>Ga0247723_1001633_pt1 | contig 12791 bp, 15 predicted proteins | sample MSEWelMarce5H_FC_FD_189079 | JGI IMG/M metagenome (GOLD analysis project Ga0247723, IMG submission 189079) | Subsurface sediment microbial communities from gas well in West Virginia, United States - MSEEL Well Study Marcellus 5H_FC | ecosystem: Environmental > Terrestrial > Deep subsurface >...
CTATATGTCTTTTATTGTATGCAGGAGAGAAAAAATCTATCCAAAGTTGTTCACGTTGAATTAAAGAAGAATTGTCTTCAACGTATTCTATAATTTCCCAATCAAAAAAATTAGCACCATATTTAGCGTACGCATTTTGAAGATGTAAACAATAATGTTTATTATTGTTTAATTGACTTTTGTGCGTGCGCCAACGACGAGCGATAGTTACCGAAGAGCCAACATACATGTCGTTTGTGACACGATTGACTATAGCGTAAATACCGCTTGTATCCATGTTTACTCCGTAGTTTTACGACGACGTTTTAGCGTATTAACTGGCTCCGCTACTGCAACTTCAGGCGTATCGGGATTGTACCGCACCCAGCCGTTTTGTTCATCGAATTCGGCTTCTAACTCCATAGTAGCAATCTTGGTACCGTGAGTTGGATGTTTTAGGTAAATGTGCATAGTTTGGCAACGGGGGCTTGTGGCCCCCGTTTATTAAGTGCAATGGATAATTGCAAAATTAAGGACAACAGCTTCAGCAAGAGGACTTGCGCTAATGTTGCGCAAAGTTACTGTTGCTGATCCTGCGGTCATGCTAGATACAAAAGCGTTGTAAGACGCTGATGTGCCGTTAGTGACGTTTAAAAGCAATACATCTTTAGCCGACAATAAGCTATTAGTCAACGTAAAAGTCACGTTAGTAGTAGCTCCCAAAGAAGCTGCGTTCATCGTGATTTGACCAGCGGAAGTGTTTAAAGTCACTCCAGTTGATTTGCTAGTTAATTGAGTTACTGTACCTTGAGCAGCAGCAGCGTATCCAATTTCAGCAGTTGCGTACATTGTCGTACCAATAACGGTACTAGGTGTTACAGCACCAATAGGTGTGCTGTCAATTGTACCGCCTGATAAATCAGGGTCTGAGTAGGCTACTCCTACTGGTTTAGTATTAGACATAACATTTCCTTTTAAAAAGAAGGCACCGAAGTGCCCCCTTTACGTTAGATGCGATATGCAGTCCAAGTTGTGTCGCTAGTCTTACGCGCACGGAAGTGAGCTGATGTCAAAGCAGAAACAGCCGCCACACCAACAATAGTCCAACCAGTACCAACAGCCAAAGTGACGGCGTCGGATGCGTCGGTATTGATAACAAAGAAGTCAAATGCAGCGTTGACTCGTTGTGCGCTAGAAATGTCTGCCTCTAGGTCAGCGACTGTTGGCAATGTGAGGTTGCCGGCAGTGCCGTTAAAAACAAACAAACCACCTGAAAGTTGTTGAGCCGTTGCAGTTGCTGCGGCAGCCAATGCTGTAGGAGCGGTCTGAACGAAAAGAACTGCTTCGCCGTCCGAACCTGCGCTGATCTGATAACCGCCTGTGCCATTAGAAAGTGCCATGATAAATTTCCTTTAAATAAGTTACGAATGGGGGCCAAAGCCCCCACTGATTTAGCCCCAGAGACGGACGGCAGTGACGGGACGGATGGCGTTGTAGCCATACAGCACGTCAATACGGCAGGGGAGGCGATCGTTGTTGATGTCGTACTGACGCACGATACGCAACGAAATACCGTTGTGGACTTGACGGCTAGCCATATCCACACCCTGTGGCAACAACAAGTCAGCCGTAGCAAACGAGATCGCATCTTTGTGATAGATCAAGTTTTGCGGGTAGCTAACAGTAGCCGAACCAACCATTGTCACAACAGCAGAAGCCTGTGGGAATGTGTTGACAGTAGCCAATGCGTTCGATGCTGTGTACAGAGCAGGACTGATGTTCAGCGTGGCTGTTGAAGAACCAGTTGCCGCAGCAGTCACAACAAACTGTTGCAAGCTACCTGTCGATTGACGTGTCTGTGGGTTAACAGCAAACACACCAGCGATGGTGAATACGTCGCCCACGTTCCATGTCTTGCTCGAACCAGTAAAGCTGATTGGCAATGTTGACTGACCTTCAGTTGCGACAGTTGATGTCACAGTGATGGCAGTGCCCCAATCGCCGTTCGTGTGGTTGCTGATTGACTGAGACATATTGATCTCGTCCAGACCCAAAATGCCTTCACCCATCATGCCGTTTTTGAACTGGCGGCTGATAGTGCCGGTTGGGTTAAACAGACCTTTCATGCCCTCAACCAGACCGGCGTTGGCAGCAGGGTTAACTGTTGCGTAGCGCTGATCCATTGGAGTGGCAAATTCGTTGAGCTTCTGGTTAGCTTGCAACAGAACCAAGGAAGTCGCAGGCGTAGTACCTGGTGTGCCGACTGTGTTGTAGATGCCTTTGTACGAAGTCGCAACGTCGGCGTCAACCGAAGATGCCAACTGCGAAACGCGAGGCTTCAAGACACGTTCTGCGAAGTCATCCAACTGCATTGTCAGTTCGGCAGAGGTGAAGTTAACACCAATGTGCTTCTGGCTGGAGACAGTCAGCGTTGTGAACTGTTCGTTGTCGGCCTGAACTTGCAGGGCGGCACCGTCAGTCACCAGCGCACGATCGGGCAGGCGGATACGGAGAGTTGAACCAATTTTGGCACCTTCAACAGCGAAGGAGTCGTCATACTGGCGGTTGACGTTACGGGTAAGCACAAGGTTGTTCTCAAGAATTTCGAGAGACTTCCGTGTGATCATATCAATGGTTAAGAGTGAATTACTCATTTTAATTCCTTAAAAGTAAGTTAGCGGTTGCGTAGCGCTTCTTGCTTTTTAACCTGACGCTGCCGTTCAGCTTCGATCCAATCTGAGGTGCTCATTGTTTTAATTGAGCGGGGGTCAGTCGTATCGTATGCGGGCGAACCCGTGCTTCTGGCAGTAATCGGACTAATAGGCGTTGGCGCGTTAGATGTCTTCTTAACTGGTGGATCAGAGGCTAATTTAGCTTCCAACTTACCAATTTCCTTAGCCTGCAAAATTGGCGATAGGCGGGCGATGCGTTCAGCTTCTTTCGGATTAGCGCCTAAGTGGTAAGCCACTTCGGGACCAATATCAGATGCTTGAATCGACTGAGCCATCACATCAGTAATTGGAAGGTTTGGGTTATAGGCGACTTGCTCGAAGTCGTCATACTTCTCCCGTGCCTTTTCCTCTCTGTCGTGATACGACTCTAGGAGTTCCGTCCTTTGCTTTTGCTGCTCTCGTTGTGCCAAAAGTTGCTCGGCTTTCTGCGCTGCTAGTGCTTCTACATACGCATCGGTCGATTCAAACTGTTCTGGCGCTACGGGAGTAGCTGGCTGCACAGGTGGTTGCGCTCTTTGAGCCTGCTCTCTTTCCCACTTACGTTGCTCTCTTGCGAGCCGTTTTCCAATGGCTGCATCCAGTTCTTCCTGACTAAAGGTCTTGGCTGGTTGCTGGTCTTGGTCTACTTCCGGCGTTTGTACTTCAGATACTGGGGCTACCGTAGCTTCCAGTTCCGGCGCGGGATTTACTTCCGCTTGGCTTACTTCTTCTGACATTTTTGTTTCCTAAGAAACCCTGGTGGGCGCACCAGTACGTTTAATATACAATATTTTACTTAGTTTGTGCTTTTTAATGCAGCTACATCAGCCTGTAATTGAACAATCATTGCTTGCTGCTCTTGGATTGCTGCTGTTAAAGTAGCCACTAGGAATGATGTATCTACGCCTTGAGGACGAATATTGCCATTTTCATCAACGGCGTCTTTTGTTCCTGTTACGCAATCAGGGATAACTTCTTGTAGCTGATGGGCAATAAAACCTTGCCCTGCGCTACCATCTGCTTTCCATTTGTATGTGCATGGCTTAAGGGCTGCTACTTTAGCAAGCGCCCCTACCATGGGCAATATGTGTTCTTTTAGTCGATAATCCGAAGATGTGTTGTACGAAACTATCGTCTCACTTTGAGAAATATTACCGGACGCTACACCAACGCTATTTAAAAATATAATTGGTCCTGCGGTATACGTTGCGCTTGTTGTTCTAAATACAATACCATATTGATTAGATGCGTTCCAATTTATAGCAACCTTAGCCCCAACAACAGGCGATGTTAAACCTATATATAGATTACCGCCTGAAGCAAGACGCATTTTTTCCGCTACAACATCCGCTTCACGGGTAAAAAACGCCATAGTGGTATTGGTGTAATCCGCTTGATCTGGGAGTGCATATATACTTGCAGCTTCTTTTAAAACGTCAGTTGTAGACGTTCCAGAAAAAGCAATTCTTGTAGCCTTTGTAAGCGCATTTGCATTACTAGTGTTGGTGATACCAATACCATCATTATCGGTGCTTGACGCAATACTTAAACGCTGACTTGGTGAGTTTGTACCAATCCCCACGTTACCTGAAGAGTTAATACGCACACGTTCGGTTGGTGTACTAGCACCGTCAGCGGTTGTAGAAAACACCATGCGACCAGGCATATCGTTTAGCCCAGGCGTGCCGTCTACTGCTACGTCAATAGCTGCGGCGATTGGATTTAAAGACGTGCCATCCGCACCAGCCCAATATATTGATCCTAAATTGTCGTTAGCTTGAACGGTTACAACACTTCCCGCCGTTGTGCCTCTTGACTTGCCAAATACTATACGTGCGGAATTAGAGTCGTCTCTGTTTAAAACAGTAGTAAATGCAGAAAGGTCAGTAGCTTTTAATTCGTTAAAAATTTGAGATGATGTTGTATTTTGAAAGCTGTTGCCAACACTTCTTGTAGAAGTTGCACCAACAAGTACATTGCCTGCAATAGTCGCAGAACCGGCGGTAACCGCGCCTGTAATAGTCGCAGCAGATGCGCTAATCGGACGTCCAGCAGTCAGGTTAGCAACGGAGACTTTAACTGTTCCACCACTCTGAACAATAGATAAAATCTCAGAACCCGTTAATGGTGTAGTCGCTGCATCTAAAGCAGAAACAGGAGGTATGGCAAAAATGTTGTCATACGTTGCAATGAGTACGTTGTTGGCATCATTAAGAACAAACTTATATGATTGGTCTGTAAGCCAAATCTCGCCACCAGGCACACGCCCTGCTGAATCCAAAATTATCGGATTGGTATGGGCAACATCGCCAATAATAGTTGTGTAGCTAGTTTGCGGTGTTGTAGTACCGCCGGCATAAGTAAACAGTTTGCCACCGGTTAAAGGAACGCCGTTGTTGTCGAAAAACTGGGCAGCAGCGCCGCCTACCGGAGATAAAAAGACAGACATAACGTGATTCCTTGTTAAAAACTTAATTACATATAGTAACTAATGTTTAATGTAGCACCAGCAGCTTGTTCAATAAATTGAATGTTGATCAAGTCACCATCGTATTGCAATGGAACGCCAACAGCTAAAGGCATACCAATCAAAGCGGTAGGGGCTGTCTTGTCATCACGCCAGCGAACGGCTTGACCTTCAGCAATAATCAACGCAAAGACAGGTTTGGAGTTTAGACCATCGGGTGTTTGAACAGGCACAGTAAGATTAGCTGCGCTGCTTAAAGATGTAATTTGCTGGTAGCCCATACAGGTCGTAACAGCTTTTAAATTGGCTGACATATTAAAATCTCCGGTGTTCAGTAAACGATCTTAAACGAATTGGGAACTCTTGCCCAGATGTTGGCGGTAAAACATTAAATGTCCACCCCGTATTATTTCCGGCGTCTGTTGAATCTAATGCGTACCAAGTGTTTGCTACTGTAGCTGCGCTATCAATAATAGATAAATAATTTACAACCGCCAGAGACGTTTTTAACAAAGTAAAACGCGTTCCAGGGCTGCTAGAGTTCAGCGTCACTAAATTGCCCGCCGTACCGTTTACGTTAAAATTGTTGAAAGTTGTGGTTGTAGACGCTGGAAATGTAATGGTAGTGGGCTGCACGGTGTTAGTCATGTTGGCAAACGTATTCGCACCAGTAATCGTGAGCGTTCCAGCACCACCTTGGTTGAGTGTGTATGGATAGACAAGACCACCGCCAGCAAAAGTCTTAGCCGTTGCAAAATCCATGCTGATCGTGCCTGTGCCGCTAAAGGTCAATCCAGTAGTCGTTACTGTATAGTTTCCACCGTTAACCGCAAGTCTACCGTTCGTTCCTAAGTTTAAGGTGCGGGTATTGGTGTTAACAGAGCTAAACAAATTGACGGTTAATACCGTGCCATTGACGTTAAGAGTTCCGCTAGTCAATGTAACAGTGCCAGAGCAAGTTGCATTTTCTGCTAATTGAACTGTCCCGCTTGGAGAATCAATAGTGATAGGCGGTACAAACGTAGCCGTATTAGTATCTAAAATTTGTGTAGTGCCTTGACCAAGAAAACTCCATATTCCTGTGCCTGTCATTGTGACAACAGAAGATAGCGTTAAATTTTTATATACCCTAGGCGTTTGAGTTCCACTTGCAAGCGTCATAGCATTGCTGCGGGTAGAGGCATCTAATTCGCCGATCCACCATGAAGTGTCTAAAGTAATTGTTGCGCTAGTGTTTAGACCTGTATTCTCAATAATGACTTTGTCTTGCGCTAGTGGAAAGTTATTAGCGTCCACCGCACCACCAGAAGATAACGCCCAGCCCGTAGCTGACCAACTGCCACCAGCGACTAAGTTCCAATACACATCTTTAGCTGCAACAAATGTAATGCCGCTATTACCTAATCCATTACCTAAACGTGTGCCTGTCCAAGTGCCAACAGAGCCAGCAGTTGCAATATCTCTAAAATCAACATCAGCTAGAGTAGCAAGCGTTCCGTTAAGAGTAATAGTGCGCTGCGTTCCAATGATGTCAGATTGCACTATCATTCTACGAATAGAAGTGTTTGCTGCGCCTAAAGTTAGCGTTCCGCTTACAGTCTGGTTTGCGCCTAAAGTTATTAATCTACCATTTCCAGTAGCGCCTCTAGTCGTTTGGTTAAAATCATTAAAAGTATTAGCGCCAGTTATTGCTGTTGTTCCAGCGCCACCACTTGTAAACGATGCGTTATAAAAAGTCTGCCCGCCGCCAATAAATGTTGAGGATGCGCCAGAGCAAGTAATCTGCGATGTACCAGCGTTAAATGTCAGCCCAGCAGTTTGTGTAAAGTTAATGGGTGTTGCGCCGCCATGTGTTAATGTAGAAGAACCTAAATTAACTGTTTGTGTTCCTACCGCATTAACAGCGAAAGACGAACCTGTTATATTAAAATTACCACTATTAAATGTTCCATTAATAACTAATATGCTTTGCGATGTACCGTATGTTATTGCCGAACCCAAAGTCCATGCGCCGCCAACACCGTTAAAAGTTATATTTGTAGCGACAAGATTCACGCCATTAGTTGTAACCGTCTTGCCTGTGGTAGTTGCTCTAAAAGTTACAAGTGCGCCAGCACTAGCTGACCAAGTAAGCCCCGTTGCTGGCAAAGTCATCGAACCATAAGGGTCTATTCTTCCTGTAGAACCTAAGGAAAATGTGACATTACCTGATAATGGGCCAGCAACCGTCAAGTCGTTACAGACAGCGTTCGTGCCTACGGTGACCGTATATAGCGTTGCGTTAGACAGCGAATTAAAAATGACATTGTCAGCAGATGTAGGAGCAGAAGCACCGCCTCCACCACCAGAAGTAGCCGACCAGTTTGTAGTTGTGGTCGCATCCCAAGTACCTGTACCGCCTACCCAATAGCGATCAGCCATTATTCCTCCGCCGGTGGGTTAACAATGTCGTACCAAACATTAAAACGATCAACTTCAATCGTGTTAATTTCTTGAGCAGAAAGAGAGTTGATGTATTCGGGCGTGCCGACAATTGCATCTTTCAGCACATAGCCTTCATAAGACGCAACAAAATCAATCGACATTGAGCCGTCAGGGTTGGTAATTGGTGGGTCACTAACAATATCTGGGATTATCATGCTAAGAACCTTAGCTTGTAGAGAGTGGAAAAATACAACGCCAGAATTTCATCAATCAAATTCTGAAGTGGCGTATCTTCTTTTTCGCACACTTCATACCGGCACTTCTCAATTTCTTTGACCTGATCTTCTAAAAACTCAAGAACATTGGTCGTTTTCTTAGCAGATTGTAGACCGATTGGGCCAATTAAACCATGCTTTCCTTGATAGGCTTCAGCAAAATTATCCGCCAAATCAATGATGTTCTCGTAGAACTTTTGCAAGGCTTTGTGCTTAGAGTACGACCTGGTGTTGAGGTGTACAGAATGAACAACGTCACGGGCTAAAAACAACATCCCTATAAAATCCGAACATTTAGCCATGATTTGCATACGCCCCGTGATATTTCTCTCTAGCCATAACAGCTACAAGTTCAGCCAATTCTAAATCGTCAAAACCGCCGATATTTTTTTGTTTGTTATTGGATTTTATAAAAACAATCCATTTATTTCGTACTTTTGACCAAGAAACATTTTTTACACCAGATTTGCTATTGTTTTGCGCTGCTTTGTTAAATCCGTTTTCGCTATGCGAACAAGCCCGTAAATTTTCTATCTTGTTGTTTGCTTTGTTTCCGTCAATATGATCAATTTCAGCAGGCAAAAAACCATGTTGCATTAAAAAAATAATTCTGTGCAAATAGTATCGCTTTTTTTGGTAATTTATACTAGTGTAGCCTCTTGCCGAATCAAAGTGTCCAGCTTTTGTTCCAATTGGATCACGACGGCAAGGTTTTATTTTCCAATAAAGCGCGCCGTCACGGTACTCAAACAGTTGATGCGCTATTTCTTGCGTAATCATTGTTGTGGCTCCATCGGCATTTGTTCAGGCGGGGGCATCATCTCAGGCGGAGGCATCATCTGTTCTTGTGGCATCTGGAACTCTTGACGCTGTGGAGCACCACCAATTAGATCACCCGTATCCAAGGCAGCAGCAATAGTGCCGCTCACAATGTCCTGAATCTGTTCAAAGGTCATGCCAGCTTGCACGGCAGAGATGCGCTTAGTCTCGGCATCAAACGCCTTGATCTGAGCCTCATAATCCGCACGTTGCTGCTCCTGAACCTCGACAGACTTAGACACATTCTGAAGCATCTGCATCATCTGCTGCATCTCTTGGTTCATCGCATCCATCTGCATCTTAGCAGCCTGCATCTCAGGCGAGTCATCCCCACCTTCCATGATCTTAGGATCAATGGTCTTGGCAAAGCGCTTGGACATCTCCTGCGCACCAGGCCAATCCATGTTCTTAATGAACAGATCGCCCGCAACCGCCCACAACTGGGGGTTACCTTGCAAGAGCTGCGCCATCGCTTCTAGAGCTTCCTGACGCTTAGTCATGTAGCTTGGACCGGTCGTCACGCACACATCGTACTTACCCACACCAAGGTTGTAAATCTTCTCAAGCACAATACCTTGCTGATCCACAATCTTATTGACCGGCATCGGCTGGTTAGGGTTTACCTTAACAATGTCTGTCTCGCCATCAATGCCAATAATACGAGCAATACGCTCGGTATCATAAATCTTAGGCACCAAGTCCACGATCTGACGGGTGATGTAGCGCACAGCACGGGCTAAGTTATCCACATAGTGGTATGTGCCGACATCTGCCTGACGCTCTCGGGCTAAGATCGCCTTACCAGAACGCTCGTTAGAGGTTTGACCGAGGCTTGAGTCATATTGCCCTGTGGTGCCTTTAATATCGTCACTAGCGCCCATTTTGGCTTGAATTAAGCCTGTTTGGGGGAGCGGTGGGGGCGCACGTTGTGGCAGGGGCAGTACACCACCCGCACCGTCAGTCACATCGGGGTTGACTTCCAGATACGGCCAGTTGGTCGTATTCGCCGTCTTCCATTGCATCTCGTAGCCTTCAAACTGACCACCATAGCCAATAAACGGGGCTTTGGGCGCCAAGGCTAACATCTCAGCTTCTTGGCTTGTCCAGTAGTTATACATGCGCTGCGCATCTTTGGCGTTACGCACAATACCAGAGACATAAATGCGACCATCAACCTCAAATTCGTTACCGACCACTCTGACCACAGGAATAGAGGCACCCGCCCAATCTTGGGACTCAAGCACCTCAAAACCGTTAATCTTGCACCATTTGACCTTCTTAATGTCAACAATGCGGGTCTTGATAGGCTTCATGCCACGCATAACCATCTCTTGATCTTCAACCGAGCCTTTCATGGCACTTACATTACCGTAGTACAGGTTGAGCGTTGCCTTCTCATGCTCAATGTAGAAATACTCAGCAATCCTGACTGTATTCTCGCTTACCCACTGCGAGATAGAAGCGTCCCCAACACCTTGCGCCATCATCGAGGATATTGGCTGCGCATCAGGGAACTGACGCTCATAATCTTCTTTGGTCAGGTCTTCAGTAATGAAGCACCATTGCGCATCCGACCCACAAGGGTCTTGGATGGTGGGATCCATGTAGACACTGAAGCTGTTACGAATGCGACCAATCTTAATGTCTTGGTTAAAGGAGTTATCGTCGCAGTACTCAGTCAGCAGACGGATATAGCCCTCGCCATAGGAGACTTGGTTTTCACACGCCGTGTCATACGCCACATCCGCATCAGAGATGTACTCAATGTGGCGAACCAGCCCGTCAAAGATCTCAGCCACTTCAACGTCAGCCTTATCGTCCACGGGAATTACCTTCCCACTTGGTCGATTTTGGCGTTGATCGTTGGTAACTTGTCTGACGTGCTGGGGGAGTTTGTTGATGGTAAGGCAGGGGCGGGCGTTGATGGTTTGACCTTGGACGGAGCCACGGGTGGCAAGCACGTCGGCTGGCCATTGCCAGGAGTTGTCAGGACTTCCAGCGTAGAATCGCAAGTCATCTAGCTCATCCTCTCGGCTCTCAGAATACGCCGATACGGCCATTGTAAAGCGGCTTTTGGCAACCGAGATGATGTCTTTTTCTTTCATACCGTACCTATAACGTCTTTATCTTTCATGACGAGCAGACCATCATATGCTTGGTCAATAGTGCCACTATACATGATGTGATCCCCCACCGATACCATTAGTGGGCGATTCGAGCCTTTCTTGCCTGGACCGACTGCAACCACCACACCCGTGCGCATCTCTTCTTCAGGCATGATAATTAGCCCAGACTGAACGAAGGGGTCGGGTTTGACTACGATGTTGTCATTTATTGGTTTTAGCATTTCTTTTCACAGAGTAAGCAATTGCAACGGCTTGTTTGACGGGTTTTCCGGCTTTGACTTCAGCCTTCACATTCTTACGGAAGGCTTCTTTAGTGGGTGATTTAACTAAGGGCATAATATTACCCAATAAGGAATGTGGGTGATTTAACTAAAGGCATATTACTTCTTCTTTGCCGTCTTAGCTGATTGTTTAAAATCTTTAGCGGTGGGAGCGTTCTTGCTGCCCACTTTATTCATCTTCTCGCCAGAGCCTTCTTTAATGCGCTCACGTTTGGCGTGGATATTTGCGTACAGTCCAGGTTTAGTAGCCATTTAACACTTCCATCGTTTAAGAGAAGCCTTAGCACGTTCGCCGTTCTCAGCCTTAGCTGCCACGGCTCCCATTCTTGCACAAAAGGACGCCTTGCGCCCTGCATCAGCCTTGGTCTTTGGATTCGGTGCTGGTGCTTTTAAATTTGATCCAGTAGCAGCATTATACTTCTCACGCCCTTTGGCAGTCAGCCCAGCCCCCTGCTTTGCGGGTAACTTCTCGCCTCGACCGACAGATAGAGATACACTCTTTTTTGCCATTTAGGAGCCCATCCAGCTAGTTGCCATGCCACTTTGTGAGTAATTTCTTGCCCTGACTACTACATTTGACTCTCTATGCGCCACAGGAAATGCAAAGGTCACACAGATCGCATCTGCCGCATCCGGTGAGGCTAGACCGCGGGCGCGCATATCCTTCTTTGACTCCAAAAAGATCGTACCCTTAGAATCCGGCTTCATTATAGGCGATATTAAATCAGTTTTTAGTATCCTGTCACTAGGAATCGACGCAGTTTTCAACCAATTACGCATTTCTCCCCACATTTCAGCCCGTTTGTTGCCATACATCATCGGGTTTTTGCTCTTACTACCAAAATTCACACCCCGAATCTTGTAGCGCTGCTCTTTTAGACGATCAACCACGCCTCCGCCCACGCCGCCCTCATCAACCACCACCATCGCAGGGGCATACTCCTCAATACACTCAATTACATGACCGACAACGGTCATCGTATCATCGCCCTTGAACCGTTTAATTGCAATAATGTCCCGTCCCTGACGGATGGCAATGACAGTGGAGTCAGAACCAAAGCGTGCAGGGTCAACACCCACGATAATGGGGGCGGAGTTGTCTTTATACTTCTCACGCTTCATCGCCTCGTCTACGATCAATGAAGATATAAACTGATCATCACCCGCTGAGGGGAAGGAGCCATAGACTTCGACCGCCGCCTGTGAGGAATCCGCACCATATTCCTCAATAATCTGCTCATAGACTTGTTTGTCCGTCCCTTCGACCGTGCGTGCATCCACAATCTTAGTCTTCCAGAAGTCACGCTTGGAATTAAAGCACTCAAAGAAGTAGCCAGTATTGCGCCGTGGGTTCGAGAAAGACAACCAGAACCGGTTCGGGGTGTTCTCAGTGAAGAATCCACTAGTCACCGCCCAGATTGAGTCATCAATACCAGATGCCTCATCAAAGATCACCATCACACCATCATAGTTGTGGACACCAGCGTAAGAGTCAGGGTTCTCGGCTGACCACAAGCGCCCTTCCACTGACCAGTAGCGTGTGCCTTTCTTTAAGTCTCGCTCTACCAATTCCGTAATCCACTTAGCCGGCATGAGACGTGTGGCGCTGACCTCAAACCAGTGGGAGTTCAAAGACATCGCCAACCACTTAGTAATCTCTGCCCATGTCACTGAACGGAGCTGAGACTCAGAGTTTGCCGAGATAATAG
>Ga0247723_1001634_pt1 | contig 12787 bp, 18 predicted proteins | sample MSEWelMarce5H_FC_FD_189079 | JGI IMG/M metagenome (GOLD analysis project Ga0247723, IMG submission 189079) | Subsurface sediment microbial communities from gas well in West Virginia, United States - MSEEL Well Study Marcellus 5H_FC | ecosystem: Environmental > Terrestrial > Deep subsurface >...
TTCTCCTATACCACTATTATAGCAGGCTAGGGACTAGTAAAACTTAATCTCACATGCGTCTGTAGAACAGTATGCCTCACCAGCAGCCTCAAGATTTTCAATACCATCATAAATAGCAGACCAGTCAATCTTGCCAATCTTTCCTACATATGAATTATATTCTTCTCTTGTGATTTCTGTATAAGGTTGCTGAGGATATGTCTTATTTCCCATTGGTAGGAATGAAACTGCCTTCAACTGTCCCTCGTACATATTAAGTGCTGGAGCAACAAACTTCTTCTCTTCTTCTTTATCAAATGATAATGTTACAGAAACACCATTATCTGACCAGTACTTCTGAGCAGTTGCTGCCAAACCAATCTTCTCAAATAGGCTAACCTGCTTCTCAGAACGCTTATGTCCTGATGCCACTGGGAAGTATACTACTGAGGTATTTGCTGATACTAGGTCATCCTCAATCTTATACCCCGCTGCTTTAAACAGGTGGAGCATTGGATCTTGATTACCAAAGCGAATAGCACGAAGGTAGAATTCTCCACCAGGTCCCCAGTGAACTCCAGGGGTAGCACCAGAAAGAAGTGAAACAGATCCTGAAGGCTTAACTGTTGTTACACGAACTGACTCACGAACACAGAGCCACTCTGAATACTGATGGTCATACTTACGGATTGTGTTGTAGCCTTCATCCATCCACTCACGTGTTGTTGGAAGACCATGCTCATCAGCAAATGCTGCAATGCCTGTAAGAGATGTGCCAATACGACGGTTTCTCTGCATGATACCGTTTGTCTGCTGCCAGTGTGTTGGCATAAGAGTTACAGTCTTTCCATAAAGGTATGCAAACTTCAACGTCTTGAGGAAGTCCTCCTTGGATTCATGTCGGTTTAAGTGAACCTCTACAAGAGTACAAAGTTCGTACGACTCCAATGGCTGCTCCGCACAAGGGTTGAAGCCCATGATGCGAGTGTCCTTATAATCAGGAGCATCCGCAAGACGGCCATAATTACGTGCAACATCAAGCCAGATAAAACCTGGTTCTCCGTTATCTGCAATTAAATCTACATAGTCTTCATACTTAGTTCCAACTTCAGCAGCGATTGAGTTATTACTCATCCATGCCCAACCTGGCTTTTCTGGATCATATGAATTTCTTTCTGGAAATACTTCTGGATTCTTAAGATTAATAAAACCTTCATCTTCTGGAACACCAAGTGCAAGGGTAGCAGAGCGACGAACATTTCCTGATACCACGCAGGTACCAATAAGGTTTACCATGTCTACAATTGCACGGCTATCAAGTGCTTCTCCTGCTCTAGAACCGATTACATTTCTAATCCGTGTATGGAGATCAATAAGTGGTGCTGGACCGCTTGCAACGCCTCCAAAGCCCTTAATAGGGGCTCCTAGGGGACGGATAAGGTCATAGTTGAATTCCTGGATTGGCTGATTCTGACGTAGGAATGAATTAATAAGTAATCTAACAGACTCTACCCAGCCCTCACGAGTATCAGGAATCTCATAAATAGAGGCTGGCTCTGTTGGTGCATAAATAGACATTTGCTTATCTTGTCCAAGGGTATCAAACCCTACACCAATTCCAAGCATGAGAGCATCCATTACCCAAGCAAACAAGGCACCTGGGTCATTACGATCAATATCTCTTGTTGAGACCATGGCACAGTTTTGAAGGGATGCTGAGTTACGCTTCTCCATGGTCATAGGAGTTCCAAATGCCCAGAGACCACGACCTGGTGGAGTCCACTTTAGTTCAAACATTCTTTGAAAGGCTTCTTGTGCTGACTTCTGAGCCTTGTTGTCATTCCAAGGTAGACGATTATCTTTAGCGTGATTCTTTTGTACTGAATACATACCCTCAATTACACGACGGCATACTTCATGCCAGCGCTCCTTAGTACCGTCTTCTTTAACACGAGAATAAGTACGAATAAATGTAATCTCTCCAAGTGAGTTAGATCCTGCATCTGAGAATCCAAATGGGCTTGGAACATTATTATATTTATTTACGAATTCATCTGATAGACGAAATGAGAATACTGTTTCTGACATTTATATACCTTTCAAAGTAAAATTAAGTGAGTACTTCGCAATTTCCGAAGTAGTCTTAAGTATATCACAAATTTAAAAAGAAAAACACGCTCAAGAAGAGCGTGTTAATCTATACTTTAGGGTTAGTACCCTTTAGTTTTTAAAGTGCTATTAGTATACACCCATAATGATTTCAACTGCTGTTGGTCCAGATGCTGGTGCTGCTGCCCATTCTGCTGTTGTTCCATTTGATGTAAGAAGGTATCCAGTAGTTCCAATTGCAAGACGACCAACAGTATTATCTGCTGTTCCAATTAGAAGGTCTCCTGCTGCGTCTACAAGAGACTTAGCAATCTTAGCATCTAGTTGTGTCTGAATTGCTGAAGTTACTCCATTAAGGTATCCGATTTCGGTATCTGAAACATCTGTTACCTTATCCTGCTTGTTTCCAAGGGCAGTAGTAATTGTTGATGCATATGAAGCATCATCTCCAAGGGCTGCTGCCAACTCATTAAGTGTATCTAGGGCAGCAGGCGCTCCATCAACAAGATTATTGATTGCTGTGGTAATGTCTGAAGTTAGAGCAACTGTTCCTGTTGCATCTGGAAGAGTAATGGTGCGGTCAGCAGTTGGCTCTCCAGCCTGTAAAGTTGTTTCAAAGTCGTCTGCTGTTGTGCCTTCAAAAATAATATTATGTGGTGCTGGAAGATATATACCATGAATTGTTGGTGTTTGTCCAGTAGCAGTAATTGTTGGTCCGTTAATTGTTGGTGTAGTAAGAGTTTTATTTGTAAGAGTTTCTGTTCCAGCAAGTGAGGCTACATCAGCATCGGATATTGCTGTATTTAATTGAGCAAGAGTTGATGTAACTGTGTTTGAACCAAGAGAAATTGATTTATTTGTAAATGTTTCTGTTTTTGAGGCAGTTGACTTATCATCTAACTGTGTTTGAATTGCTGAAGTTACGCCATCAAGGTATCCAATTTCAGTATCTGAAACATCAGTAACTCTAAGTTGAACTGTTCCTGTTGCATCTGGAAACGTAATAGTACGGTCTGCTGTTGGATCTGTTACCTGAAGAGTAGTCTCATAAGAATCAGCGGTAGCACCTTCAAAAGTAATACTTGATCCAAAAGAGGGGTTTACTGTTGAGTTAGCATCAACAAAGTAGTCAAGATTAATCCAGTGATTTGTTCCATCACCAATTTTAAATTTATTTGTATCGGTTTCATATCCGATTTCACCAGCATTGAGGATTGGGCCGTTACCAGAATTTGTTGAAATCCATTGAGCAGCAGTACCTCTGCGCTGTTGCATTCTTGTTGCCATTTATAGTCTCCTCTTAGGTGTCTTATAGTATTATATCAGATAATTAACTAAAATTATCTAATGGGCTTCCGCCGTCATAACTGTTATTCCAGTATTCTGAATCATAAAATCCTGCAATTTCAGTTGATGTAAAGATTGAGTCATAGAAACCAGCATCTTGGAATATTGAAACAATAAGTCCAGTTCCATCAATTGCTGTATCGTGAATGTGTTGTCTAAGATCTGCGGTATCTGAAAATGTAGCAATCATAATCCAGTCAGCAGCATCAGTAGAATATACGGATATATGACGTGATACTGTATCAAACCACAACTGTCCATTTACTGGTGTTGCTGGGGCGGTTGATGCTGGTGCAGCAACGGCTCCCTTGCTATCCACATATAGTTTTGTTGTTGCATGTGTGTTTTCAGTAGGAGTGCCAACTGTGACAGCCTGACCAAAAGTTCCGCCATTGGCTACTTCTAGCCCGTGCTTTACCTTAAAGTCTCTATTAGTAGTTGCCACAGTTGACTCCCGTCTCTAATTATGCTTCGATGTAGGTCTTGCTTACCTTAACGGCAGTATTTGCTGCTGCTGCGGTAACTTGAAGTTTAACAACTCCACCAGTTAAAGGAATTGATTCATAAATAGCATTTGTTGTTCCTAGTTCACCGTTGCTTTGTACATCTGCGTATTCTGTTAGGTAAACATTGTTTGCTCCGTCTACCGCTACAAGAACTTCAATTACTTCAATGTCTCCACCAGCATTTTTTAATTGAACAACATACTTAGCAGCAGAATATTCTGATGTTGCGAACATATCAACTGTTGTTGCTGATGTTCCAACTGTTGCAGATGCAGATCCAATCTGGGCATCTGGAAGTGTTATGTAACCAGTAACATCAACAGTGCTTGCACTTGCATTACCAAGTACTGGAGTAACAAGAGTTGGTGTGTTAGCAAATACTAGAGCACCAGTTCCTGTCTCGTCAGAGATAACTCCTGCGAGTTCTGAAGAAGATGTTGCAGCAAGTGCTGAAATCTTACTTGTTGTATAAACACCATTTGTTACTGTTGCAGCATTTCCTGTGTATTCTGTTGCTGAGAGAACCTGAGTTCCATTAACCTTTAATACCTTGCCAGAAGCAAGATCAAGGTGTTCTGAAGAGGTCCATGCATCAGTTGCATCTACCCATGAGAAAGTCTTGTCTGTAGCACCCTTAAGTGTAAGACCACCACCGTCAGCGCCTGCATCTGTTGGAGATGCTACTGAACCAAGTGTAAGGTTCTTATCATCAATTGTGATTTCTGTTGAGTTAATTGTAGTTGTTGTACCATTAACTGTTAGGTCCCCTGAAAGAACCAAAGATGTACCAGTTGCAGCACCAATGTTTGGTGTTACAAGTGTTGGTGTATTAGCAAAAACAAGTGCTCCAGTACCAGTCTCATCTGAAATTACTCCAGCGAGTTCTGCTGAGGTTGTTGCTGCAAAAGCATCCAACTTGTTGTTTGTAAGAGCAACAGTACCTGAAGCATCTGGCAAAGTAACTGTGCGATCTGCTGTAGGGTTTGTTACTGTAAGAGTTGTCTCATTAGCATCTGCAGATGAACCTTCAAATACTACGCTTGAGTCATTAAGAGTAAGACCAGTTACTACTGGGCTTGTAAGTGTCTTATTTGTAAGTGTTTGTGTGTCAGTTGTTCCAACTACCGCACCTGTTACTCCGTGTACTCCTGTTGAAGCACCAGTGTGAGTTGTAAGATCTGAGCCAGTAGCCTTAGCATCCAACTGAGTCTGGATTGCTGAAGTTACGCCATCAACATAGTTAAGTTCTGTTGTAGAAAGAGTTGCTCCATCAAGAATGTTAAGTTCTGTAGAAGTTGCTGACATAACAACATCTTCATTAACCTTTGGTGATGTTAATGTTTTGTTTGTGAGTGTCTGAGTATTAGTTGTTCCAACTACAGCACCAGTTGCACCATGGGCTTCTGTAAGGTTTGCGTGTGTTGTTACATCTGAAGTAAGTGCTACTGTACCAGTTGCATCTGGAAGTGTGATTGTGCGGTCTGCTGTTGGGTCTGTTACTGCAAGTGTTGTTTCGTAATCGTTTGATGTAGAACCTTCAAACTCAATGCTTGAACCAAATACACCAACTGCTGCTGGTGCTGACCACTCAACGCCGTATGTGGCAGATGAATTTGCTGTAAGTACTTGACCGTTTGTTCCAACTCCTAAACGAGCAACTGCATCGTCTGCGCTAGCAACAATCAAATCACCTTTAGCATCAACGACACCTGCTGTGATAATATTCTTTCCATTAACGGTCGCTGTTGATCCCTCAACTACCAGTCCCGCTTTTACTCTAAAATCTTTTGTTACTGTTGCCATTTTATCTCCTTAGTTAGGCCTTCAGACCAATACGCAAATAGCGCAAGGTAATCGGGGTTTGTCCACCCACTGGAACTACAGTTAGTGAAACTGTATCTCCTGTTCTAGACACGGAGATGGTGCCAATATTCCCATCGTTGTCCACTGTTCCATATTCACTAACATTTACATCTGTATTGTCAGGGACTATGGTTAATTCTGTAGCCCAGTATTTATTTGCGCCACCAGAAGTCTTTTTAATTGAGACCATGTATTTAACTGATCTCCATTCGCTTGCTAAAAAGTTATCAAAGATTGTTGAGTTTTCAATGCCGTTAATTGTAACTTCATTGTTACCATCTGAACCAAGGTCTGTTGATCTTGCAGAAGTGCTATCAATCAAATCTTCATAATTTGTTTGACTTGGACGGTCTCCAGTCTGAAAAAGACCCTTGACGCTTGAAATTGATAATTTAGCCATACTGGAATTATATCATAGATTTTAAAGTATATAGTTAGAGAAACCAATAACCTGTAATGGGATTGCTGGGACATTTCCAATAGATGTTGATATCTGTATTGCTGTAAACCTTATTCTAAATGGCAGTATAGAGTTTATACTCACCCCACGAGTTTCCTCAGTAACTTCTACAGTTGGAAAAGACACCTTTTCAATAACTCTTGTAAAAACTGGGGTATTGCCATTTATAACAACTGATGCCATTAGTTTGTAACATCCTCAAGGAGAGTAATCTTCCCTTGAGCAACTGTCCAAACAAGCGTGTTCTGTGGAAGACGTAATTCAATATCAAAAATATCATTTGTTGCCAACTGTGCAGTTTGTGCAGCAGTTAGATTAACCTTAAACTCACCATCAGCATCTTCTAGATCTTGCTCTGGGTTAATTGTAAAAATTAAAGTTGCAGTATCTGTAATTACCTGTGGGTTAACTGGAGTGGTTGGTCTTTTAAATTCCGCTTCTATAGTCCAGTCAGGGATGTTTAGAGGCTGCTTAGCATCATCTGTTAGGTAAACCCTAAAAGAGGCTGTGTCGCCTTTTACAATAGTCCAGTTAACAAACGGTGGCGCTTCACCAATATCGTATGTAGATGCGCCTTGACCTCTGTAAGTTGCCATTATGATAACCCTGCTTTCAGTGCTCCCCAGGTGCCATTGCCCTTTGGTTGCCCAACTAGAATGATTCCGCTAGATGCGTTTTTCTTTAAAACTATTCCCACTGCTCCAGAACCTGTTGCAGGTTGTGTTGCTGTCAAACCTCCACCATTGGCAACATATAGTTTATTTCCAACGGTATAAGCATTTGTATTAATATTTGAAAATACTCCAGATAGTAATACAATTCCATCAGATGAGTTTGAGATTGCTGTTGTTGCTAATCCAATTACTGGGAATGTTGTAAGGTCATCAGAATCGCATTTTGCAATTGCTGGTTTTGATGTTCCATACCCTGAAATATAAACAGGATCTCCTTTAGAAATAGAAGACCCACTATTATTAGTAACATCAAGTGTATGATATGCAGGACCAATAGTTCCAAGTAATGACTCAATTGTTTCAGCCAATGACTGAATATCTTCGTGCACATTCACTGGATCACTTGATAGTGGATAAGGAATGTCGTAGTTTGTAGTTGCGCCTGTAGCCATAGTCTTTCTATTATACCACTTTCAATTATAACAAAACGGTAACAAATATATAAAAATGTCAAAAGTTTGCTTTTCAGGGCAAATCCATGTTATACTTGGATAGAACCAGACAACTGGTTCTTTTGTTTCTAGGAGGTTAATTTGATGAGAAGAGACAAGATGGCTTGGATTGGAATCCTATCATTGGTTGGAATGCTTGCACCTGTAAGCAACTCTGCTAATGCGCTTACGAATACAACTGAGAATAATTTACTAAGTAATACGTCTGATACTGCCCCTGCCGACCCTAAGTCGGCTTTTTTGGTTTCTAAGCCAAAGAAAGAGGTAATCTTGGCAAAGTACATGAACGCTGTGTCTTTGACAGACTACGACCTAGTTCAATTATTGAAGGCTGTAGGCTTTACTGGAAAAGGTCTGAAGACTGCTTGGGCTGTAGCCAAGGCAGAATCAAACGGAAGACCTTTTGCTTTTAATGGAAATGCTAAGACTGGAGACAGTTCTTACGGGGTATTCCAAATAAATATGATCGGGGATCTAGGACCTGACCGTAGAAATAAGTTTGAACTAGATACTAATGTTGAGTTGTTTAGCCCTGTTAAAAATGCAGAGATTGTATTTTATATGACTAAGGGTGGAACAGACTGGAAGTCTTGGAAACATGCCAAGCCTATTCAATATCAAAGATGGCTAAAAAAGTTCCCTAGCCAATACGCTTAAAGATAAAAAAAATAACCCCTACTTTAATTAGTAGGGGTATTTTTTTTACTTCATTTACTCAATTGGAGAAGTCTCTGGCTGTTCAAATACACCATTATTATATGATAGACCAATATGTGCACGATTATCACTGTCTTCTACATATTCTACGCATACTTTTCCAGTAACTTCTTGAGCAATTTCTAGTGTATCAGCAGAAATAATATTTTCTACAATACCGTTCTCAATAATTGCAAAGTTTGCCATTTTATCTCCTTAGAATTTCAGTACGTAGACAGCGCCACCAGCACCGCCACCGCCATTATAGTTATTTTCTGTAGAACCACTTCCACCATTTCCATAAGGAATTGTAGATGGTCCTGTTACCCATGGGATTCCATAAGTAGCATTTGGAGTATCTCCACCATTAACACCGTTAGGTGATCCACCAGTTCCTGATGATCCTGGAGAACCACCATTTCCACCTGTACATGTGTATCCTGCAAAAGTTGTTGTTCCTCCGCCAGATCCACCACCGTTGACACCACCGCCACCGCCACCTGATCCGATTACAACAGGCATAGAACTTGTAAGAGAAACTGTTGCATTTACAATTCCGCCAGATCCGCCTCTTCCTCCAGTTCTTGGTGGTGGAGAAGCATATCCCCCTCCTCCGCCTCCAGCACCGACAATAACTGTATATCCAGTTCCAGTGTTACTGTAAGTTTGAGAAGATGTTAAAACTTGAAGAGTTCCTGATGTAGAACTTATTTTTGCAGATGTTTGCGTAATAGCAATTGTTGTATTGGTTACGTTTGACACAAAGATCAATAGATCGCAGTCTTGACCAAGATTTGCTGTAATAGTGCTTGTGCTACTAGAAGAATAAACAAGTGTGTTGCCAGAATATAAGTATATCTGTGTTGTTGGTGTTGATGTTGCAGTTCCAACAAAGGTCCAAATGCCCTGAGAAAATGTTCTTGAAATTCTATTGGCAGTATTTGCTGTGGGAGCAAGAATGTTAAACGTATTTAGGGTTGATGCCGATGTACTTGGTACTGGAAAAACTGTTGATGCCATTATGCTATCTCCACTCCGCTAATATGAAAGTCTACAGTTGTTGCAGATGCTAGACCTTTAATAGTTTTTGTTGTTGCCAGAACCTGCTTCAAATCAATATATACCGTTGAATTTGCTGCAAGTGCTGAATCTTTCTGAAGTTCAATATCATCCAATAAAATTGTAAATGTGGCAGCGGATGATGCGTTATTACAGACAGCGATGTTTGTAACAACTGCTGTTGTATCTGCTGGGACTGTGTACAAGGTTGTGCTTGAAGTTGCTGCAGCAGTTCTTGCTAGTGCTTTTGATGTTGTTGTAGCCATTAGTTACTACCTCCTGATAGTATTATATCACATTTATTATGCAATTTCAGCACCAGTTATATGGTACTTTACATCTGTAGAACTTGCATAACCTGCAATAATCTTAGTTGTAGCCAATGCTTGCTTCATGTCAAATGTTGCTACTGAGTTAGCAACTATAGTAGAGTTGGGGATTACCTCTACACCATCAAAAGTAATAGTAAATGTAGCATCTGTCTCACTTGCATTTGCAACTACAATATTTGTGACTAAAGATGTAGTAGAAGATGGTACTTCATATAGTGTTGCAGAGGAAGTTTCAAACGCTCCACGCCCAAAAGCCTTAATTGTTGTTGCCATAAATTACTCCTCTATTTCCATATTATTATACGGCATATTATAATGCCCCAACCATAGATAACAAAATGTCATCATTAGTTGCTACTCTTACACCATTTGACTGAATTTCTCCAGCACCCTTTGAGACTAGGTTTAAAGATACGTCTGTATCTCCACCCTGTGCTGCAATTGATGGCTTTCCACCAGTTGCTGCGTTTGCTACCTTAACTTCATTTACCGCAGAAGCCACGGTATCCATAACGATAAGTTCATTGCCATTAGCATCTGCTATATATCCAAGATCTGCAAACTTGGGGGCAGTTAATGTTTTTCCACTCAATGTTACAGAGTTTGATAATGTTACTTCTGGGATGGACCATTCTAGACCTGTTGCAGTTGCAGAGTTTGCAGTAAGAACTCTGCCATTTGAACCAACACTTAGAACCGAGAGTGTATCATTTGCTGAGGCTGAAAGAATGTCTCCTTTAGCATTAAAACTTGTTGATGAAATTGCGCTGCCACCAGATAATGCATCAACCTGATCCTGCAGATCATTAAGTGTATATGCAATAGATGGATTTACAAGTTCTGTTGCATCTGTTTCTGCTGTATCAAATGTATAGGATCCGTAATGATAAAGACGTAGTGCAGCCTGAATATCTGCTTGGTCTGCTAAACCTGGAATTTTTGTTGGTACTAAAGTACCTATTGATTCTGCTGCCATATTTTCACCTCATCAAGATTATACCATAATTAGATAACTACAGATATAAAGATATGTACCGTTACCTCTCCTGTTAAGTTAGACCAGGTACTGCTTGCATACTTGGCAGCATTTAAATTTACTACCAGGTTTGTGCCTGCTCCAGAAAGTGCGGGGATCTCAACTGAAGAAGCAATTGGAACTGTGTTTTCAATACTATATTGAACATTAAAGTTAGATGCTGTAAGAGGTGTTCCAGAAACAGTTACTATATTTGCAATTGGAATAGCAACTGATGCCTCTCCTGATGCAAAAGTAACTGTGTGACGCTTTGAATAAAGTGTTGGAGCAATCTTTAAGACCTGAACCCAAGTATTTCCACCAGTCTCAGACTTATACTGATAAAGGTATCCATAGTTTACTCCAGGAGTAGAGTTGATGTACATATCATATAGATTAATAACTTCACCAAAGATAGATCCACTTGTTGTCAATGAATTTGGCTCTCCAGAACCAACAAAAAACTTACTACCTCTTTGACCAGTTGGACCAATATCTACAAGAAGTTCTACAATCTCTGGTGGCCCAAGTACTGTAATATCATCATTTGATAATACAACATCTGCCATTAAACTGCTCCAGTAATATCATCAGTTACTGTAATTGTTCCAGTAAGCAAGGTATAGATCTGAACACCGTTATCAATTTGAACGTCATAGACATATGTTCCTGCTTCTAGTTCTCGTCCTAATGTTGGAGTAATAGTGCATGTAACAATATCTGTCGTTTCATTAACTACAGCATCTGCATCATACTGTGTCCCTAATGCTCCACGCTGGTTTGCAATTGTAAAACTTGCATCATAGTCTGTAAGATCAAAGTTTGATCCATTATTTGCGTTCTTTGGACGTGCAACAAATTCTGCCGTGTCACCACGATAGTAGTTAAAATTATAAGTGCTTGGAAATGCCATTATTCCTCCTAGTTTTATTATACCATTAAGAAACTGAAATATACATACCTTTAAGGAAGATGGTACTTTCGTTATCTGCCCTTGCTTGTATGATTGCGCCTTCTGACCTAATCTTTAGTAAATCGACATATAAGGTTTGGTGAATAGACATTTCATAGGGATACTTATACTTGAGCATTCCGATATATCCAGTAGGGGATTCTACCTTTGGGATATAAGTTCTTATCCATGCCTCTGTGCTATTTGTGTCGGTAGTCAATGCTATATCATATCTAATATCTACCTTGGCTCCCACCTTAAGTTGCTTAAAGTTAATTCTTTGGGTAACTGTATTCCACAGTGAAGCGGATCCTTCTGGAAGAAACCTTAAAATATTATTATTCTCATCATCATCCATTAATATATTAACCCAACCATCATCTCCTCTATCAGGTCCTAGAAATAATGGTTTTTTGTTTTTATTCTCATAGTATGCCCATCCTGGGTATTGACCTGAAGGACTTTCATATCCTTCTCCCCCGCCTCTACCAGGGTCTCCTTTGGGGCCTTGAGGACCTTGTGGCCCATCCTTGCCATCTTTACCTGGAATTCCTCTTTCGCCTCTAGGACCTTCTGGGCCTGCTGGTCCTTGTGGACCAACTTCACCTTTTTCTCCTTGAATGCCTGGAACAGCAACATACTCAGTGCCACTAGACTCTATACTCTTTGTTGACTTAATTACTTCAGAGTATTTAGTTTTTGGAGCATCCATATTTTTTGATATGGCCATGAATTATTTCTTTACTTTAAAAACAGTACCATTAACTTTTATAAGTGGTGGAAGTTTAGGATTAACGTCTTTAATCTTGATTATCATTTATGATACTCCCCCAATTGTGCCTCTTGCAGATACTGGAGAAACATCTCCAAGCACACAGATTGTTCCTATTACTGGAGTCCAGGTAATTGTCGACAATCCATCTGGAATTACTGCCTGTAAGTCAAAAGATAATTCTGCAACTACTGATCTGTATTTGGTTCCCCAGTTTTCAGTTATAGATGCTGGAGCGCTAACTGTCACAACAGAACCATCAACAGAAACCTCTAGTTCGTCAAGTACGTCTGTGGTAGGATCATAGGCTGTAGCAGCAAATTCCCAGCCATCTGTATCAAACTCTGTAACTTCGTCATTTTCAAGAAATGAGACTGTAAATGAAGCATAGTCTCCACGGACAACGGCCCACTGAATATTTGCTGGGGTGGCCCCAAATTTTTCTGTTGTTGGTGTGCACATATCAATGATTATACCATAAATAATAATGCTGGACACTCAAGAGCAGTGG
>Ga0247723_1001635_pt1 | contig 12773 bp, 10 predicted proteins | sample MSEWelMarce5H_FC_FD_189079 | JGI IMG/M metagenome (GOLD analysis project Ga0247723, IMG submission 189079) | Subsurface sediment microbial communities from gas well in West Virginia, United States - MSEEL Well Study Marcellus 5H_FC | ecosystem: Environmental > Terrestrial > Deep subsurface >...
CGTTAAGACACAGGTTGCTCTTACTAACGCTGCTCGTTATGCTGAAGTTAATAACATCAACCTTAACAACTCGCAGCAAGCTGCTCTACAGCGCTCGTCTGAGAATGTTCAAATTGATTTGGCAAACCTCAGTGCTTCGCAACAAACTGCTTTGTCTAACTTGCAGGTTAGGGCTGCTCTTGTTGGTCAAGAACTTTCTAACGAACAACAAACGGCAATGCTCACTAGCACTCAAGCTTTTGCTGCCATGCAAACCACGGCTAGTAACAAGCAACAAGCCTTTATGCAAGATGCTCAAGCTAGTGCTGCTCTCAAAGGACAGGTGTTGTCTAATCAACAACAGACCCAGTTGTTTAATGTGTCTGCTGTGTTGGAAGAGCGTAAGATTAATCTGTCTAACGAACAGCAAACAATGCTGACAAACAGCGCCAACAAGATGCAAGTTGAGATGGCTAACTTGTCTAGTAGTCAACAAACAGCGTTGGCTAACTTGCAGGTTAGAGCAGCTTTGCAAGGACAAGAGCTTACTAACGAACAGCAAATGGCTGTGTTGCAAAGTACACAGAACTTTGAAGCTGCTGGTATTGACGCCTCTGCACAACAACAATCTTTCATTGCTTCTTACAACGCTGATGCTGCCCTCAAGGGACAGGTGTTGTCTAATCAACAGCAAACATCGTTGTTCAATGTGTCGTCTCAGTTGCAAGAGCGTGGTCTTGTGTTCACTGCTGAACAGCAAACAAACCTGTACAACACCACCAACGCCATGCAGATTGAAACAACCAATCTGTCTAACAAGCAACAAGCCATGTTGGCTAATGCTCAGATTGATGCAACACTAACTGGTCAAGAGCTAAGCAACAAGCAACAAGTTAATATTGTTAACGCTGCTCGTGTGTCTGAAATTGCTAACGTTAATTTCACAGCAGATCAGCAAAAGGCTTTGTCTAATGCTGCCTTCATTCAGCAGGTTAACTTGGCTGATATGAGCAATGAGCAAGCTACAACGCTGGCTAATGCTGCTACGTTTGCGTCAATGGACATGGCTAATCTAAACAACCGCCAACAAGCTGCTGTGCTGAATGCCAAAGCCTTCCTCGACACCGATATGAAGAACTTGGACAATGCTCAACAAATGGCTGTGATGAAAACACAAACCATTTCACAAGCTATTCTCAGTGATACATCAGCAGAGAATGCTGCTAAGGCTACCAACGCTGCTAATGCTTTGGAAGCTGATAAGATTTCTGCCACGCTAACGCTCACGGCTAATCAGTTCAATGCTTCTGAGAAGAACAAGATTAGTTTGGCTGACGCTAATGCTGCTAACGAGCTTGGTAAGTTTAATGCACAGCAACAGAATCAACGTGCTGAGTTTAATGCTAATATGACTTCACAGATTAATGTTGCCAACGCTAAAATCTTGGCTGACATTTCTGTAGCCAACACTGCTGCTGAAAACACAGCCAATGCTGTGAATGCAAAGAACGCTACAGACTTGTCTGCTTCTGTTTATGCTCAGCAATCTACGACATACAGAGACTTGCTTGAAATGTCGTATAAGTCTGGTGAGAATGCACAGGATAGAGTTACTCAGATTGCCATTCAAACTATTAGTTCCAATGCTTCAATGGCATCTGCTGGTAAGGCTGCTGATGCTGATAGTTCTAGCGCTCTTGGTTCATTGCTTGGTAAGGTTGCTACAAGCGATACTGCCTTGAAATGGATTGGTAGTCTTTTTTAATAAGATAGAAACATATGCAACACATTAAAAGTTACTTTGGTAAAATTGAAAGCATCTTGGGTGCTCGTAAATCTTCGTCTAAGAAAGCAAAGCCTTCTAAAGGTTTCATTTCACCAGAGAAGAAAACACAACAACCTACGAGTGGTAAAGACCCAGTAGAACTCATTGCTGATTATATCGAAGGCATTAGAGAAGCTCGTGATGAACTGATGAAAGCAAAGAAATAATATGGCAACACAACTACCAGTTAGTAAAGCACTAACATCAATTCCTCCGGGCATTTCATTTACCTCTCCAGAGAAAAGCAGAAACTGGCAGAAGCCTCCTAAGCTTGTGAAGACAACTGATGTTGTTAAGTTTTACATGACTGCTATTTCCTCTGATGAAATTGCCAACGACTTGCTCGACACTTTGGAAACAGGTGTGCCTTTGTCCGTCATTGCTGAAGCCATGATGCTTGCTAATGTTGGTGAAGGACTACATACCATTGATGCTGGCATCTTGGCAATGCCTGTGATTATGGAGATGATGAAAACCGTTGCCATGCTCAATGACATTGATACTAAAGACTACACCTCAGACTATGATAAAGAAGAGAAGATGTCTAATCGTGTTGTTAAGCAAGCCATTGCACAAGTGTTTAAAACAATTGAGCCAGTTGCTGAAGAAGTTAAACCAGTTGTTGAAGAGGCTGTTCAACCTATGGGTTTGATGGCTCGTAAGACTAAAGGAAGTATTTAATCATGGCATTTAATTTGTTAGCCTTTGCTGGTGGTGCTGCTGGTGCCATTGAAGAGAAGATGGATACTGCTGAGAAAGAAGCTAAGACGTTTGCTATGGCTTCTACAAAGAACATGCACGATAAGTACATGAAACGAATTGAAGAAGACAAGGTGTTGGTGAGTGAGACAGCACAAGATATGGAATTGATTAAATCTAATTATGCTTCTATGTCTGGTGGTAAAACATTTACAGCAGATCAGCTTGAGCAAATTTCTCGTAGCCCTGCCAATCGTAAATATCTTGTAGACAGCATTAACAAAGGTAAGGTTAACTTTGGCAATCTAGACCCTGAACAAATGGTTAAGCTTGTTGCTAACAACGCTGCTCCTAATGTTGCTCGTGACAGAATTGGTCAAGCACTAACTCTTGATAGCACTCTTAAAGACACCATCACCAAACAAGCCACTACAAAGCAGATGGGTTTCTTTGATCAGATTGGTGAGAGCGCTGGCAAAGCTGCTGCACAGAAAACAGCAATGGCTCTTGGTACTACTGTTGAAGAGATGCAGGCAAAGCTTGCTGAGACTCGTCCCACTGCTACAGCCACCTTTGACTTCTCAGGCATTAAAGAACCTGAGACGTATGAGAGCTTGAAGAACAAAGCACAAGTTAAATATGTCACTGCTAAAAAAGATAACAATCCTAAAGCTCTTGAAGAAGCTGCTGTAGACCTTGCTGTATTTACAGCAATGGAATCTAAAGTTCCAACAGCACAAGCTAGTTGGGCTGAGAAGAAAGCACAACTTGCTACCATTTCCGTTAAGGGTGGTGCAGAAGGCAAAGCTGCTCAAGCAGAATTGGATAAGATGGTTGGTGTTGAAGCTAGAGAAGCTGCACAAAAACATATTAAGCCTGCTGGTGAAGGTGAAGGCAAGGTGCCAGCATTAGGTACATTGAACTCGTTTGTTAAAGACGCAGGCAGTCGTGCTGTTGACATGGTTCACGGCAAGCAGCTTGGTAAACAATTGTCTCGCACTCAAATGCCTGATGGAACAATGTCGTTGCAATACATTGGTGATAACCCAGAGTTTGCTGCTCAGGTTGATACTACTCGTCGCACTGCAGCACTGAAAGCTTTGTCACTATATCCTGCTAACAACCGTGATGTTCAATCCATTTTGGCAACATATGACTCGGTGGCACCTGCTGTTGTTCCCGAACCAGCACCACCTGCTAAGCCCACGCTGCCTGTGATTGCTCCAAAGAATGCTCCTGCTGCACCAGCGTCCCCCACCGCTGGCCCTAAGCCTAGCATTGGTCAAGAACGAGCTACAGCGCTTGATGCCATTCGTCAGGGTGCTAATGAGAAAGCGGTTAAAGAACGATTCAAAGCTACTACTGGACAGGACTTGTAACACATGGCAGACTATTCCGACTTGATTCCTACAACATCAGGCTATGCAGATTTAATTCCTGCTAAGCCTGTTGCTGCTCCTACGCCTGTAGCAGAAGAGCAACCAAAGGTTGGTTTCTATTTGCCTCCACGTCAACGAGCTACAAAGCTTAAAGAAGCTCAGGCAGTAGCGGTGCAGGAACGTGCTACTGAAGCAGCACAGCCTAAATATTCTTATGAGGATTTGTACAAGAACGATGATCTGTACAACATTGTCAAAGACTATTCCAAGGTGGCAATGAAGAAAGAGCCAGCACCTAATCAATCACGTCAAGAGTTTGTTAATGACTTCATGGCGAAGATGCGTGGTGTTGAGTTTAACGCCATCCTTGACACAGTTCCTGAACTGAACAAGATGCGTAATGCTAAGCCTGAAGATGCGGCAAAGATGGCGTTGGCTCATAAGGTTTATGAAAATGTAGCACCGGCATATTCTGCAAAAGGACAACCCGGCATAACTCCATATTGGGATGCATTGAAAGCCATTGCCACAGACCCTTCCAACTACATTGGTTTTGGTATTGGTGCAGTTGGTAAGAAGCTTGTTGGTGGTGTGGCTAAGAAAGAAGCTTTGGCATTGGCAGCAGGCACTGTTGCTGAAACAGCAGCTAAATCTAAGCTGGCTCAACTAGCAACTAAAGCTGTGTTACCAACGGCTGGCAAGGTTACTGCCGCCGCCACTGTTGCTGAAAGCGCTGTTAGTGTTGGTCAGAATGTAATGTCTCAAAAGCTTGGACAACAAACAGCAAAAGTGATGGGTGAAGAAGTTCCTGAACTGGACAACACACAACTGGCAGTGGCTGCTTTGTTTGGTGCTGTTGGTGGCTTTGCAGAAGCTCGTGGAGTTATGAAGGCTAAGCCGGGTAAGACTGGTACTGAACAACTGCAAGAGATGATTCAGTCTAAAGACATTGTTCCTAAAGACCCGCTGGCTCCGGTAACAAAGGTTGAGAATGCTTTGCTTGACCCTGTCACTGAGAACATGGATACCATTGTTGATGAGTTCAATAAAACTCAAGGTCAAAAGATATTGGATGAAATCTCTCCAATCACACCACTGGCTGAAGCAGGCATTCAACGTGACTTGAGTGCTCGTGCCATTAGAGTTGCAATGCATATCATTGATCAAGACCCAGCGTTTAGATTGAAGCCAAATCAAAAGACTAGCTCTGCCATCAACGAAGTGTTTGCCAACTTAGACACTGGTGAAATCAGCGATGCTCTGCTTGAACAAGCCATTCGTAAAGAAGGACTAACACCACAAGAGTTTGCACAAGCTAACAAGATGACGGTGACGCAAGCTGCACAAGTTATGCAGCAATACTCTGCTGCCTCTCGTTTGTTGGGTAAGCTAACACAGATTGACCCAGAAGCTAAGAAGCTTGTTGATAGTTTGTTCGCTAAACCTGATGACATTCCAAACGCAATGGGTTGGGCTGGCAACGCCATCTCTTCTGTTGAACGTGAGTCTAAGGCATGGATGGTTAGTGGTGTTGCCACCACAGTGCGTAACGTTATCGGCACTAGTGTTGGTCTTAGCTACAACTCTGCTGCTTCATTGATTGAAGGAAGCTTGTACACCATTGGTAAAACATTGAGTAGTGCTTCCACTGGTATGCGTGTTGATACGTTTAAGCGCGGCATGGGCGACACCATCAAAGACACATTCAATGTGTATGGTTTGTTGTACAAGCAAGGACTTGCTGAAGCAACTACCGACACCATGCTCAAATATAACCCAGCAATTAACAATGCCTTGTTCAGCGCAACACAAGAAGGCTCTACTAAAGAAGTGTCTAAGGTTGCTCAGCTCTTCAACACGTTGAACGTGGTGCAAGATAGTTTCTTTCGTAAGGCAATCTTCACAGCCTCTGTAGACAAACACATGCGCCGTGCTGGTCTTGACATGTATCAGACTATTGGTGAAGGCAAGGTTATCCCTGCTGACATCTTAAAGCAATCTACGGATGAGGCATTGAAAGCTACGTTCTCGTACATGCCTAAACAAACCAAAGACGCTGGCTTTGAAGCTGGTGCTGAGAGCGCTGCTAACTTGCTCGTTAAAGGAATGGAGTTTCCCGGCCTAAGCTTGGTTGCCCCCTTTGCTCGCTTCATGTCTAATGCCATTGCTTTCCAATATCGCTACAGCGTGTTTGGTGCAGCCTCTGGTGCACAAGACATACTGCAGGGTGGATTGTTGAAGAGCGGTGGTAAAGAAGGCGGTGACTACCTTGTTCGTCAAGGCACTGAGAACTTGTCTAAGGGCATTGTTGGCACTGCTGTGCTGGCCTATGCTTACGACTATCGATTGAACAATCAAGACAGTGAATGGTTTAACTACAAGCAAGACGATGGCACCACCACCGATCTACGTGCATTGTTTCCTGCAGGCCCTGTGCTGGCTGTTGCTGACTTCATGGCTAAACGTAAGCTTGGATTAGAGCCAAAGACTGCTCAAATGGCAGAGGCCATCATTGGCATGAAGATGCCAGCAGGTACACAGAACGTACTGCTTGATCAAGTGTTTGCTGCATTCTCTTCTGAGAAAGATGCTGACAAACTGGACGTGATGATTGGTAAAGTTCTTGGTGACTTCACTACTCGCTTCACTCAGCCGTTTGTTGTAAAGAACGCCTACGACTTCCTAGACTTGTTCCGTGATCAAGGCGCTGTTCAACGTGACCCCAATGTAATTGTTAGCGAAGACAAGATTACTGAAGCAGCAATGAACCGCATTCAAAAGCGCATTCCAGTTGCTAAAGAAGGCTTGCCTGAATATCAACCATACTTGCGTGAAGGCCCTGTATATCAAGAGGGTGAATTCTTTGCCAACCTTATTGGTGTAAGACAGGTGCCAGAGAAGAGTGTGCAAGAACGTGAGATTGTTCGTCTAGGTGTTGAGCCGTACAAACTGTATGGTGGTGCAACTGGTGACAAAGAGTATGACCGTAAGTTTGTTGAACTAGCAAACCCAATGGTTACTCAGTTTATTGATAGAGCTATGGCTAGTGAACGTTACAAAGCTTTGTCTCTTCCTGAACAGAAGATTGCTTTGGCTAACACCGTCAAGGGTGCTACAGAAGCTGCTCGTGCAAAAACAGAAGCAGAGTTTACTAGCACTGATATTGAAAAGATATACAAGATGAAGTTTGATAAGCTGCCTGCTGATCAACGTACAGTTATCAATGAACGTTACGCCAAAGACCATGACGGTGTGCCGCTGGACAAAGCCAAAGACTACAAAGCTGTCTACAAGTATGAAGCCATGCTTGGCAATCTGCAGTTTGCTCTGGGTGGCATTGTTGCTAAAGGCTTTAAAGCATTGACCAAAGCTGCACCAGAAGGCATAGTAGCTAAAGCAGCAAAGACATTGGAAACTGCTGATGTGGACAAGCTTGTCAACAAAGCCATTGACGATGCTATTGGCACCGCTGCTCCAGCACCTGTTGTTGAACAAACAACAAAGGCATTTGCTAAGCAGCCTGTTGTGGCTAAGAAGGCCGTAGCGCCTCCATCACTAGAGGCAGCTATCCCTGCACCAGCACCAGCTATGAAAGCCCCTGTAGACACGCTACAACAAGCTGGCGAGGCATTGCCACCTGTAGCGCCTAAGAAGATGGGTGTGGATGAACTGTATAACGAACTAAAGCCATCTCGCCCGTTCCCTGAAGAAGCCTACGTCAAAGGTAAGGCTGACTTGATTGACACCTTCGGCGCTAAGTATGTTGATGACATGATTAAGAACGACCCCAAAGACTATGCCAACATGTTGCATGTCTATGCTGGTGACACGCTTGGATTGAAGAAGGGTAAGGGACTGCAACCACTGCCTAACGAAGTTGCTGACACTGCCATTGTTAAATACGATGACATGGGCAACCCAATTCCTGTTGGTAAGATTGAAAAGAAAACTGCAGGTGATATTGTTCCTGAACAAGAGGTGCAATACTCTGGTGAATATTTGACAGGAGTTCTTGATAATAAATCTTTAATTAGTGCTAGTGTATCAAAACGAAATGATGTTTTATCTGAAATTAAAAATGCTCGTAATATATCTTTCGATAAGCTTGTTAAAAAACCAATTTTAAAAGAATTTGATGAAGAGGTTATTGCTGTAGCACAGGGTGACTTTAGAGTTAAGGCTAAACACGAGATTGATCCCACTAACGAAAAGGATATTGAATCGTTTTATGAGGTTGCTAAGTCTTTGCAGAAAAAGTATGATGGGTTAAAAGAAAGATATAAAGATAAACCACCTATACAATTATTTCATGGGCAATCTTTAGGTATGGAACGAATTAAAGATAAAGGGTTTATAGACCCTCAAAAGTATACAGATTCACACCATCAAGAACTTATGATTGGTGGTACATCTTTTACTAAAGACATTGGTCTTGGTGCAACATATGGTAGATTTGGTGGAAAGAAAGCAAAAGACTATGCATACACAGAACTTCCGTATGCTAGTTACGAGTTTACCCGTATCAACATGCCAACAAAAGAGTACGCTATAAAAGACATGAACGTCATTGCTCAAACACTCACGGGTTCACCAAAGGTTGTTCGTCCTTTATCTTTAAGTCGTAACATTTATAATGAAACAGAAGATGTGTTTTTTGAATCAGAAAAGCTTAAGACTAAAGGCAAGGCTGGTGAACTGGCGTTGAAATCAGCAGAAGAATTATTGACTAAACCAATTCGTGAAGGTGGTAAAGGCAAGCTTGAAACAACGGTTGATCGTATTGCAAAATTTAAAGACGACCGAGAATTGTTACGTGACTATACCAATAAAGTAAGGGATAAAGATGTTCCTTTGAAAGAACGTAGACAGATGGCGTATATGTCCTATGGTTTAATTAGAGACATGGCTACTGATCTGCTTGGTGCTGCCGAATCTGTATCAGTAGGTAAAGGTCTTGGTCATACTTATCAATTAAATCTATCACAGTTTGCTGATCAAATTTCTTCAAATGAAAAAATCAACTACGTCATTGATGTTCTTAAAGATATGGGGGCTGTGCAAAAAGCTAATGCTTTGGAGAAGACAAGAAGTGCACTAAGAGATTTATCTGATGTAACAGGTGCATCAGGAAATGACAAACAAGTTATCAAAGCCCTCAATCAAACCAGAGCCGCTGCAAGTAAACTAGCCAAGGGTGGCTTTATAAGCAGACGGTAAAGCACCAAAGAGAAAGCCCCTTGCGGGGCTTCTTTGTTTATCCTGCTACTGAATCAATACCAACATTAAGTAGTGTTGATCGTCGCTTCTTTTTGTTAGCAAGTCTTGCTTGCTCTCCCTTCTTCAGTTCTTCAGTCCATTCAAACTTGTGCTCTAACAAGAACTGCTCCATTTCAAAGAGTTCATTAATTAGCAAGCCAAGCTTTGTCAACTTAGCATCAAGGTCTTTAATGTTGTAAGCTGTGAAGTCTAATGACACTTGACGATTGCAGTCACTGATTACTGAACTAGCATAGATTGAATGTTCAGTAATACTCACATCACATTCAATAGCAGCCATGCCAATTTTCTTATTCAGAAACTTACGGCTATGATAGGTAATCTCTTTCATGACTAGCTCCGTTGTTGTAGACGATACAGGTTGTCGAAGTAGGCAGCATCAAACCCACGTTGCCATTCTTGTCCTTGAACAATGGCAGCATCGTATTGGTTAGTTAGCCAGCCCTTGGCAAAGGCGTAATAGCCTTGGTTAAATTGAATCTTCAAAGGCGCACGGCGCTCAATGTTTTTCACGTTGGTATCTACGCTCATATTACATTTCCTCCTTAGACAATTCTTCACGAAGCAGATAGCCTTCAAGAGGCCATAGCTTATCAATGGCATCGCTGTAGCTGTATTGCTCACCGAGCGCTTTGTTAAACATTGCTGGGTCTGCACAAGCACTGGTGCCAAGTACAACAAACCCATTCGTCATTGTCATGACGCAAATGGTTGTAGTTGTTTCTGGCAGCAAAGCGTATGACACATGTTTAATCTTGTCTTGCATGTCTGACAAGGTAACTTTAGTGCGGCGTAGTTCTAGGTTTGGGTGGTTCATAAGTTAATTTAAGTTGAGAAATCTTTAAGTTGTAACAGTCAGACTTTACCACATATTTGTTAGCAGGGTCAATGGTTCCTTTCTTCATAAACACGGCATCTTCTAAGTAGGCAAGCTTGTCATACACGCCCAAGTACCAGCCTACAGTGAAGTCGTTCTTAACACGTACAAAGCAATAGGCGTCACAGGCTTGTTTGGTGTTTAAGCCAGCAACACTACACTCGTAATACGGCAGAGGCACAGCGCTGGTTTGCTTCGTCTTCACATCCACTTTAATACCGTTGTCTAGGACAAGGTCGTAGTCGTATGTATTGTCTAGCTTGCCACCAAGAATCTGCTGTGCAATGGCTTCACCAATAAAGCCAGCAATGTTGCCTGCTCCACTGGTGATGCTGTTGTACAACCTACCCATTGCTGCTGCCTTGTCTCTGGCTTCGATAAGCATCTCTGCTGTTATCGCAACCTCAATCATACTTGCTTTTTAGGTAGTGACTAATCGGTATCCAAGGAACAACTAAGAATATCCACCAGCCTCCAAGAATATCAATGCTCATTATCACTGCTACATCCAGTACAGATATAGATGGCATAACTAAATACTTCATAAACAATTCTCACTGTAAAAGCAGAGGGCTGTTACACCCCCTGCTGGTTAATTATACGCCGCAGCTACCACCTTTGCCAGAGATGTCACAAATGTCTAGCTCTTCATAGACAACGTCTTTATGCTTCAACGCTTCTTCGTATGGTACAGCAGTGAGAGGCTGACCACCACGGCTACCATCAGGATAGCAAGTGAATCCACGCAGACGAGGGGCATACTTAGCCAACGTAGCAGCAAAGGTTTTCACTTCGTTCTCGTTGTTGTGCTTAGTTCCCCACGATGGCAAGTTGATGGTGGATGAAATGGACATGTCAACATAGTCTTGAATGTCTGCTTGAAACTTGATGCGCTGTTCGTAGTTTTCACTAAGGTCTAGAGCGCTCTCAATAGCATCTGGCTTAACACCATATTGCTGAATGAGCAAGTCGGCTGTACCATCCACAACATATTGATACTTCCATTTCGTTCCTTCAGTGAGGAAGCGGCGCTTGTAAGCAACAGCAAACAATGGCTCTATACCAGTAGTAGTACCGGCCAATATACCAATGCTTCCAGTGGGAGCAATTGCACGATAGGCAACAGGCCGACTGATAAAGAAACGATCACAATGCTCATCAGCAGCACGTTTGCTTTCGTCACGATATACCGCCAACCATTTATGCAACTCTGGCGACACTTCATATTTATAACCCTTCTTCAACAACCATTCGTGAATGCCCATTAGGCCAAGACCAAGGCGACGATTCTTCTCACGAACCTTATACACCTTCTCATAAGGCAAGTCAGCCCGCAATGTACCACACACCAAGAACTTAGAACCAAGCTCTACCACTTGTTTAAACTCTTCAAGGCTGGTGATGCGTCCCATGTTAATGCTGCCCAAGTTGCACACATCACTATCATCCTCTGACGTAACTTCAGTGCAGGCATTGCGCAAGGTTTCGTTTTGCTTAGCACCAAAGTTAAAGCTGAAGCCGGGTTCAGCAGTCTCCATTGCTTGACGAACATTCTGCAAGAACACAGCGTTGTTCTCAAGGCCACCAACCATAGAGGCATCGTCGTAATTGACGCTGATGTTTGTCATGTCCAGTGGTGCAGAAGCGTTGAAGTCTTTAAGCTTCATAGCTTTAATGTCTTCGCTCCAGTTCTTGATGTACAGAAACTTCTGAATGTCTTCGTGTTGCCAATTCAGGCTGGCGTAAATGGCAGAGCGGCGACTACCGCCTTGCATCACATTGCGACCAATTTCATTGATGGCAGACATGAGCGGGATAGGGCCTGATGCAGTGCCGCCAGTGCGCGACAAAGCCTTGCCAGCAGGACGCAGGCGTGAGTAGTCAATGCCAATGCCACCACCAGTCATCAAGCAAGACATTGCTCGCCATGTAACGTTGCTCCACTCTTCGCGTGTGTCTTCTTCAGCACGTAGCAGGAAGCAATTGTTGTAGGCTTTGAAGGGACGACCAGCGTAGTACAGATAGCGACCACCGGGGATAAACTTCATATCTTTGATTAGCTGGGTAAGCTGCTTACGATCATCAGTAGACATGAGGATGGGCATGGTTCCATTGCGGCTACCGCACACGTCTTCTACCAAACGCTCTGACAGCTTTGCCCATGTATCACCGGGGCCTTGAGCATACTTAAAACGAAACACATTCTCTGCAAAACTATTGCGAAACTCACTCATTATATTTTCCTTAGTTGATTAAAAAAGGAGCGCAAAGGCTCCTTTAGGGAGGACAGTTATACCTTTGTTATCAGCGGTTGTCACCACTGCCGGTAATAACATTACGTTCTTTACGGCTATTAAGCTTCTCAATATTGTGTTCACAAACTTCTGATAGGGTGAGGTCGAAGTCAGCAGCTACTGCAGCCACCATCCACATCACATCACCAAGTTCTTTCTTGATGTTTTGGCGAAGGGCTTCTTCATCACCACCGTCACGAATATGCTTAGCCACCTTGCCCAACACCTCACCAGCCTCTGCTGCTAGGTTGAGCAGGGCGTATGCTTCATCGGCTGTCGCTGTACGAAACGACATTGCTTGTTTTTGATAGTTGTTCATTAGAATAAATCTTTCCGTAGTTCTTTAACTTTTGCTGTTGTATAGTGGCTCAAGGTTTTGAAATTAATTGTTGGGTATTTAAAATCCTTCACCATTGTCCAAGCGTCTTCACGAACCAAGTCGT
>Ga0247723_1001637_pt1 | contig 12770 bp, 25 predicted proteins | sample MSEWelMarce5H_FC_FD_189079 | JGI IMG/M metagenome (GOLD analysis project Ga0247723, IMG submission 189079) | Subsurface sediment microbial communities from gas well in West Virginia, United States - MSEEL Well Study Marcellus 5H_FC | ecosystem: Environmental > Terrestrial > Deep subsurface >...
GTCAGATGTTAGACGTGTTGGGTATTAAGAATGCTCAGCAGTTGGTGAAGTTGCCAGAAGACCAGAAACCTGAAGACCCCATCACCGAGAACCAGAACATCTTGATGATGAAACCAGTCAAGGCGTTCTACTACCAAGACCACCAAGCACATATTGGTGTTCATATGGCGGCTATGCAAGATCCAAAGATCATGCAGTTAGTTGGGCAAAACCCACAGGCGCAAGCCATGCATGCTGCAATGATGGCACACGTCAATGAGCATATTGCTTACGAGTATCGCAAACAGATGGAAATGCAAATGGGTATTGAGTTGCCGTTTAGTCCAGATGAAGAAGATGCTGAGGAAAGAGCAATGCCTAAAGATATGGAAGTTCGCATATCTCAGATGGCCGCTCAAGCAGCACAACAGCTCTTGCAACAGAACCAACAACAGGCCCAAGCACAACAAAACGCTCAGGCTGCGCAAGATCCAATCGTTCAAATGCAGCAACAAGAAATTCAGATTAAACAGGCTGAACTTGAGCTCAAAGCTAAGAAGATTGCCGCTGATGCCGCTGGTAAGGCTGACCAGTTGCAGATAGAACGGGATCGCATTGAGTCGCAAGAGAAGATCGCTGGTATGAATGCGCAAATTAAAGTTAATGAGGACGCTAAGAATCGCCTTGCAAAAGAAGGTGAGATTGGCGCTAAATTAGGCATTGACTTGGCCAAAACCAAGGCTCAAATGCAACAACCACGTAAAGGGGAGTAATGGACGCATCTGATGTTCTAGTACAAAACCTAGATAAAGAAGTGATAGCAAAACGGGACTGGATAGCTTCTGGACAAGCAAAGGACTATGCCGAGTACCAAAGAATTTGTGGGGAGATTAAAGGTCTGCTCTTCGCAAGGCAGGAAATATTAGACCTGAAACAAAAAATGGAGAACTCAGATGAGTGAAATCCTTATCGGCACAAACCCCGATAGACCACAAATTGTGGGAGCAGTAAATTTCGAGGCGACAGAAGCTGAGAAAGCCAAGCAGTTACCAGACCCTTCTGGGTATCGCATTTTATGTGCTATTCCTGAAGTAGAAGAAGCCTTTGAAAGCGGGATTCTTAAGTCCGACGAGACTCGTCGCCATGACGAACTATTAACCACGGTGTTATTTGTGGTGGCACTTGGACCTGATTGCTATAAAGACAAAGAACGCTTTTCAAGCGGACCTTGGTGTAAAGAAGGCGACTTTATATTAGTTAGACCGAATGCCGGCACCCGTGTTGTTATCCATGGCCGAGAGTTTAGGATTATTAATGACGACTCAGTTGAAGCCGTTGTTCAAGATCCTCGTGGCATAACCCGTAAATTTGTTTAAGGAGCTAAATCATGGCTGACTTTGAAAAAGAAAGTTTTAAATTTCCGCATGAAGCAGAAGAAACTAAGGGTAAACCCTTAGAAGCTACAGCAGATGACGTAGAAATTATTATTGAAGATGACACTCCTCCAGAAGATAGGGGGCGTGAGCCGTTGCCTACAGAGGTGGTCAAAAAAGCTAGAAGTTGCCGATGAAGACAACGAAGAGCTAGACCCCAAAGCCCAAATAGAGCGTATTAAGCAATATAAAAAGGTTTGGAACGACGAGCGTCGAGCTAAAGAAGCGGCTGAACGGGAACGTCAAGCAGCTTTTGAAGCCCTAGATAGGCTTAATAAAGAGAATAAACAACTCAAAGCCCAATATAGCGCTGGCGAAAAGACTTACATTGAGACGGTACAAAACGCAGCAGATACCACATTGGCTATGGCTAAGCGTGAGTACAAAGAAGCGCTTGAGTCTGGTGAGTCAGATCGCATCGTTGAAGCACAAGCTGCTCTTTCCGAAGCAACTTATAAAGCACAACAGGCAAAACAATTTAAACCTAGTGCTTTACAAGAAGAAGAAAATGATGTACAAATACCCCAATCGCAGCAAACGCCTAAGACTGACCCCAAAACGCAATCTTGGCTGGATGAAAATCCTTGGTATGGTTCCAAAAAAGCCATGTCTAGTTTTGCTGTAGGGATACATGAAGAATTGGTTGATGAATATGGTCCAAAAGTCGTAGGCACCGATCAGTACTTCAAGCACATTGACAAAACAATGCGCAAAAAGTTTCCAGAGTATTTCGATACGATGGAAGAAAGTAGTCAGGCTGAGCCAGACTTAGAGCCACAAACAGCTCCTAAAGCAAAGCCTAGTACGGTTGTAGCTCCGGCGACTCGCTCAACGTCCTCCAAACAGGTACGGTTAAAGCAGTCACAAATGGCCATTATCAAAAAATTTGGCCTAACACCCGAAGTGTACGCTCGTGAACAACAGAAATTGGAGGCTTCAAATGGCTAATAACAGACTGACTCGTGAATTAGATACTCGTGCAACAAGCGAACGCCCTAAGCAGTGGGCGCCAGCAGAATTGCTCCCTGAGCCCGACAAACAGGCTGGGTATGCGTACAGATGGATTCGTACTTCAACGCTTAATCAGGCTGACCCCCGCAATCTTTCTGGGAAACTAAGAGAAGGCTGGGAACCTGTGGCAATTGAAGAACAACCCAAGTTTCAACTGCTAGTCGATCCCAATAGTCGTTTTAAGGACAACATTGAGATTGGCGGTTTATTGTTATGCAAAACTCCAGAAGAGTTCGTCCAACAACGTAATTCACATTACCGAGTTCAAGCCGAAAATCAAATGGATGCTGTAGACAGTAATCTTATGCGCCAAAGCGATCCACGGATGCCTCTCTTTAATGAGAAGAAATCCACGGTGACTTTTGGTAAAGGTAACTAAACTTAATTAGGAGTTTTAAATGGCTTATCCTACCGTAGACGGACCCTATGGGTTCCAGCCAATCAATTTGATTGGTGGTCAGGTATTTGCTGGTGCAACACGTATGATTCCTATCGCCTCAGGCTCTGGCACATCCATTTTTGTGGGTGATGTTGTGCGTCTGAACACAGGCGGTACTTTGAGCCGTGTTTCTACCACAGATTCCGCAACCGATGCTGTTGGTATTTTTATGGGTTGTCAGTTCACTAACCCAACTACTAAACAGTTATTGCAACAACAATACTATCCAGCTTCCACAGTGGCTAGTGATATTCTTGCTTTCGTTTGTGATGACCCTGATACTTATTTCAAAGTAGCAGTATTGTCGAACAGCACCACCATTGGTGGTTTAACTCAGACTGACGTTGGCAACAACGTATCATTCTTGGTTACTGCTGGCTCTACAACCACTGGCGATTCGAAAGAAGGTATTTTAAATAGCACCAGCACATCAACAACCACTCTGCCATTCCGCATTATTGCGGGTGTTCCAGAGACTGTTAATGCTTCTGGATCTTTCACCGAAGTGATCGTCAAGTGGAATATGGGCGTTCATACGTACTACAGTGCAACACCTGTAGCAACCGCAGCTTAAGGAGCAATTAAATGGCTATTTCTCGTGCCCAACTACTTAAAGAGTTGCTCCCTGGCTTGAACGCATTGTTCGGTCTTGAGTATGCAACATATGGTGAACAACACAAAGAGATCTACGAAACTGAGACCTCTGAGCGTTCGTTTGAAGAAGAAACAAAACTGTCAGGCTTCAGCGCTGCACCAGTCAAAAACGAAGGCTCTGCCATCGCTTATGACAATGCACAAGAGGCATTCACAGCACGTTATAACCACGAAACCATTGCTCTCGGCTTCTCCCTAACGGAAGAGGCAATCGAGGACAACTTGTATGACAGCCTATCAGCTCGTTATACCAAGGCTTTGGCTCGTGCTATGGCGTACACAAAGCAGGTTAAAGCTGCTGCTGTGTTAAACAACGGTTTCACCAACTCCGCCCAGTATTACGGTGGTGACGGTGTACCTTTGTTCTCGACATCACACCCATTGGTTTCTGGTGGTGTAAACAGCAACACTCAGTCTACCGCTGCCGATCTTAACGAAACTTCTTTGGAAGCCGCCGTTATTCAGATCGCTGCTTGGACAGACGAGCGTAGTTTGTTAATCGCTGCTAAACCACGTAAGTTAATTGTTCCACCTGCACTACAGTTCGTTGCAACTCGTTTGCTCGAAACTCAATTGCGTGTTGGTACAACTGACAACGACATCAACGCTTTAGTAAACAATGGTTCGATCCCAGAAGGTTATACAGTTAATAACTACCTGACCGATCCAAATGCTTACTTCCTCTGTACTGATGTTCCAAACGGTATGAAGCATTTCGTTCGTACTCCTTTGAGCAACAGCATGGACGGTGACTTCGATACTGGTAACGTACGTTACAAGTCTCGTGAGCGTTATAGCTTCGGCTGGTCTGATCCCCTCGGTATGTGGGGCTCACAAGGCGCCTAATAGGTTCCTTGGCTTTATCAAGACCCCACCCAAAAGGTGGGGTTTTTATTTCTTCTTTGCTGCTTTTTTAGCTTTGCGTTCCTCATAATGGTGAATTCTGTGGCAATTTGCACACAATGGGATACATTTTTTTATCTCTTCCATGGCTTGTTTGTATTGTCCATTTTTAGCTAAGTGATAAACACTTTGTTTTGTATGGTCACGAATTACATGGTGAAAATCAATAATTGCTGGGTGGCTAGATCCACAATACCTACATTTTTGGGTTGCTTTAAAGTCGTTCCACCGCTTGCGGTATTCTCTTTTGTTTTTGTTAGTTAATTTTTGGACTTTTTCTTTATTGCTTGCGTAGTATTTAGCTGAGCCTTTACGAAGAGATTCTTTTCTCCTAGGGTCGTTTGGGTCTTTATAAGGCATTAAACACGTTTATTGTATGAATGTTTAAGTATTAAGTCTTTGATTCTTTTAGGTAATTTTGTATAATCATTATCAAAATCAGCAGGCATCTTAGTCCAAACTTCTGGAAGTGCAAATGGGGCTTTACCCTTTGGATACCAACAACGAGTATGCTGCATTGCAAGGTAAAAGTACACGTATGCGTTAGCTTTTTGTATGTATTCTTTGAGGTTTATTGGTAGATAAAATTGATCGATTTTCTTAGCCGATCGTTTTTCACAATCGAGTTCTAAATTTAAACACCCTTGTAACATTTCTTTTGTTTTACGGGGTCCAAGCTCTATTTTATGATCTAACCACTCGTGAAAAATAGTGAGGGGGTCATGGTTTTCCCCATTAATTTGTATGGTTTGGTTCCATACTTTTGCCTGTTCAGTATACTGATCTCGATGACAAGTTTCATGAACCATAATGGGTATCCAATCTTTGGATAATCCCGCTACAAATAGTCGGTCCGTGTGACTACAAAAGAACCCTGAGACCATTACACCATCCATACGGACTTGTTTTTTACGTTGAATATGTACCGCTATGTCGTGTGCGTTACTAGCCATGATTTCAAATTCAACCCACGCCCGAACATCTACTGGTAAGGCTTTGAGGTCGATTTCAATCTTATTCATTTTGTAGCTAATATGTAAAGACCTACGTTGCTAAAGGCATACCCGGTATACACGACTGCCATAGGCACATTACCTTTTAGGGCTTGTTCACACCCAATATAGGCATAGATTAGCCCAGTAACAATTATTAGCCAAGAACTCATAAAGACCCCTGTTGTGTTCCATTGTATTTATACCAAAAAGATATTGCACATTCATAAAAAAGTAGTAAGATGATGGAAACTGGGAAACCAGCTTATTAAACTGTCCCAGCAGACGCATACACCGATTAATAAGCTAACTTTGTATGGAGAATTAACATGGCACGATCCACATTCCAAGGTCCAATTCGTTCATTGGGCGGCATTTATCAACAAGGTCCAGCTACTATTGTTGAAATTACAACCAGCACTACCCTAAGCCCAGAGGCTCATGGCGGACGTATTATTTCCGTAGGTGGCTCTTTAGCAGCTGCTTTAACCCTAACCTTACCTACTATTAACGCCTCAGCCAATCCAGTCACATCTGGTCCTGGTCAAGATCCAAGCACCGCCAACAATGAAGGCGTGATGTACACAATCTGGGTTCCAACCACAATCTCTACTTCTTCCTTGAAGATTGGTACTGATGGCACAGATAAGTATGTAGGTTCTGTATTGTCAATCGACACTGACACTTCTGGTGCTGCCGTAGGTTTTGTAGCTGGCGCAAGTGATGACTTTATTAACTTTAACGGCACAACCACTGGCGGTGTTGCAGGTACATTTGTACAGATCTACGCAATTGCTGCATTAAAGTATATGGTTACAGGTACAGTGTTAGGTTCTAGTACTGTTGCTACTCCGTTTGCTACTTCTTAATTAATCTGGCGGACTAGGGTTTTCCCTAGTCTACTCAACATCTTAGGAGATTAATTATGGCAATGCAATATGACGTTAAGCAAGGGCATTTAAACGAAAGTGGGTTTTTTGTTCTTGGACGCAACCGTGTCAAGGCTGTTTCTTTCTTTGGTGGCGCTGGAACTTTAGTGTTATTTGACACGACTTCTGCTCCTGTATCTTCTAGTGTTACTTATGCACAAAGTGGTACAACCGTAACCGTAAGTAAAACATCTCATGGTCTAGTTACAGGTGATGTAGTCGGTATTCACTTTGATTCAAATACAGGCGTATCCGCAACGGACGGCAATTATTCTATTACTAGAGTAGATGCAAATTCGTTTACTTTGACTGACATTAACTCACGCACAATCACAAGTACTGCGGCTATATATGTTAGCGGGGTTAATCGTTGGTTAATGACTTATGAAACACACTCAACAGATGAGTTCCAAAACGCTCCGCTTATTCCTGGCGAGGGTGTATTAGCAGTTAATGGGATTTATGCGTATATGAGTGCCATAGATTCAGCGCAGATTTACTACGGATAAAAAATGACTGAACAAGTGCAAGCACAGGGTTCTTTTAATTTAGTGGGTAGGAAGATCATGATTGGTCTTCCCGCTTACGACTTTAAAGTTTCTGTAAAGCTGGCTATCTCGTTAGCTCAGTTTTGCGTAGAAGCGCCTAAACACGGGGTTGATATTCAGCTTTGCAATATCTCTGGATGCTCCGTTGTTTCCCGTGTTCGCAATTTGATTGTTAAAGACTTTATGGCTTCAGATTGCACTGATTTAATGTTCATTGATTCAGACATTAACTTTAACCATCAAGACATTTTCCGTCTAATGGCGTGGAATATTGACCCCAAAAAGGGTATTGTAGGTGGCGTTCCAACTGCCCGTAAAAAAGGCAGTATCTATATCTCCACGTTAGAGCAAGATGATGACGGTGGAATCTACATGAATGCGTATGGTCTAGTTAAGGCTAAGCGCATTGCTACAGCGTTTATGTTGATCCGTAGAGACGTTATTCAAACCCTAATTGATAATCATCCTGAGTGGAAATACCACGATGATCGGGTCGAGAACGGACACCCAGATAAGTTCTGCTATTCCGTATTTGACTTCCAATCTAAACCTGACGGATACGTTGGCGAAGATTACACATTCTGTGACCGTGCTAGAGAGCATGGATACGAAGTATGGATTGACCCAACAATCAAGCTAGGTCACATGGGCATTACTGAGTTTGAAGGATCATTTGGCGAAGAGTTTTTGTACCCACTAATCCGTTCAGTAGATTCAAAAAAGGACGTAGCATGACATCCCCAGCATGGACTCGCAAAGAAGGTAAGAACCCTGAGGGCGGTTTAAACGCTAAAGGTCGTGCTTCCTACAATGCAGCCAATCCTGGCAAACCAGGACTTAAACGTCCTCAGCCAGAAGGTGGATCAAGAAAGAAATCTTTCTGCGCCAGAATGTCAGGTATGAAGAAAAAGCTCACATCTGCTAAAACAGCCAACGACCCAGATAGCCGTATCAACAAGTCTTTGCGGGCTTGGAACTGCAAAGAAGGCGGGTCAGTTCGTGGCGGTGGTTGTGAGATTCGTGGTAAGACCAAAGGGAAAATTGTCTGATGGAAATGATGATATGGAACGCAATCTTAACTGCTTTGGTGGGTATCATGGGATTTACACTTAAAGAGAAGTTTGCTGAGATTAATCGCTTAGGTATCTTGTTGAATAAAACTAGAGAGGAGGTCGCTCGTGACCACATCACTCGTGCAGAAGTCCATAGAGATATGGAAAAAATTATGGAACGCTTTGACGCTGGCATTAATCGCCTTGAGGCTAAGATTGACGAGCTTGGTAAACGGAGTTAAGAATGCCTTCCGTAAGTAAAAAGCAACACAATTTTATGGCTGCTGTGGCTAATAACCCAAAGTTTGCCAAAAAAGTAGGCATTAAATCATCTATCGGAGAAGAGTTTATGAAAGCAGATAAAGGACGTAAATTTAGAGAGGGTGGCTTAAAAGAAGTTGACTCTGATAGCAATCCAGGATTATCCAAACTGCCCACAGAAGTACGCAACAAAATGGGCTACATGAAGAAAGGTGGCGATGTGAAAGAATCTAAGATGATGGTCAAGAAAGAAATTGAGTTCATGAAGAAAAAAGGCGCTCCTAAAGCCATGATGAAGCATGAAATGGCTGAAGCCAAAGGCATGAAAAAAGGCGGTATGGCTGAGTGCAAAACCGTAGCCAAGAAAGAAGTAAAAGCCCATGAAAAGCGTATGCACAAAATGGCTGGTGGAGGTAAGGTTGGTCAGTTGTCTAAGGCTGATGGCTGTGCTGTTAAAGGCAAATCCAAAGGCACTATGGTTAAGATGAATAAAGGTGGAGCCTGCTAATCATGGCTAATCAAGCTGATGTTCGTAAAGTAGAAATCGAGATCGAGAAGAAGTCTAAGGCTCCACGGGAAAAGCTCCCACAGGATCTTACAGACGAGATTGCTCGTGAAGAGAATCTACAAGATCGGGAAATGATTCTTGGACCACTCCGTAAGGTCAAGAAAGCATTAGGTTTTAAGCACGGTGGAAACGTTTCCAGTGCCTCTAAACGTGCTGATGGCTGTGCTATCCGTGGAAAGACCAGAGCGTAATGACTAAGCCTGTAGATCCCGTTGATCCATCCCAAAAAGTAGGGGAGGGGAAGTCCTTTATTGAAAGGATGCAACGGGGTATGAAGAATGACGATCCTGAGATCAAAAAACAGTTTGCTGAGAGGTTAGAGAAGTATGTTAACGAAGGCAAAGTGTTAAATGAACAACGGAACGAATATAAAAGGAATTTAGGGACTAGCCCTATTCCTAGCGGTGGTGGCGGTGCTGGACCAGCTTTAGGTGATATTGAGAAGATGATGAGTGGCAAGATTAAGAAGCCAACTTACAAAAAGGGTGGAAACGTTTCCACTGCTTCTAAGCGGGCTGATGGTTGCTGTATTAAAGGTAAAACCAAAGGACGTATGGTATGAGACCAAGTAGAGGAATGGGCGCTATTATGCCCTCTAAAATGGGTAAACCTAAGCGTAAGGCTCGTAGAGATGATACGGATTTTACTGAATACAAACAGGGCGGTACGGTTAATAAAGCTGGTAACTATACGAAACCTAGTATGCGCAAGGCTTTATTTAACAAGATTAAAGCGTCTGCCACGCATGGTACGGCAGCGGGTCAATGGTCTGCTAGGAAAGCACAACTCCTAGCTAAAAAATATAAGGCGGCTGGCGGTGGCTATAAATGAGTGGATTGGCAAAATCTCAGCGTTCTTTAAAGGCTTGGGGAGACCAGAAATGGACAACCAAGTCAGGGAAGAAGTCGTCCGAGACGGGGGAAAGATACCTGCCAAAAAAAGCAATCGAAGCCCTAAGCCCACAGGAGTACGCAGCAACAACACGGGCAAAACGGCAAGGAAAAGCACAGGGAAAACAGTTCGTCCCCCAGCCAAAAAAAGTAAAAGCAAAAGTAAAACCATATAGGAAAATATGAGTACTTCAGGAACAACCGCTTTTAACCTAGACCTCAATAACCTCATTGAAGAGGCGTTTGAGAGGGCTGGTGCTGAACTTCGTACTGGCTATGAGATGCGGACTGCCCGTAGATCCATGAACCTGCTTACGATTGAATGGGCTAACCGTGGAATTAATCTATGGACTATTGAGCAAGGTCAGATTGCAATGGTTACTGGGCAGGCTATTTATCCTATTCCAATCAATACAATTGACTTAATGGATCATGTAGTACGTCAGAATAATGGCGTTACAAGCAATCAAATAGACATTAATATTGACCGTATTTCAGAGTCTACCTACTCCACAATCCCTAATAAATTGGCAAATGGACGCCCTATTCAAGTCTGGTTTAACCGCCAGTCAGGACAGTCTAATTCGACCGCAGTGTATTTGGCACAGTCTATTAATTCGACTGATACGTCTATTACGGTTAGTGACGCCAGCTCCCTTCCTATTGGAGGATTTGTCAAAATAGATAACGAGACTATCAGCTACGCAAACGTTGTAGGGAATGTCTTAACAAACTGCTATCGTGGTCAAAATGGCACAACAGCCGCAAGTCATACGGCTGGAGTTAACAATCTGTTAACAATACAAAACATTCCATCCATCAATGTTTGGCCCACGCCTGACGCTGGTGGTGGTCCGTATACCTTTGTGTATTGGAGATTGCGTAGGATTCAAGACGCTGGATCTAACGGTACTGTAGAGCCTGATATTCCTTTCCGCCTATTACCTTGTATGGTGGCTGGATTGGCTTTCTATATTGCTCAAAAGATACCAGAAGGACAGCCAAGAATACAATTTTTAAAGCAAGAATACGAGGAGCAGTGGCTCATGGCTTCTACGGAGGACAGAGAGAAAGCCGCTTCTAGGTTCGTTCCTAGGACGACATTCTATGCCTAATAAATTTAGTAGTGGCAAATTTGCGATTGCCGAATGTGACCGATGTGGTCAGCGGTATAAGTTAAAAGAGCTACGGAAGTTAGTTGTAAAGCAGCAAATAAAGAACATCAAGGTTTGCCCTAGTTGTTGGGATCCAGATCAACCGCAGTTGTCGTTAGGTATGTACCCAGTTGATGATCCACAGGCTGTACGGGAACCACGCCCTGATGTAAGCTATAGGGTATCTGGAACAAGTGGTTTGCAGATTAATGGAACCAACGACAACACAGAAGAAGGTGTTGGTTATCCAGAGGGCGGTAGTAGAATTTTCCAATGGGGTTGGAACCCTGTTGGTGGTGCAAGGGACGATGGGCTAACTCCCAATGATCTTGCCCCAAGCTGTTTAGTGGGTAGTGTAACGGTAACGACAACATAAGGAGTTGAAAATGTATAAGCGTGATGCAGATGGTATAGCCAAAAAAGGCAAGACCGAAGGTAAAAATTTAGGTGATAGCGGACCAACCGCCGCAATTCAAAAGGGCAAGACTGCCAAACATGGCGTTAGCTCTATGGCGATGAAAAAGATGGGTCGTAATCTAGCCCGTGTAGCCAATCAAGGAATGCGTAAAACCGCTGGAAGAGGTCGATAATGGCTAAGTTCTCTATGAAAAAAGGTGGCAAAGAAGTCGGTTATGCCGATGTCTATGCCGAGCCACATACTATGAAAGGTAAGGCTATGAATGCTAAAGACGCTATGATGGCAGTAAGCCGTCCACCTGATCCAAATACTTTGTCTTCTAAACAGATGACCCCAGGTGGACAACCATCCCCCCGTGTCAGCATGGGCGATCCAAATCGTGATGATGTAAAGACTACGGGTATCAAACAACGTGGATCTGGCGCTGCAACTAAAGGTTTTACCTCTAGAGGCCCAATGGCATGAATTACACGCAGTTAACATCTGCAATTAAAGGGTTTGCTGAGAACGATTTCCCAGCAACAGTAGGCTCTTTTACGTCTGCTGACCAGATTGCTAGGTTTGTCCAGCTTGCCGAGCAACGCATCTATAACACGGTGCAGATGCCTGCTTTCCGTAAGAACGTTACAGGATCTACAAGCAGCGGTAATAAGTATTTAGCAACCCCGTCTGATTGGCTGGCTACCTTTAGTCTTGCGGTGATTAATGCGGCGAATGAGTACCACTACCTACTTAACAAAGATGTTAACTTTATCCGTGAATCCTACCCAGACACGGATGCAGCTTTCTATGGAGAGCCTCAGTATTACGCTATTTTTGACGATAACACTTTTATTTTAGGACCTACTCCAGACGCCAATTACGCTGTAGAACTTCATTATTTTTATTACCCAGCGTCTATTGTTACCGCAGGGACTTCCTGGCTTGGAGATAACTTTGATTCGGTATTGTTATATGGCGCTCTTATAGAAGCTGCCAACTTTATGAAATCAGACGCTGATGCGGTTACTTTGTATAAAACAAGATATGACGCAGCTATGGCAGATCTGAAACAATTAGGCGATGCGAAAGAGCGTCAAGATGCCTACAGAAGTGGACAAGTGAGGTATCCAGTCAAATGATTAGCGTACAAGGGCTAGGCGAGTCTAGCGGGATTCAAGTAGCAACTAAAGACTTTGGTGGCTTTACCCCCGAAGAGGTTGCTGAACGGGCATTAGATAGAATTATTCAGGTAGGGGATCAGTCTCATCCTTTGGTTCGGGAGCAGGCGATTGCTTTTAGAAATCATATTCGGGAAATCCTAGTCTTTTACATGAATGAAGCGGTAAAATTTGATCGTGTAACACTAGCTCATAAGCTACGGGAAGCTGGTCATCCTGAACTAATTAAACTTTTAGAGGAGTAAATCATGGCATTTACAGGTAATTTCATGTGTACCAGCTTCAAAGTAGAGCTGATGCGAGCAGTTCATAACTTCACAACTGGCACAGGTAACACGTTTAAACTGGCTCTGTATGACAACTCAGCGTCATTCACGGC
>Ga0247723_1001638_pt1 | contig 12769 bp, 29 predicted proteins | sample MSEWelMarce5H_FC_FD_189079 | JGI IMG/M metagenome (GOLD analysis project Ga0247723, IMG submission 189079) | Subsurface sediment microbial communities from gas well in West Virginia, United States - MSEEL Well Study Marcellus 5H_FC | ecosystem: Environmental > Terrestrial > Deep subsurface >...
TTGCTACTGGTATTGCTCTTTGTTCCAATGCCGAGAAAACGAAGAGATACTTTGACGAGTATGCTATTCTCAGTATGGCTCAAACAAGAGCTATTGGTAAGGCGTATCGTAATCTATTGGCCTGGTTGATGAAGGCTGCAGGATTCGAAGCGACACCTGCTGAAGAGATGGACTTTGCACCTAAGGAAGAAACCCCTACCAAAAAACCTAAAGTATTTGAGGTTGAGATAGTACCAGATGAGCCTTATGTTGAGGTATTCCGTGATGATATTGTAAAAGATATACAAGCGGCTTCTAGAATGAAGGATTTGACTGATGTATTTTTTGGTAATAAGGAATACATAGAAAAAGATGAGCAATTAATGAAATTGATGAAGTCTAAAAAAGAATCGTTAACAACAAAAAAGAAATAATATGAGTAATTTACTACCAAGTATTGAATTAAATTCAATTACACCATCTAAATTTAGCATAGAATTACTTAAGCAAGTAGTTGTATCACATTTTAGAGAAACAGGCGAGAACCCCCTTGAGATGCTCGTTAAAGCAGAAGCATTAGTTCAGTTGTTAGAAGGAATCAGGGCTGAATTAAAAGAAGATGTTATTAGTCAGTTAGACTTACATCCTCAAGGTAAGGCAATAGTGCTTGATGCTGAGATTAGCAGAATAGAATCAGGAGTTAAGTATGCCTATGATGGTGACCATACATGGCTTAAGTATAACCAAGAGCTTGAGGCTATTAAGTTTAAGCAAAAGGAAAGAGAGTCTTTACTTAAGACTATTAAAGAGCCATTGGTTGATCCAGAAACTGGCGAGATGATTTATCCTGCTCCAAAGTTCAGTACAACTACTTTTAAAATATCCTTAAAGAAGTAATATGAAAGTATTAGCAATCATTAAGTTTTTCTTTATAGCAGTACCAATAGCGGTGCTGCTATTCATATTCTGTGAAACTTATTTTAAAATCAAAGCAATAAAACGACTATTTTAATGGCACAAGAAATTAAAGGATTAGAGAACTCTATTCCAATTAGAATGGTTTATACTGACACTATGGAAGAGGTGCTATTTAAGTCGGCAGCAGCGGCTAGTCGTAAGACAAAGATAGCTTCTCAAGTGATCCGAGAATCGCTTAACCCTGTTGCTCGTAAGCGTTTTATAGTGGATAATAGGAAGGTGGTTTTTAGAATATCTAAAACTGACACAATATGACACACGGATCGCTTTTTAGCGGAATCGGTGGATTCGATTTAGCAGCCCATTGGATGGGATGGGATAACACATTCCATTGCGAATGGAATCCCTTTGGACAAAAAGTACTTAAACATCATTTCCCAAATTCAATTAGTTACAATGACATTACTAAAACAGACTTCACTATTCACGAAGGAGCAATCGATGTATTATCAGGCGGATTCCCTTGTCAGCCATATTCAAGTGCAGGAAAAAGACTTGGGAAAGAAGATGAACGACATCTCTGGCCTGAAATGTTGCGAACAATTAAAGAAATTAAGCCAACTTGGATCGTGGGCGAAAATGTACTCGGAATTGTTAATTGGGGGGGGGGGATTGGTATTCGATGAGGTGCAAGTTGACATGGAAAATCAAGGCTACGAAGTACAAGCGTATATACTTCCAGCTTGCGGCAAAAACGCACCTCACAAAAGACAAAGAGTTTTCTTTGTGGCCTACTCCAACAGCAAGAGATACACAAGGCCCACAAGCACAAGAATTGAAGAAACTGAGGGGAGAGCCAACGATAATGAACATAGAGAGTGTTCCAGGAAGGATAAGATCAATAACTGGGATAATTGGCCAAAACAACCCTATGTTTTATTACGAGATGATGGGTTACCCACCGGATTGGACATTAAAACCTTTCCTAGTATTAGAAGAGAATCAATTAAGGCAGCAGGAAACGCTATAGTTCCCCAGGTTGCACATGAGATTTTTAAAACAATAGAGAAGTTTGAAAATTCTTTGTAGATTTGTCATGAGTGTCGGATACTCATTAAGAACTTATTGCCCTTGATATGAACCCCCAATCCGACTGGGGGGAATTTGATGGGGCTTTTTTATTTTATGAACAGAGATTTTAAGGGAGTTTGGATTCCCAAAGAGGTATGGTTGGATGACAAGTTATCTTGGATGGAAAAATTGTTTTTAGTCGAGATAGATAGTTTAAATGCTGAAAAAGGATGTTTTGCCTCTAACGCTTATTTCGGTGAGTTTTTCCAATTAAGCAACTCAAGAGTTAGTGAGATCATAAAATCTTTAGTTTCTAAAGGATATATTACTACCTTTCTAATCTATGAAGGTAAGCAAGTAAAACAAAGGATTTTAACACCTACTGTACCTATTCGGAAACTCGAAGGGGGTATTCGGAAAACCGAAGAGGGGTATTCGGAAAAGGCTAAGGGTATTAATACATTGATTAATAATACATCTATTAATAATACTAATAAGTTATATAACGATAAGGAAGCTTTTGTTAAAAGACTAGATGAACTTAAGGATAAACTAGGTAACCAATATGATTCTTTCTTATCTTACTGGACAGAAGCAAATGCAAAAGGAAAGATGAGATTCCAAGACCAAAAATTCTTTGACATAAGTAGAAGAATAGCTACATGGGTTAAAAACTCTAAAAACTTTGAACCAGTAGCAACACAAAACACCAAAATAAAATTACCATAATGAATAAATATTTAGTTTTTAATAGTGATTTAACAATAAAAGAAGAGGTAATAGCAGATAAAATTGCCTTTCAAGGAAGAAGTATTTTATTATTAATTAACGATAGAATTATAGCATTGTATCCATACAAAGACATTTACATAAAACTTATAAAATAATGCAAGTCATAGACCTACCAAAAAACACAGAGATTGAACGCAATATCCTAGGTTCGTTATTAATCGACAAAAAATCTTTGTCATTAGTAATCAACTACTTAAAAGAGGATATATTCTACGACTATAAGCATAAGCTTGTATTTAGAACGATTAGAGAGATGTACGATAAGAATATCCCAATAGATATTACTACACTCTACCAACGAATCGTAGATGCTAAACAAACGGATCAAGTAAATGCCTACTACCTTTCTGAGTTAACCAAAGATGTGGTATCAACTGCTCACCTAGAAGCCCATATAGAGTTAATAATAGAACTTTATAAGCGTAGGATGTTGGTGGTGCTGGGTGGAGAGCTTGTGGTTGGGGCGACCAATGGCGAGGAAGGAACGATAGACTTTATGGCTGAGGTATCCAAAAAACTCATTCAGCTACAAGAGTTTGGTAATATCTACGAGAAGATGATGGAAGATATTATTTTATCAATCAACTACACTCGTGACATGGCACAAAAGGGTAGCTTACTAGGATTTAACACAGGCTTTAATGAGCTAAACAATACCCTATGCGGATGGGTTAAGCCTGACCTAGTAATCGTAGCTGCAAGACCAGGGATGGGTAAGACTGCCTTTATGCTTTCTAGTATCTACCAACTAGCTTGTTTAGATAGCGTTCCTGTGGCTGTTTTTAGCCTCGAAATGAGCTCCGAACAGTTAGTTGAAAGGTTAGAGTCAATCGGCTCACAACTGCCCTTAAAATGGCTTAGAATGAATACTTTGGATACTACACAAAGAAAGGTTTTACTAAAGACAGATGACTTACTATTAGCTTCCCCCATACATATTGAAGATATGGGCGGTATAAGTGTAACCCAACTCAGAGCAAAAGCCACCATCTTAAAGCAAAAGTATGGAATCAAGGTAATCTTTATCGACTACCTCCAACTTATGAGTGGTACAGGCAAATCAAACCAAAACAGAGAGCAAGAGGTCAGCTACATTAGTAGAAGCCTAAAAGCCCTTGCTAAAGAGTTGGAAGTACCTATTATCGCCCTATCTCAATTATCTCGTAGGGTAGAGGAACGAGGAGATAAGATGCCTCAGTTATCAGATTTAAGGGAATCAGGTTCTATTGAACAAGACGCTGATGCAGTTATTATGCTTATGCGACCACATTACTACGAGATGACAGAAGCTATTGAGATTGGTGGTAAAGAATATTCACCTAGCGATTTAGTGGTTTGTAAGGTTGAGAAGAATCGCCACGGATCAACAAAAAATATAGCATTAAGATTTTTACCTGAAACAATGAAATTTGAAGATTATGAATAATAAAATAAAAATAAGCGTTAAAAGAATCAAAGATTGGCAATCAGAAGAAATTTTTGGTTATTCTTTTTCTTTGCCTCAATACGAGGTTGTCGCAAAATATAACGGGAAAAATTATTTTCACACTTTTGTTGGATTTGATGAATGTGATGCAAAAAATGAAATGCAATCCTTAATATTAAGTAATAAAATAAATCCTAAAAATGATTAACGAAACATTTATACCAATGCAAGATGTGATTTATAGAATAAATACGCATCCAGACTTAACACCTAAAGACAAGAAAGAGTTTGCCCATATCACTAATAGCTTGTATATGTCTGATAAGGGTAAAGAGAAGCTACTTAAACCAGTATTAACTAACCAACAAAGAAACAAATTAAAATGAAAACAGTATTGCAACAATTAATGGATTTAATGAGTGAACAACCATTTACTTTTGGAAATGCCATAAATCTAGTTATTCTTAATGAATTAATTGAAAAAGAAAAAGAGCAGATTATAGATGCTTATTGTAGCGGATATCAACATGGAAGCACACTTGAAATAATACAATCAGAAGAATACTATAACGAAACTTATAACCAAAACAAATAACAAATGAAACAAGTATATGTAAGTAATAATTGGGGTGAAGGGCTAGAGCATGATTACGACATAAAGTATGAAGATGATAAGACAATATGTTTATATTCTAACAATAGCGAATGGGCTGATTATCTACAAGGCCAAGAAGCAGGATCAATTAAAGATATGGGTGATGAATTTTTAATTAAGCTTGGTGAACAAAAGATGAAGCTAGACTATGCAGATATACAAGTACTAAAAATCCTCTTGCTATCTGATTTAAACGATGTAGATTACTTTGAGATTAGAGAATCTAAAACTATTAAGAAATGGCCAAAGGGTACAGGAAACAAATAAATTAATTAATATGAAACAGATACCAGGTTACGAAAACTATAAAATATCAGAAGATGGTATTGTTTATAGTTGTTACACAGACTCAGTAAAAAGAACATCTTTGCATAGGCAAGGTTATTTTTTGATTGGCCTATATAAAGATAAAGTAGAAAAAAAGATGCTTGTGCATAGATTGGTTGCTATGACATATATAGATAATCCGAATGGATATAAATATGTAAATCATATAGACGGAGATAAAAAAAATAATCACATAAGCAATTTAGAATGGGTAACTAGCTCAGACAATCAAAAACACGCTTATAAAAATGGATTAAAAATAGCTAGTAGAAAAACAATAAACAATAAAATAGTTGTAAATTCAGAAAATGGTGTTTATTATAATTCAATTAAGGAGGCGGCTTTAGTATATGGATTAGGAAAAAGTAATTTAGCTCAAATGCTGAGAGGACAAGTTAGGAATAAAACTACTTTAATTTATGCAACATAAGGGTTATCGGAATCGTAGGAAATTTGCCATAGAAGAAGCTAAGGCCAAGGATGGAACTTACCAGGCTATTAAACTATTTGCTAAGAGCACCAAGGTTATTGTTATTCATCAAACAGAAGCACTAAAGAAAAAGTATTTCTTACTTGAGTACGAAAATAATGGTGTACCTAGTGGCATAAGTGACACAAGAGCAGAATTTTTTGCATTTAACCTTGATTTAAGGGATAGAATAGTTTTTATAAGAGCAGAGTTCTTAAGGGTTAAAGCAAGGAGATATTGGAGAGTTGGAGAGATAAAAGTAAAGGATGGAATCAAGTATGTTAAGATGCCAACAGAAGAACTTATAAGGTGGTACTGACAATATATTAATAATATATTGTAATTTTGGAACATGGCCTACATATCTGCAAGTGATTTAACGAAGATGATGATGGATTATCTAAAGGATAATGGCAATGAAGTATGGAGGAATAATAACCTTGCAGTTAGAGGTAGAGCATTTATAGGTAAGAAAGGAGTTCCTGACATCATTGGTTATAGTAAGAAGTATGGTCATTTTGTTTGCTGCGAAATCAAGGCCATTGGCGATAGGCTTTCTTCGGATCAAATGGTTTTCTTAGAAGAGTTAGCTAACGCAGGAGGAACTGCAATGTTATGTCAGCAGATTAGAGATGAATCAGTAATAGTTAAAATATATAAACAAGATGGCGAAAGTCAAGACTGGGAGTTCAACAAAGGTGTCCTTCGGATCAAGGAAACGAGGTAGAGCAAAGAAATCATTTAATAAACATAGTCCTAGGCCAAAAGCGTACATCGGCCAAGGTCGTTAAAACAAAGTAAAATGGAAAAAGTAGAATTAGAAAACAAGATAGAAAAAGCTCCTAAGACAGTTAAAAAAGCAAAGGATGAGTTTACGCAAGACACCTATGATTTTTTGCATCAGGTGTTAGTAGATTTTGCAATAGATACAAAGTATAGACCTAAGTTAAAAGTAATCTTACAAAACTCTAAGGCAGAACCAAAGAATAGCAGTAGCATTTAATAACCAAAAATAAATAACATGGCAGCAGGTAAAGAAAAGATTTTCCTAGGAAGGTCACAAACATTAAAAACGGCATTTGGGGAGTTTAAGAAAGTAGCATTCGGCCCAGATGACTTAAAGAAGATGAATGATTTTGCAGCAACTAACAATGGTTGGGCTAACATTCTAATCAAAGAAAAGAAAGGAGCTACTCCAGGTGAAGCAGGATTCTATATCGAGCTTGACACTTGGATTAAAGATGGCCAACCAGCCAAGAATTTACCATTTTAACAAATGATTATGAAAACAAATTACAAAGATGTAGTGGTTAATTTACTAATTTTGCTCGTAGGAGTTTATCTTCCATTCGCATTTATTGTGAATGAGTTTAATCCTCTTGCTTGGAATTGGTTTAGCAGATCATTATATGTACTTACTTTAGTAGGTTTAATTACCTACGCTATAAGAGAGTATAGACAAAAATAGTTTTGTGTGTTTTTTTGAAATAAAGGTGAGTCCTGTCGTTTCTACGATGGGACTTTTTATTAAAAACCCCCCAGATTTTACCTGAGGGGAAACCAAAACACCACCAACTATGAGAGAGCTTCTTATGTTTGCCTATTTGTTTTATCGTAGAATCTTGTTAGTACAGTTCCGTATAAAGCCTCTTGATATCTCTTAATAAAAGAGTCTGAGCTCTCATCTATATAAAAGTAGTCCTGTGATTGCATATATACATAGCACTTATTCTCATCGCTTTCATCATCTGTAACGGATTCAACTAAATGAATATTAATCCAGGCATCTGATTGCTCAGTACCATCGCCATATTCATAGCTGTCATCTTCCGTTAATTGCGTTATTTGAAGTAGCATTTAAAATACTATGTTTTATAATTGTTAATCTAAGCTTTTGAACTATTAAATTCAATCTCACTTCTAACTCATCCCTTTTTCTCATCAACTCATCAATCTCTAGTTCTGCTTTAGTCTTCATACAAATTTACGCTTTAATTATTATAGAAATAAAAAGTGCACACATCATTGATTATCAATGAAATATACACTTATGTTATAACGGATTTAACCTACTTTTTGCTTGGAAGCCTTACTATCTTGCTTCCTAATGGCATGGGCACAAATATAGCTATTCTACCGCCATCTAAAACAACTCCACAACCTAATGTTGGTCGTTTGGGGAAAGGTCGTGAATACTCCATTGCATAGGCATTAATATCTATGCCACAACCCACATTCATACCGAATATCATATCCTTATCACTTGAAGAGTACAAAACTCCCCCAAAGGAGTGGATATGACCTATTACAGTTGATTGTCTAGCATCCCTTGCTCTATTGATTGCACCTGCTTGTCCTGATGATCCTGTACCATGGGTATATAAAACACCATCCATTTCCCATTCTAAGGCCCATTTCCAGCCTCTAGGAGCTTCCCAAGCATCTTCATAGGATTTAATAAAACGGCTCGGTAAACCGCTTGTAACGGCCTTTCTTTTGTGTAGGGCACTATGGTTACCTATACAAACTTTTACATTAGGGAAACGCTTATACCAAATACTTAATTGCTGAAGAGCTAATTGCGATTCTTTTGACGCTGAATCACCATTAGGATTATGCTCATGGTAGCTAATCGCATGATTGTCCACCTCATCTCCTATGTGGACTATTTCAGAACATTGGAACTTGTTAAAAACCTCATAACAAAAGTCGAGGTATTTAGGATGACAGAATGGAAAGTGTGTATCGCCTATGATACCCACATTTTTGGTTTTGCTCATATTGGTTGGTTGTTGGTTAGTAAGCCGTGTAAGTAGTCTTGCCGTTTACTTTGGTTGCTCTCAAAGTTTGCTTTCTATTATCTTTTCCTCTGTATCCCACATGAACCCAATCAGGTTTCTCTTTATTACCGAACTCCCAAATTAATTGGTCGTAATCAAGACTTTCCTTTATGTAATTAAAGATGTCAGTATTACTAACCTCTCCACCATGCCCATCCATATCTATATCTGCTGCACGGCCTTTGCAATGATCTGAATTTAAACTGCCTCCAATGAAATGATTAAGGTCAGAACTTCTGTATCCACTAGAAATATTAATTGGGCCGAACTTGGCTCTTATAGGTTCTAATACTTTCTCGCATAATGTTTTGATGTTTTCTAGGTGTTCAGGTGTTGGCATATTACTAACTCCTTCACGCTTTGCTGATTCACTTCTAGTGAACTCGCATAAATCAAAATGTGCTGATAATCGCATAACTATTTTTTAAATACTTTCTCTACTGTTGTTAAGCCTAAACAACCGAATGCTAACAAAGCTACTGATTCTACAAGTATTGTTGCAGGGGCAGTATGTTCATCACTAAAACTATTGTGGTACATAGTAACGCATAATGATATTACGCATAGTAAACCACATAATCTTTTCATACTTAATCTTCCGTTATCTTCTGTAAAAAATTGTTTCATATTAATTTCCTGTTGTATCTACTTTAGTCTTACCCCAAAAGCTTTTCTTTTCTTTTATCTGAATAGTGTCATGAATATAAACATAAATAGTATCTACTTTTATCTTCATTGCACCTATCTCGTTTTTAAGCGACTTATTCTCGTTAGATAATTGATTTATTTTATTAGTAGTAGTTACTATTAGCTTGTCTTTAGTCTTATCTGCTTTTATTTGAACACTTTTATTATGTTCTAATGTCTTATTAAAGTCATTCATTAACTGTTTAAATTCCCTATCCTCTTTTGTTAGTTTAGGTTCTTTGATTCCTTCTACTTTAACATATCCGATTAAGGTGAAGATTGATAGTAATGATAAGAATAATAATTTCATGGCTATTATTTTACAGATTTTTTAATAGCTCCTAAGTCTTGTAGGGTTTCTAGCTTAGTACTAGTTGCACTTAAGGCAGTTTTACACTCCATTAAAGCTTGTGTTTTTAAGGAATCCTTATGCTCAAGGTTGGATATTCTGTATTCCTGGCTTTGTATTTGGCCCTTAAAAGTGCTTTTAATATCTACATACAAATAGGATATACCTATAAGCACAACGAATAATGTACCCACAATAGGGTTTTTAGCGAAATCTTTAAATGATATGGGTAATGGGTTTGCTCCCAAAACGCCCTCTTTTTTTACTGCCATTTTACTTTTTTCCTATTTTAAAGTAGATACCACCAGAGTACCCAATATTATAATTTTTACTAATATCTACGCTAAGGCCTATTAGAGCCTTATTTTTGACACTTAACATCAAGGAAGGACTTAGTACTTCCAAGCCTACAAGTGGTCTGTATGAGCCTCTAATGCCCCAATAAAGGGTATTAGTCGGTTTACTAGCGTAGAACTCTCTTACAACGATGGTTTTTTGGGTTATATCTGCCTTAAATCCTCTACTAATGATCCTATTTTGGCTGATAGTATCATCTATTACAAAGATATTAGAATCTTTCTTAATAGTGTCGGAATAAGCCTTGACTTGGTTATAATCGGATATTATGCGTATCGTATCGGATATATGCGTATATAAGGTATCTATCACCTTGTAGGGTATAGAATCGCCCTTTCTGTACCGATTTATGTACACTTTTGAGTACTGGGTATCATGGATTACCTGCACCTTCTTAAACTTGGAGGTATCGAATCCAATTGGAACTCTAGGTAAATAAGTAGGTTTAACCAAAAAATATAGCCACAACACTAAAAGTACTATGGCTATAAATAGAATATTGTCCTTAACGAACTTCATTAGAGTTCCTCTTCCTCTTCTGTTATAAATGTGATACCAGTAGTCCAATCTTCTAGGAATGTAAAGTTTTCTAAACCTTGTGGGTTTGCAATATTGATTTTATCAAATGCAAATTCCTTTTCTCCTAATTCTTTTACTTGTTGTGTTAGTTTCTTAATTGATTCTTTGGTAAATTTGTAGCCATTTTTCTCATCAAGGATTAAGCAATCGTTACTATCTACCTGTGCATTGTCTAATCTTAAACCTTCCACTTCTGCCTGATATGCTTCGTGATGGCTCTTTACCTTCTCATAAATACGGAATAATTTTTTCTGCGTACGATTTTCTTGACTACCAATAACTGCGTTAAGGTTAGCCACTAATTGATTCAATTGATTGTAATTCATAATGTTTGATTTTTTTACAAATATAGTTAATTGTTATAGGTTTGTTTTAAATATTGTTCATTGCTTTTAAATAAATAAAACATATTCCCATCTTCTCTTGCTGCTACTATCTGCTCTTTTTCTACATTTAATTGACTTTCGCACATATCTATTACTTCAATAGGTATATTAAATTCTAGTTGATATTCTTTTAATTCATCTAGTAATTCTTGCATTGCTGTTTTCATAATATTGGTTTTGCCAAAATTAGTACTATTCGGTTACTTCAGCAACTACTTCAGGCGGAACATAATCCCCTATGATTGTAAGGTTAAGTTGGTCGCTAGATGCTGCCCAATTCCAACAATACTCATCATCATTACCCCAAGCAGCGTAAGCCTCACCACTCATTGTTAAATTGCCTTGTGCTACATTAGCTAAATCACTATCTAATAATGAGTAGTAAAACGATGCAGATGAACCTAGCACCCCACCGATAGGGTACATATTAAAGATAGTTGCCGTTACTGATTTTCCGTTTATCCAACTTTGGATAGGAGAAATTTGTTTCATATTTTATATTTTATTTTTTTAACAAGAAACAATTGATAAAATTACTCCCGATGTGTTAACTTGCAATGATAACGCACCATAAGAATAGTTATATATCCATCTACTTGAACTAAATGTTTTAGCCGTTGTTAATGCTCTATTAGTATATAATTGAGCACCAACTGCAAAAGTTGATGAATATAATATTTGGTCTTCTAACCCCATAGGAAGACAACTTGTTACATTTGTACTGCTTATATCAAAACTTGCTTGTAATATAAAGTCTAATTTAGTTAGGCATTTTGAATTTGATACACCTGTAAAAGTATCATATAAGTTCATTGTGCCATCATTAACATAAAAGTAAATACCATATGTATTCAAATCTCCAACAGTCATTACCTCTCTTGTATCAGGCGGAGCAGTTGGATAGTAACTTCCGTAAAAGCCACCTGTTGTAACTCCATCTAAAAATGCCTTAAAAGTTACTAATTGATTGTTAGCGTTACCTGCCCAAGTATCTGCCATATTAATTCATTTTAGCTTTTAGTTCTTTAATTTCTTGTTCTAATGCATACACTTTTGCAACTAATACCTCACGATAAGATAGGCTTAACATATCATCACTACCTTTTGAAACCGCACTATCTAATATACCAACAAAATCTTGAGCATAATAACCTAATTCAACCTTTCCGTTTTTAGTGTAAAGTTTAGGAGTAATGGATGCAATGCCTTTTGTTTGGTAGTTATCTTGAATAAGTGTTTTTAATCTACTATCGGAAGATTCAAAAAACGATGTTGCGGTAACTGTACCATAAAATGTAGTATTGCCTCTATTATTTATACGCATTGCTTCATACATAGCATCCGTATTATAACTCCTTATAGAAAAAGCAAGTGAACCATAAGCTACATTATCACCACCTAAAATAGCTGCTATTTGAGCAATATAAGAATAGCCACTTGGAGCAAATCTTATAAGCATTGAATCTCCAATAGCGGGTGAACCTGTTTGTACAATATCTAAAACACTATTGCTTTCTACACCACTACCAGCTTTTGCTTTATTTATATTAATAGTATTATTCGCAGTTACACTACTAGAGAATGTAGCTGCTCCTGTGGATGCTGAAATAGATAAACTATTATTTACTCCTGTTGATGTTCCTCCTCCAATAACAACATTGCCACCATAAGCATTTATTCCTCCAAGTGTTGTTGAATTATCTCCACTAAATTGAATAGGTGCATAAGTGCCTGTAACTATAAACCTTGAGCCTACTTCATTACCACCTAATAAATGCAATTTATAACTTGGAGAAGTTCCTATACCTACACTACTAGAGAATGTAGCTGCTCCTGTGGATGCTATGGTAAGTCTTGGAGTATTGCCATCAGTAATTTTAAAAGAGCCACTATCATACGCCCCTAATGAATAATTTTTTGCAGTTCCATTAGAA
>Ga0247723_1001639_pt1 | contig 12755 bp, 19 predicted proteins | sample MSEWelMarce5H_FC_FD_189079 | JGI IMG/M metagenome (GOLD analysis project Ga0247723, IMG submission 189079) | Subsurface sediment microbial communities from gas well in West Virginia, United States - MSEEL Well Study Marcellus 5H_FC | ecosystem: Environmental > Terrestrial > Deep subsurface >...
CAGTAGCGGTTTAAATACGACATAGTATTTAAACTCTAAAGAAAAACAAAAGAAACAATGCGAGGTGTATTTATATGGCAAGTTTCTTTGGCGGAGTATTACAGCTAGGTTTAGCTGTAACCGTGGCAACAGCTTATTTGATTCCAACAATCAAAGGAGTTAACACATCTACTTGGACAGCACCCGAAATTGCTCTTTGGGCTCTAGCATCGCTAGCAGTCATCGCAGGAGTAATCAACGGAATCCTAAACCTGTTCGGTCTAGGAGCATAAGAGGAGATGCGAGAATGTTGCTTTCCCTCTTTACAATATTCCTAGTCTTAAGCTTAGGTTTAATTGCATTAGGTTACTATAGTAAAGAGGGAGTATATTCTTTAGTCGGAAGTGCCACTTTAATGTTGCTTGGAGCAACAATTCTAATCACGGGCAACCTACAATATGAAACAGGAAGCACAACAACAACAACTTATTCTTATATCAACTCAACACTAGCAACGACAAGCGAAGTTGCAGTCACAAACACAACAAGCTTTAACGACACAAGCTCAAGACTTCTAGGCTTTTGGCTTGGACTTCTTGGAGCATTCACAATTGCAATCAACATCTTTGAAATAAAAGGTTTGAGAGATTAAACAAATGACAAAACAAAAAAACCAAATCAAAATGAGAATAGAGTTCGACAACATAAAGATAGTGGAAATAGAAAGCCCACGACTAACAGACATAACAGCAAGCTTTGAGCAGGCAAAGAAAAAGATGCGATAAATGGCAACCAGTCCACCACCTAAAAAAAAGAGAAAATTAACAGACAACATAAGCACAGATAGCTCGACAGCTCAATACACAGGAGGAAGCGGAACAAGCAACGTAACTCAAACAAGCTCCACAGGAAGCAGAGGAGGGGGAGGGGGCGGAGGAAGTAGCGAAAAAACAATCGCAGTCAACCCGATAACCTACCAACCAGACGGAAGCTCAACCTTTAGAGTTCCAGAAAGCCAAGTCGGAAAACCACCCCAACAAAGTTCAAGTTCTTCAAACTACAAATTCCAAGAAGGAGAAAGCGGAACATTAAAAACAGCAGACGGAAGAACAATCCAAGTAACTGCAAAAGAACAAAGCTCATTCTCAAAAGTCCAAAGCGAAAGAGAATCATTCTTAAGAGGAAGCGGAGGAAGAAACCTAAGCAATAGACAACTCGCAGAACTTCAAAAGATAAAACAAAGAGAACAACCAATCACAATTGCATTAGACACAAAAGCAGTAGAGGAATTTAATGCAAGAAATCCAAAAGCAAAAGAGTTCTTCAAAACACGAGAAACAAAAACAGAACCTTCAAAAACACAAGTCAAACCAGAAACAAGATTCTATGCACCAACTACAAAAACCCAACTGCAAGAAACACAACCAAGAGGAAACTTAGAATTTCAAGAAGAACCAATCAAACCAAAAAGTTTATTCCCAGTATCGGAAAGACAAGAAGAAGAAAGAACAACACAAGGACTAGAAACATTCTCCAATCTTCCAGAACCATTCAAAACAGCAGGACAAGCAAGCGTGTTATTCACAGCAGGAATAGTCACAGGAACAAGAAAAGCAATAGAACTCCCTTTCCAAATAGTTGACGAGTTCAAAAAGAATCCACTAGAAGCACCTGCTAACGTAGCAACAGGAATTATAAGCGGAACAGCAGACTTCATAGGCGAAGGAGTTGACGCAATAACAAGTGGCGACATAAAAAAAGTAAGCTACTTAGCAGGAGAATTTAAAGCAATAGAAATAGTCCAAACAAAAACCTTTGGAGCAGTTAAAGAAGTTGCAAGCATACCAAAAAATATCAAGAACGCAGAGAACGCACTCATCTTTAGAGAAGCAACAGAAGGACAACCACTAGACACAAACTTCAAGTTTGAAGTTAAAAGATTCGACGAGAGAGGACAAAGAGAAGGATTCATCCCACAAGACATAAGCCAACCAACAAGCGGACTTGCAGGAACAAACCCAATAGTTCCAAGCTTAAGAAGTCCAGAAATTCAAACTCAACTCGTTCCTAAAAAGCTTCCAGAAGAAAGAAGCATATTCGCACCAGAACCATACGTCCCACTTTCATTCTTAGAACTAGCAAAGAAAGAGCCACAACTAGCAAAAGAGATTGCAAAAGAAAGCGGACAAATGGTCTTTAACCCTAATGAAGTTATAAGGATTAGAGATAGAACACCAGAAGAAAGATTACAAATAGCAAGAGAACAAGCAGGAATAACAAAAGACTCTCAACTCACATTCAAACAAGTTCCAGACTTCACAATAGTTAAAGATGCAAAAGGAGAAGTGAAGCTCTTAGTCAAAGAGCCAAACACAAAAACCAACTTGCTATTTGCAACAGACCCTTTAACAGCAAGCATCTTATTCCTAGACCAGAATAAAGCAACAATAGTTTCAGACCTAAAAGGCACAGCAAGAAAACCAATCAAACTCTTAGTTGAAGGAGCAGACAACATAAAAAAGAATGCAGACAACATAAAAGCATCGGCAAGATTCCCACTCCTTTATGATGCAAGAGAAACAAGAATCGGAGAAACAATCAACGCACAAAATTCATTCTTAATAAATCAACCAACAACTAAACCCAACTCGATGCTTGATTTAAACGCAAGACAAAAGAACATCACAGAAACAGCAAGCACACTAGAACTAGGCTCAAGAAGCAGAAGCAAACAAAGAATTCCAACAGACACAAGCTTAAGAATAGCACAAACTCCAATTCAAGAAGTTCAACCAGACTTAATCCAAAGCTCAAGCATTATACAAACAACAGAGCAACAAATCCCAAAGCTATTCCAACCAACACCAAGAACTCAACCAAGACCAAAAGAAACACCAGAAACAATCACAAACATATTTGCAACACCATCAAAAGAAAAAGCCCCTAAAAGCCAAAGCCGAAGCTTCAAAGCACAATTAAGAAGAAAAGGAATCTTCCAAACAATAGGAACAACAACAGACCTAACAGAAGCAAAAGGAATAGCAAGCTTCGGAGCAGACACAACAGCAGGAGCAAGCATAAGAATACTAGACCAAGACAACCAAGCAATAGAACTAACACCAACCTCAAGATTTAGAAAAAGCAAAAAAGAAAAAGGCGTCCTTGTAGAACTAAACAAGTTCAGAATAGACACAGGAGGAGAACGCCAACAGATAACACAAAAAGGCATATTCACGAAGAAAAACAAAAACATATTTGGAGGCAAATAACGATGGGAATATTCGACTATATAAGAGAAAAGAAACAACAACACAGACAGATGCAAGAGCTAAACTTAACACAAGAAACAGCAAAGCAAAAAGAAGAACTAGCACTCATAAAAAAAGAGAAGATGGTTCTTCAAGAAAGACAAGACATAAGACAAGCATACGCACAAGAAAAACAATCTCTTGCAGACCTAAGACGAGCAGAACCAAAAACAGGAATAATGGGAGTCTTACAAAAAGCCAACGAAGGAGTGAAGAAACTTAAAGTTGAAAGAGAGAAGTTTAGAAAAGAGAATCCGAACTTTGGAAAACCAAGCGGAATATTCAGCGACATAACACCAATGGGAAGCACAACAAAGAAAGAAACAATAAAACAACCAAACAACGTCTTTGGAAACCAACCATTTGGAAACTCACTCACACCAAACCAGAATCTAACAAAAGAAATAGTCAAGAAAAAGAACAAAGACAAAACAATAATCATCATACAAAAATAAAGAAGTTGAAAATTATGAACAAGAAAGGACAAAGCATATACGGACTAATAGTCTTTCTAATCTTCTTCATAGCTGTTTGGGCATTCTGGTTCGGAGAGTTCCTCCAAACTTGGGGAGCAAACGCAATAGAACAAAACGCAATGACAGGAATAGAAGCAATGCTCTATGCAAACTTAAACGTGGTTGTATTCATAGCACTCTTAATATTCATCTACATAAGCATAAAAATAGGAGTTTGACAATGAAACAAAATAAACTAATCTGGATAACAATGTTCTTCCTAATAGTTTTAACCTTAAATGTTTCAGGAGCTTCAAATCTTACATTTTCAAATCAAGTATTGGCAGGATATCACTTCACAAGCAACGCAGACGTTCTAGGATTAAATAACATCTCTGGAAGCTACGGAACACTAACAACAGATAAAAACGGAGCAAGCAACCAAGCATACAACTACGGAGGAGCCGGAAGCGATAACATACCAGCCAACGGAAGATTTAACTTAAACGCATCCTTCGGTATGATGCTATGGACAACAAAAAACAACGCAAACAGCGGAATAATAAACAAAGGACCGCTTAGTTCCGACTATGGACAATGGAGTATAGGAAATGACAGATTTTATTTTCACGGGTCAGACTACAATAACGTACTTGGCTTAGATGGAAGTTGGAATATGGTTTGGATGGAATACAATAAAACCAGTAATACACTCTGTACTTCAAAAAATAATGGAGCTTCAACGTGTAGCTCTGTACCAGCTGGAAACTTACTCGGAGCAAATCCTATTTACATTGGAGTTTATTATTCAACAGGATTTTACGGAACAGGAAAAATAGACGAATGGGTCTTATACAATGGCACAATAACAGCAACCCAAAGAACAGAATATTATAACCTTTATGACAACTGGAGCTTAGGACCAAGCGGAGGAGGTGGAGGAGGAAGCACACCAAGCATAAGTTTCACAACACCCCCAACACCAACAAATAATAGCATCTATTATTTGCAAAATCAAAGTTTAACAATCAACGCAACAATCTCAAGCGGAAACTACAACATAACATTACAAGTTTTCAACAGTACAGGAGCAACAATCTATACAAACACAAGCATAAATAACAACAGCCTACAAGCAACATTAAATACCAGTAGTTTAAACTTTCCAACTGGACAATATTACTTTAATGCAACATTCTTAAATGCAACCTATTCCAACTTTTCAGAAACTAGAATATTCACACTCTACAACATAACACAAAACGGAATCAACCAACCAAGCCAACCAATAAATACCACAACGCTATTTGTCAGTTGGAATGCAAGTGCAACAAATCCAAATGTTAGCAATAGCTTCACATACAACGTAAGCCTTCAAAACATAACAGGAAGCTTCCTCTATACATTAAACACAACAAACACGCTTAATTACACCGTACCCAATCTTTACATTTACAACTTAAGCATAGATAATTACACCATCAACATAACAAGCCTTGACTTTAGAAGCAATCAAGTAAGCCAAACAAAAAATATCCAACTAATCAACAATGCACAACTAAACATAACAATAAGAAACGCAATCACGAACACAATAATAAATGACACAACAAACATCTTAATAACAAACACGGCAACAGGACTCATCACAAACAAGACTTTCGCAAACGGAACAGCAAACTTCGACATAGCAAAAGAAATCAATTATACAATAGCAATAAACTCCCCTGCATATGTTCCAAGAAGCTTCAATTACACAACAACAAACCTAACCTTCCAAGCAATAAACTTAACACTCTACACAAACAACAGCGTAAACATATTTATATTTGACGAAGGAACAGGAGCAAACATCTATGCAAACGTGACAATACTTCTCTCAAGCATATTCGGAGATATAACCTACAACACAAACACAAGCAACCTCTACCTAGATAATTTAAACGATGGAAACTATAGCTTGACATTCTCTGCCCCAACATATTCGACAAAGGTTTACGAAATAAGCGTAGCAAGCAGAAGCACACAAACACTAAACGCCTTCTTAAGCACAAACTCAACCCCTGTTGTATTTACAATCTTAGACTCGCAAACAAGAGCAATAATAGAAGGAGCAACATTCATCCAATACAGAAAAATAAACGGCACTTGGACAATAGTAGACACAAAAACAAGCGACATAACAGGAAGAGTCCAAGTCTATTATGTGACAAACATAGAATACCAATTCCAAGCATCAGCGACGAATTATCAAAGCAATCTGTTCACACTAAATCCAGTCTTGTTCACAACTTACGATGTCCCAATGACAAGAATAACAAGCCTAACGCCATCAACAACACCAGACTACACAGCAGTAAGCATCACATACTACAACACAACATTCTATAACAACAGAAGCAACGCACTCACTTGGACAATAGTAAGCCCAAGCGGAGCACTAGAAAGATACAACTTAAGCATAATATACCCGACAGGAGGAAACCTCTTCCAAAGCGGAACAAACGCAATAGGACAAACCTATACACAAAACTTCACAATAACAGGAGCAAACCTCACATCAATGGTTAACATAAAATATTGCTACGAAACAACAACAAGCTTCCCAAAATGCTTCCAATACAACTATAACATACTCAATCCGAATTATGGAAACTACACATTCATCGCAAACAAAAACAACAAATACGGAATGGGAGTCCTAGAAACAACACTCATAGCAACAATAACAATCTTAATCGTTGCAGGACTTTCAAATATGGTTGCAGGAACACTAGGCGGAATACTAATGGGACTCTTAATGATGGGATTCTTTGTAAGCACAGGATTCATAACACTATGGCAAGCACTCCCCTCAATGCTTGTCGGATTTATCTATATAGCAATGAGCAACAAATAACAATGGCAGACGAACTAACAAAATCAATAATTGTAATGGCGTGTATAAATATGATGCTGTTCTTAGGACAGATAGCAACACTAGATTTAAACCCAGACTCGCCAAGCTTCTACAACTGCGAAGGAAACTTCTTGGGACTCGCAGAAGCTAACGGATGCACACAAGGAACATACGTCTTAAACAGCAATTCAACAAACACACTCCCAAGCGGAGATGCAAGCGTCAGCCCAACAACAGGAAATGTATTTACAGACGCATTCACAAGTGCAAAGACTTGGATAGTGAGAGACTCTGGACTCGGTTACTTCATAGCCGTAATAATGGCACCCTACAGCTTCCTAAATGCTCTAGGACTCCCAACAACCTTTGTCTTTGCAGTAGGCTCAATGTGGTATTTAATCAACATATTTTTATTTGTAGCTTGGCTACTTGGAAGGTAAAAAAGAAAATGGTATTTGTAAACGAAGGCGGATTCATCGGCTCAATCCTAACAGGACTAACAAACCTAACAGGCAGTTTATTTTTAACGCTGTTCTGTTTAATGATTGTTTTAATAGTGATTGCTTTAGCCATAGGGCTTCCAATCGAAACAATAAGCATAATCTACCTTCCAATCTTAATTGCTTATGCAAGCTACTCAAGCGACTATATGGCAATCTTTGGAGCAACACTCATCTACACAGGAGTTCTAGTGGCGAAATATCTTTTTAGCAGATAGAAACCTTTTTCTTTTTATCTTCTTGTGCCACTTCTCTAACCTAGGTTTAAAGACTTCGGACCAAAGAAAATTGGCAATCAAAGTCCCGAACGCAGTAAAGAAGCTATTAACTCCCAACAATAAATAAACATTGTAATTTTCTAAAAACATCAGCAAACCACATCCTCAAATTGCGGGAACGTCCCGCCATATAAAATTGTAATACAAAAACCCTTGATTTTGTAATTACAATTTCAAAAAAACTAATCTCCTTTCTTTTCTTCTTGAACTGGCTTCCTTCTTAGATTGCTTGTCAAGTAGCCAATATTTTGCACTCCAAAAGTGCTGTGTGTTACATTTTCCAAAACATCCAAAGCAAGCTTAATCACTTTAGCATCTTGGCTAAAATTATAATATCGCTTCAATCTCTCCAACTGCTCACGTTCAAGCTTATTAATTCTAAGGCTCATAGGCACGCTTTCTTTATCTTCATCCTTCCAGAAGCCTTCTCCTTCAAGATGCCTAGATTGAAACGGAACTTTATTCAGAGCCATTTTAAATCTTAACCCCAGACCAGTTCAAGTTTAATATTGCTTCTTGGTTTTCCTGTAAGTAGCTAAGCCATTCTTCCGCACTAGCATTTGGCTTAAGTATCTTTCTAATCAAAAGCTCTTGTTTAAAATCAAGCCTAGAAGTTCCAGAATTAGGGATACAATAAGGTGGGTGGGGTGAGTTAGCCGTTTTCGGAACTTCTAGGACAAGGTTTTTTAATTCAACAAGCTCCTTTGCAATCTCGGGAGCAATCTTCTCAATAGCACGATTGGCTATAAATGTTTTCACATAAGCAGGAGCCTTCATCTCCACCTCATTAGCATAAACCTTCTTGAAATAAGTGTCGTGAATAATAAGGCTTGAACTCAAACCATCAAGGAATTCCTCTCCCTTGATGCCGTCCTCGTGTCTAATCCAAACAGCTTTGGAATAATCCAAGCTTAGCTTTAGTTTCTTAAACTCCGATTGCAAAGCTTCTTGAATCTCTTTGACTTTGGAATCAATCCAATCATCAAGAGCATCAATAGAATCTATCTTAACATTATACCAGAGCTTTTCTTTCTTCTTGTTTTTCAAGCTCCAAATTCCAATGACGTTCTCTGGATGAATCATCAAAGTTATTTTTTCATCAACCTTTAGAGTGGTTGTTCCTTCACGAATCTCCACGGGAAACAAACCCCCTAGTTGCTTGGTTTCCTGTTTAGGGTCTGAACCTTTAACAAATGGAATCTTTAGACGATAATTGTTAGGTCGCCACAAGAAATTGAGCACTTCCAGACCCCCCCTCATAGGGTCGAAGTTTGTTGCATCTGCAAAAACACCTTTTGTAACAGCTAAAATCTCTTTCTTTAGAGAGAGAGATTGAGATAAGACCCTAAGCTTTTCTTTTTGCTTTTCCACAGGAAACGAAGGGGTGGGGGTCGGTTTCACTTTCTTGACCTCTTGTCTGTTTCGATGCTTGACTTTATCTTCTGTTCTTCTTTAGTCAAGTTGTTTCCGCATCTGCATTTAAGAACATCATTCTTAAAAGCTTTCTGAACGAATTTGTTGCCACAATATAAACAATGGCAAGCATAAGTAACTAATGTTTTAGGTTGCTTCATACTGGTTCAATCCTCGCTTTCTTTCTTTTTTAATTTCAATGTTCCGCCATCATCAAGGAAATCCAAGACCCTGTCTGTAGTTGATTGGTGGAAATAGAATCTTCTCTCAAACCTTCTCTCTGGCTTTATCTTCATTGACTTCAAGATTTGCTTAACCCATATCTCGGAACGATTGACCTTCTTTGCAATATCAGAATAAGAAACTAAGCCTTCAAATCTAATCTCTGCGTGCTTGAGTTCTTTAATCTTTCCACGAGTAGAAGCAAGGTCAAGCAGTCGGCTTCTAACTGGCTCAAGGTCTTTAAAGTGAAAATAGAAATTCGGCTCAACAATCTTATAAGCTTGCGGTTTGACAATAAGCTTCTTCATCTTCTCACGAATATAAAACATCCTGTAAAGACTAAAGCCGTCCCCGCTTCCTTGCTTTTCTGTTCTCGAATGAACGTGCAACAATAATCTCGGGATGCTCTTGTCAAATAAATCGTTGTCAATAACAGAGAAACTAGGCAGAAGAAGAACAACAATGACTTTAAAAGCCCTATAGGTTTCAAAAGTCCTATTGATTAAAGCATTGAATCTTGTTAAGCTACCTCTCTTGTTGAAGTCCCCCGCTTCATCGTATAAAATAACTGGAAAGCTTTTAGCATTACAAATAAGAAGCTTCTTCGCAAAGTCAGTCCCACCCATAGCTAATTGGTCTAGCTCCTTTAAATCAAGAACAGGCAATCCTTTCTTTGCATTAAGATAGTCCGTGATATGAACCCCAAGAGTTGTCTTGCCTTCTCCAACTCCGCCATCTATGATAATCATCCCTGCCTTGTTCTTGCTATAAACTCTCTCAAAAATATAATCAAGATTCTCCGCTAGCTTCTTACTGAAAGGAAGTTCATTCTTACATATTGTTGACGGCATCTTCTTCCCCCACAATACTTTTATTATAGACTTTTCGAGTATCAATCTTAGTTAAGTTCTGTTTGTCCATAAACATAAGAAGATAATCAACAGCAAGAAAAACATCAGCTTCGCTTTTAGACTCAATCTGTTTCTTAACTTTGTCAGCTTCTTCTCGACTGACCCTTTCCATCCAAGCCTTAAGCTCATAATACAAACACCAAAGCCGAGCCCTTATAATAGATAGCTCATCCCCAGATTCTTGCCCCGTGTATTTATTTTTATAATAGAACTCAATGCTAAGGTTCAAATTCTCACGCTTTTCCATAGCTAAAAACTTAAGAATCTCCCAACTAGGAGTTGTGACTGTGCCCTCTTTGTTAAAATCCACCACACCAAACAACCTCTTTCAAAATCTTTCCTTTGTATCAAACCCGCAACTCGGTTTCTGATGCCAAGTATTATTATATTAAGTATCTAAAGGATTAAACAATATAAATCTTTCTATTTCTTCGACTTTAAAGCCTGTTGCGAATCCCTAGCCTTTTTTATATACTTCGCTTTAACTCTAAAGCATCTTTTCCAACTGCTAAACCTTCCAAGTTTAACAGCTTCCAAGTAGCCAGACCACTCTAGCTTTATGACATCTCCACGCACTCCATAGATAACGCCATTAGTATAGCCCTCTTCTTGCAAGCCTGCCTCAATGTCTGCAACAGAGAACCAAGAGTCATTAAACTCACGCTTCTTCTTAAGCCATTCATAAACTTCAATCTGACCCATAAAAAATTGCCTCGTGCCTCATTTCCTCAATGATGGCTTTCTCTGAATCAATGAACTTAACTTTAGATTTAATCTTTAGCTTCTTAAGAAGGAGCTTGCTTGCAACCATATAAGGAAGAGGAGTCCAAAACAAAACAAGACTAGCAATCATAATCCCGAACCAATGAAGCAAAGCAGATTGCCAGAAGATAAAGTTTGCAAAAATCACAGCAAAGCCCAACAGATAGATTGGGAAGCTAGCACCTTTAGCATAGATGAACACAAGAGTTTCATTAACACCAAAGAGAACCTTCTTGCTTACTTTAACTTCTCCAAGTATTGAGATGGCTTGAGAGTTCTTTTTAATGTTGCGTTTAAGTTCATCTTGAAAAGTCAATCCATCAGTAAAGCTAAGGAATCTTAAACAAAGCAACATCTTAAACGCCTCCTGTTGTTATTCCTGTTGTTGAAACGCTTGCATTCTTTAAGCTTGCACCCAAAGCATTGATTGCTTGAATAGTTGCATTCTTGTTAGAGTTTCCAAGAATCATATCAACAATAATTAAAATCAAAAGGAAAGCACAGATTCCAAGAATTATCTTAGTTGTCCCATCAATCAATGTTGGAGCATACAAGGCTCTTAAGTGAAGGCTCTTGTTTCTTTCAGCATCAAAGCCAGAAACATTCTTATAATCTCTTGTGTTGACGCAGTTCTTTTCTTCATCAACATCCACAACAAAAACGCCAAAGCTTCTATAGACTGCCCCATCTGGAATTGCCAAAACCTTTTCTTTCTTGCTTGAGCCCGCATAAGTAAGCATACCATCCGCTAATGTTCCAACTACATAGAAATCGTGAATCACGTTTCTAAGTTTAACCAAGAGTTTTTTATCTCTGGACTTCTTCACTTTCATCCAACTGAATAAAAATCCTTTTGTCAAAAAGTTTATAATAAGAATCACAGCAAGAATCAAGCTTGTGTAAATTCCCATATACGTTAAAATTGTTTTAAAAAATTCATCCATTTTTAATCCCTCTTTGGTCTGCTGAAAAAGTTTTTCTTCTCTGGCTCTAACTCTTGGCTAAAGTGCTCTTGTGTCAAAGTGTTGCTTCTTCTTCTAAAGAAACCGCCTCTTGATTGGCTAAGCTCAAGAAGATTAATCACGTTGGAAAGAGCAATAAGGAAAGCTTCTGTTTCCCCAAAGAAAAGATAATTGTTAGCGAGCTTAAGATAATAGTCGCAATACTGGACTTCATTGTCCCACTTGCTCAAATTGCCAAGTCTTAAATCTCTAGTGTAAAAACCTAAGAGAGCCCAAAGGCTATCTCTGCTCGTGATGATTGTTTTTCCATCTTCCGCAACATAGCCATAAGAGTGAGAGAGTTTGTCTTTAAGCTCTTGGCTAATCTCCGCCCCTCCCCAAGTAGTATTGCTAAGAGCAAGTTGAAAATCAAGCTCGTTTCTTAAAAGCAATCTTCTTTGTGCATCTTGATTATTATTTTGATTGTCCATCGTTATTCTCTCCATTCGCAAATATATTCATCTTCTCTAAGTCCCGCCTCAACAAAAGGCATTTTTAAAGTCTTAACGAAATGGTGTTTGTCTATTCCTTCTGCAACTTGATTCTTCAAGAAGAACTTTAAAGAGAAAGGTTCTTCAACTTCCTCCACAGAGAACAAGATATTAAAAGCCATCCTGTCTCTAAAACTCATCTTCCTTCTTTCCTTCATCTGGTCACGCAAGACAACAACTGCCTTCCTGCTCTTTGGCTCAACAAGATAAAATCCCATCTAATCACCCTCCTTTAAGTCTTTAAACTTTTTTTTAAAATAACCTCTGTTATAGAGGAAATGATTTAAAAGAATTGCAAACAACAATAAAGCAAAGTCAACATCTACAGCGTGAGTAAACATCCAACTAGGTTTATTGCCTATGCTGTTCCCTGCTTGAATAAACTTTTGACTGCACAAACCTTCTTGAGGACAATCGCGAGGAACAAAAGGCACAAAGTCATTTGTTGAATCGTGAATCTCACTAAGTCCATCGATGTTATAATAAGGATTTTCACAAGACCCCCCAGTCGCAGGACACTCAAGATAATAATTCGG
>Ga0247723_1001640_pt1 | contig 12751 bp, 15 predicted proteins | sample MSEWelMarce5H_FC_FD_189079 | JGI IMG/M metagenome (GOLD analysis project Ga0247723, IMG submission 189079) | Subsurface sediment microbial communities from gas well in West Virginia, United States - MSEEL Well Study Marcellus 5H_FC | ecosystem: Environmental > Terrestrial > Deep subsurface >...
CGTGGCTGTTGCTCAGTATGCTCAAGCCATTCCAGCCCTTGCAGCGCAAGGCCAAGATCCTACAGAGATTATCACCCGCATTGCGTCTGTTATCCAAGGTCGGCAAAAGGGCCAATCGCTAGAGAGCACAATCGAAAAAGCATTTACACCAGAACCAGCTCCAACCCCAGAGATGCCACCAATGGCACCAGGTATGGAACAACAGCTTCCAGCAGCAGGTGCGGCCCCCGCCCCAGCCTCAGCGCAACCTCCACAAGAACAAGGTGGTATGGCCCCTGCTGCTGGTCAAAGACCCGATATAGCCCAACTACTAGCTGGTATCACCGGCGCAGCATAATCAGAGGAGGTGTAATATGAACCAAGGATCACGTGCAGCAGCACCAATGTCAAAGCCAGTTGAAGGCAAGAAGGATACCTCCAAGCCAGCAGGACCAGGCAAGGTAGTACCATCAATGATGCCAGCAGGACGACGCGGCAACACAGTAAAAAAGGGATAATAACTTTTTAATGAGAGGTGTACTGGGCGATGAAAGATGATAAATACATTCCTCGTCCAGTACGCTTGCTCGATCTTGTTGTTGTAGGCGTAGGCTTTATACACAACATAGCTTCATCTATTGAAACCTTAACAGGTGAACTAATGGAGTTAGCAATTTATCAATCAAATCATCTTACTCAAACCAACAGGGCTTGGGAAGATATGGCAACAGACTTAGAAAAATTAGAGGAGGACAAACAGTGAGTATGATGAATCCACTGGCTGGACCAGCAGGCCCAGGTAAGTTCTCTACACGTACAGATAAGTTGGAACTAGGTTCCACAGCATACGGCGAAGGCGTTGAGACACAGGCAATTCAGTCTGGTGCTCCGCTAGCTAAAACTGGTGATGTACGCCCAGCACGTGCAGGCGATGTACGTGAAGCTGCAGCACAGGCACCAGTAACAGAATTATTTGCAGAAACTACACGTCCAGGTGAACCAGTAACAGCTGGTATTGCAATGGGTGCAGGTGCAGGACCAGAAGTACTTGCTATGCGTAACCAAATGGTAGAGAAGTATTCAGATACATTGGCTAAACTATTGCCATATGATGAATCAGGTGAGATTGCGATTCTGTATCAGGATATGCTCGCCAGAGGTATGTAATGACTGAGAGAGTACTTAAACTCGCATCATTACAAGCAGGCTTAAATCCTACTGAAAAAGATAGAGTTGACACACTATCAAAGGCTTTGACTGTTCATAAGAGTTTGCTTGATATGCCTGCATCTGAAGCACGCACAAAGTTTCAAACTTTACCTGCCGATCAACAGCAAGCATTAACACAAACTTTTGGTACACAACCAGAGCAACAAAAGCGTGGATGGTTTGGTACAGCTTGGCACTATACAGGTGGCAAAGTATTTGATGCGGTCATCGAAGTATCAGATTTTACATCTCGTGTTCTTCGTACAGGTCTTATTGCTAACGAGCAGATTCCACTAGGTAGTGCTGCATATTACCTACCTAAGAACTGGTCTGTTATCTCTGAGGCTTGGAAAAAGTCTAATGATAATGGTGAAGTTGTTTACAATGAACCACGCATCAATAACGCCATCAAGAAGTATGGCAACAACTATGTAGGTTTAGCACAAAAGGTTTCTACAGGAATATCTCTTTCAGATATCATTGCAACTGGAACTGAAGAAGAAAAGCAGATTGCACGTCTTGCTGCCAAGGGTGAAGACCCTCTATGGCAAGATGCCTATGACGCAGTAGTTGCTGCTAAATACTCACCAGGTCGTGCACTTGCTAACGCAATACTACCTGAGTCACTAGAAGGTACAGGATTTCTATACAAGGGTATCTCAGGTACTGCAGATGCAGCAGCACGTATATTTACAGATCCAACTCTCGCGCTTGGCAAAGCCAAGAAAGCATACGATGCCTACAACTATGCACTTATTAAAATAGTTGGAGACCCAAAGAAGTTAGACGCTGCTTTTCAAAACCCAAGAGTGGTTAACTTTTTTGATACATATGGATCTGAACTAGATAAACTAGCCAAGGCACGTAGTGCAAGAAATGTTGTTGCAGCAGAGGAAGCATCTACTGCGCTTCGTCGTATTGCCCCAGAGTTTGGCCCTGCTGCCATTGACGAGTTTGTCAAGGCTGGCGTAACAAATGCAGACACTGCTAGAAACTATTTCCAAAATGGTATAGATATGCAGGCTATCCTTAAGGGACAAGCTGCACGCAATACTCCACTTGTGCCACGTTTAACATTAGGTCGTCAAGCCCGTATTGCTGCATTGACTACCGGTAATAGAATTTTTAATATTGATAAAGTTGGACAGAAGTTAGTTACAGCTTTGTACGGAACTGCACCACAGTTTGAAGATATCCTAACTGGTATTACCACTCAATCAGAACAAATTGCAAACCTTGAAAAAGGTGTAGGTCGATTCAAAGGTCCAGATGGTGTAGTTCGTTTTACAGAGAATCAAATTTTAGGACGCATTGACCGCTTTGCACGTAAATTCACAAAGGTACCTAATCCAACATCTAAGGTTTTTGATGTAATGGGTCCTAATGCTGCAGATGAAATTTACCGAACAGCACGTTTGACCAACTCTCGCTATCACAGCAGAATCATTGCAGAAACTTTTGCAGCTGGCGACGAAGGTCAGCGTATGCAGATTACTAAAGGTCTTTGGAATACAATCTTTACTACACGTGGTGTACTCAAGGGCGATCCTGGTAAATCATTTATGGATGAGTTTGCAGGTAAAGGTTTAGAAAAGCGCTATGCTGCAGACATAGTTGTTAATGGTGAACGTCTTGGCAATCCAGCAGAGTTTGCTGGAGAACAATTGGCACTGTTCCCATATCAACTCTCATCAGCAATGGTTATTCCATCTGTTGTTCAATTGGATCAACTTACTGCTCGCCAAGGTTTAATATCTCGACTTGTTGGTGTATCACATAACAAATGGATAGATAAAATTACATCTGGTTGGTCATTCTTAACTCTTTCTGGTCCACGCTTTGCAATACGTAATACTCTTGAAGATGATATGTTTTTCCTTGCACGTGGTCGTAATCCTTGGGATTTAGTAAAAGGTAAATTATGGTCTACGCGAGCGCGTGTCAGCAAGGGCGCAAACATTCTTAATGCAGATGGTCAAGCAAAAACTGCATTAGAAAAACTCAAAGACATAGTATTTCTTAATGTTGAACCTGGTGAAGTAGGAGTAATTAACAAGTTTGTATTGGCAGATGAACTAGAAGAATTTGCTATTAAAGTTAAAAATGCTACAAACGAAGATGAAGTACGTGCTGTTATGGCAGAGGCTTTTCTTCGTCGTAAAATAGGTTACAAACTAGATCCAGAAGCTGCAGAGATTCTTGCTGATGTTGCCAAGTATGGCAACTTAGATGATTTGCTTTCAGAAGTTGCAGAGGGCGCTAAGAATGGCGTTCGTGGTGGTGGACGTTATCAAAATGTTTCAGATGACGTAACTCGTTTTGGCAAGATGGATGCAATTACTATTGATGGCAAGGCGTACAAGCGCTCAGTGGGAGATATTCCATTTACTAACTTTAGTCCTATTGCCAATGAGCAAGCAAGGGTCAGCTGGTTATTTCAACTTGGTGTAATGACCAATGATGAATTAGGACGAATTGCTGTTAAGTATCTTGACAATGAAGATCTAGCAATCAATGAAATGTTTAAGTATTTGAAGTCACTACCACAGCGTGAAAAAGACAGGTACCAGTTGTACTTTAAGGGTGCAGATGAGTATACACACGCACAGCGTGCATTTCTTGCTGTAAATACTTTGTTCTCTAAAGCCGATGGTAAACTCAATGAAGAACTTTGGAATATGGTAAGAAAGACAGATGCTGATGGTTATGTACGTGTAACTGCTAAAGATCTACGTCTTGCTGACTTGCCAACAGATCCCAGAATGGCTCCAACATTTATCTCAGGTCCAACACTTGTACCAGTATCTGAAGCAGATAACTTTGCTGCTTCTATGTGGGATAAGGGCTGGGATGCAATGGGAGAAGCAAATGCACGTTGGTCACGCGAACCTATTGTGCTTAATGAATTGCTACGTTTGCGTAAGGAACTAGATGATTCTGGTTTTAGTCAAAAGGTTATTGACCAACTTACTGCAGGTAAGACTGATGAAGCATACGAAGAAGCTTTTAAGACTGCAAAGCGTCACATTAACAACATAGCAGAAGACTTGGCTAAGGATACTGTCCTAGCGTATGTAGATAATCCTGCTGTACGTAGCCAACTTGCTATGTCTGCACGTAACTTTGCACGTTTCTATCGTGCTACTGAAGACTTCTATCGTCGCTTTTATCGTACAGTTCGCTACAACCCAGAAGCAATCACTCGTGCATCACTAACATACGATGGAATTGCACACTCTGGCTTTGTAGAAAGAGACGATACTGGTGAAGATTACTTCTTCTACCCAGGAACTACAGCGATGTACCAGGCAATGGGTAAAACAATGCAGTTCTTCGGACAAGAAGAGGGTATTAAGGCCCCAATGCCTATTGAGTTCAGTGCTAAGTTGAAGATGATTACACCATCTACCAACCCAGACTCACTGTTTCCTACATTTGCAGGTCCATTATCTGCAGTATCGCTTAAGGCTATCTTTGCTGTAGTGCCAGCTTTAGACAAGTTTGAGAAAGCCCTGCTTGGTCAGTACGCAGAAGACCAACCAATGATTAACGCAGTACTTCCTGCACACGTAAGCCGTCTATTGTCTACATTAGACCGCGATGAGCGTGTAGGCCAGTACGCATCAGCATCACGTAAGGCTGCTGCATACCTAGAAGCCACAGGTCACGGACTTACACCAAGGATTGACCCAGTAACTGGTCAGGAAATTGATTTAACTGTAGGTGAACTAGAAGATTACAAGGACAAGTTAGCTGCATCTACAATCACAGCGTTAATGTTGCGCTTTGTTCTTGGCTTTGTCGTACCAGCATCACCACAGACTACCCTCAAGAGCGATATCGCTAAGTGGGCACGTGAGAATGGTGAGACCAACTTTAAGCAAACCTTTAATAACCTAGTTGAAAAGACTGGAAGTTATGACAAGGCTATGGGTGAGTGGATTCGTCTGTTCCCTAAGGAACTTCCATACACAGTATCTGAGTCTGATAGCACAGTAGTTGCAATCCTTAGTGCTAATGAGAACGCCAACAAGTGGGTCACTGATAACAAGGCACTTATCAAGAAGTACCCAGAAGGTGCCGGATTCTTTATTCCAAAAGAAGGCGAATTTGACTTTGATGCTTACAAGTTACTATCAAAGATGGGACTTAAGGAGTCTAAGACAGTAAGAGATTACTTGCGTGAGGTAAACACAGCACGCGATGAGGCTTTCTATTACTCACAACAGGACCTTTACGAAGAAGAACTTGCTGTTACATATAGCGACTTTGCTAAGCGTAACCTTAAGGCACAATGGGAAAACTGGTCTAAGCAGTTCAAGAAGGCACGTCCTTTGCTACAGGAAGAACTAGGCAAGGGCGCTGAGAACGCAATTAAGCGCACACAGGCACTAAATGATTTAACAACTATGCTGTCAGATCCAACTGTTAAACTAGATCCAGCAGTACGAACACCAATTGAAGGTATGTTAAACACATACAACAGTTACATCAATGCACGTGACTCTGTGTTTGGTAATACAGAATCTGCCAATAACTATAAAGATATTCTTAAGCAGCGTGCAAAGCAAGAGTTGCTTCGTTTATCAAAGCTCAACCGTAACGCAGAAGATGCGTACTTTGCTTTGTTCTCAAAGCTAATTAGAGACTAACAGGAGATACAGTGGTAGCCAAATCAGCAGACGAAGCACGTCGCTCAGCTTTAGAAACTTGGAAAACAACAGGTCTACCTGCTAGTGGTTCAACTGTCACCCCAAGCGCAACTAATAATAACCCAGGTTTCAAGGGTGGAGATACAGGTTTATTTGTAACAACAGATCCTTACGCAGTTGAGGCTCTGAATATGGATCCCAAAAAACGCCTTGAACTTTCTAAATTACTTGTTGGTGCAAGATACCTAAAGAAACCTACAAGTAAGTACAGTAAGACATTTGCAGATGCACTGATTAAAGCATCTCAAGACTTTGCTGTAGAGGCTACTCGTACAGGTCGTCCAAGTCTTACTATCCGTGATTTTCTAAATGAGAACTATCAGGCTCCAACTGGTGCTGGTGGTGCTCCTAGCCTGCCTAGTCGCAGTATCTACCAGTATACAGAGGCAGACAAAGTAGCAATGCTTAACGAAGTATCTCAATCTCTACGTGGTCAAGATATTACAGAGGCAGATAAGTCTGCAAAGTGGTACAAAGATCTTAAGAAGTCTATTGACAATATGATTTCAACAGGTACTTTGTCTACAACTAAGAAAGTTAAGAACCCTAAGACTGGAAAGTTAGAAGTACAAACTGTACAGACTCCAGGTTTCTCAAAGGAACAAATTGCTACTACTGCAGAAAAAGCAATTCGCAAAGCATCACCAAGTGAAGTGGCACGTAAAGAACGTGTTGATTTCACAGGCTGGTTGTTCGATACGCTGGGAGGTAAGTAATGGCTGACGAATCAACTAGACTTGCTGGTGCAAAAGCATCTACTGATGTAGCAGGATTAAAAGTATACACTGCTAATGTCAATGGAAAACCTGCAGACTTTAAGTGGGATGAAGCTAAAAGTTTACTACTTGGAGCAAATGGTATTCCATACACAGGAACTGTAACTTGGAGTGATGCGACTGTTATCTATAAAGATGGAAAACAAGTTTCAAGTACACCTGCACCTAAGCCAGCTACTTCACGTCCTGACAAAGACATTAGTAATGAAGAAGCAGCAAAGATAACAGCCAATGTTGCAGCAACAACTAAAACTGGAACAGATGCTGAAATTGCAGCAGGACTAAAAGCTGCAACAAATCTTGGTATTGGTGAAGCGCTACTTAATGATCCTACATACGGAGCAGAACTTAAAAAGGTATTTGACCTCTATAAGACCAACAAGACTGCAGCTATTGATGCACTCTTCAAGACTAAGTTTGCCAAGTTAGATTCAGATGCTCGTACTCGTTATGTAACCAAACTTGAAAACTCTGACCTATATAAGCAGGGTCTTAAGAATTGGATGATTGGTGTTAAGAAGCAACTCAAGCAACAGGGTTCAACGCTTACAGATCAGCAACTTGAGGACTACTACATCCGTGGTATTGACGAAACAACAATCTTTGATGAGGCACTGACAGGTACTAAGTTTGAACCAGGTAAGACTGGTGGTGCACAGGCTGATTTATACAACCAAATTTTAAGAACAGCAACAGCTAATGGTATCTCAACTAATTTGCTTCCAAAGGTTCTTGGCTTTGATACTATCGATCAAGTTATTAAAGAACTCCAGACTGGTGCTTCCCTTGATGACTTTAACCAGAAGATTCGTAACTATGCCAAGGCAGCAGTGCCTGAGTGGGCAAAGAAGTTAATTGACCAAGGCACAGACCTAACTGATATTATTAGTCCATACCGAGCAACGATGGCAGATGAACTAGAACTTCCTTACACATCTATTGATGTAACAGATTCAGTTGTTCAAAATGCGTTATCATCTAATATGAGCCTTGCTGAAATGCGTAAGCAACTACGTCAGGACTCTCGCTGGCAGTACACAGATAGAGCAAAAGAATCAGTTTCTAATGCAGCACTTAAGGTCCTTCGTGACTTTGGATTCCAGGGGTAATAATGGCTAGATATAATCCAGAACTTATGCAGATTGATTCAGGTGAAGCAGCAGGACGAGTCTTTGGTGCACCTAATCCTCGAGTTTCAGAAGAAGAACTTGCAAGAATAATAGAAGAAGAAAATACCAAGTACAACCCAACAACTGGTATTCCATTCACTGAACCAGAAGGTAATGTGCCAGCTGGATTTACTCCAGGACCATTTCCTAAAGAGCTAGAACAATTCTTTGGTTCATCTGATGGTGTAACAGGTTATAGAATTGAAACACTTAAAGACAAAGATGGAAGAACATATAATCAATTATCTGTAGCAACCAGTCCTACCTCATCTAAAACTTTTGGTGCAGCATTTACACAAGATGCCGATGGTAATTATTCTATTTTCTCACCTAGTAATCCACGTGCTGGTGGAGTAGGCGACGGTGTTGGTGGAAACAGAGTAAAGACTGCAGAACAGATTGCAGCAGATGCTGCTAGAGCACAAGCGCAAGGTGAACGTCAATCTGCATACGATTTACTATACTCACAATTTAAGCAGTATGGACTTGAAACACTTGTAGAACCATTAAAGGGATTGATTACTTCAGGTGCTTCACCTGCAGAGTTTACAATTAAACTACGAGATACAGATGCTTACAAGAAACGCTTTGCTGCTAACCAAGCACGCATCCAAAAGGGTCTTGCTGCTATATCAGAGGCAGAGTATCTAGGTCTTGAAGACCAGTATCAGAACATTATGCGTAACTATGGACTACCTGAATCCTATTCAGCACGTGGCGAACTGGGTGCACAAGAAGGTTTCAATAAGTTTATTGCTAACGATGTATCTGCAGCAGAACTAGAAGACCGCATTATGACTGCACAGAATCGTGTGATGAACGCTAACCCAGAGGTACTTGCATCTCTTAAGGCGTTCTACCCAGATATTAACAATGGCGATATCTTGGCTTATACACTTGATCCTACTAAGGGTCTAACAGATATTAAGCGTAAGGTAACAGCTGCTGAAATTGGTGGAGCTGCTACACAAGCAGGACTCCAGACTGGTGTAACACGTGCTGAGCAACTAGGTGCTGCAGGTATTACTAAGGCACAAGCACAACAAGGATTTGGAACTATTGCCGGTGGACTACAGCGTGGTTCACAACTTGCATCTATCTATGGAGAAAATCCATACACACAGACAACAGCAGAACAAGAAGTCTTTGGACTTGCTGGAAAGACAGAAGCAGAGAAGCAGCGCAAGAAGTTGACATCACTAGAAACAGCTGCCTTTGGTGGTCAATCTGGTGTAACAAGTGGAGCCTTAGCACGAGATCGTGCTGGCGCTTACTAAATAAAAAGCCTGCCACTAGAACGACTGGCCTAGTGGAGCGATAACAAGACCAGTAGTAGGAGCCACATAACCCGCCCCAAGGATATGTGAGGCCTATGCCAACAACTAATAGGGAGAAGGACCACTATGTCCAATTACGACTACGAGGATGATGACGACTTCACAATGGATGACTCATCAAACGATCTAGTAAAGCAACTACGCAAAGCGTCTAAGCAAAAAGACAAAGAACTAAATGAGCTTAAGGCTCAGTTTGAGTCTTTGAATAAGGCCCAACGCGAACGAGCAATAAAGGATGCCCTCGCAAGTCGCGGGGTAAACAGCAAAATTGCTTCATTTATCCCACAGGATATAGACCCAACTGAAGAGTCTGTATCTAAATGGCTTGAAGATTATGCCGATGTATTCGGTATTGAAGTAAGCCAAACCCAGGCAACACCTAACGTAAATCCAAACGATGCTGCAGCATACAAGCGTATGACAAACTCCGCAGACTCTGGTGTTTCACCAGAACATAACGGAGACATTATGCAAAGACTAATGAACGCTAACAGCAAAGAAGAATTGGATGAAGTTATCAGATTGTCTGGACTCTAATCCGATCCTAAAACAGAAAGGCTAGACCTAATGGCAATTCCAACAGGTACCCCCACAACCACGTCTAGCATCAGCAACCTCGTACAAGCAGCATACGACCAGTATGTAAGAATGGCACTACGTTCCATTCCTGTTATGCGCTCACTTGCAGATGTTAAGCCGGTTCAACAGGCAATGCCAGGATCATCAGTTGTATTCTCAATCTATTCAGATTTGGCTCAGGCTACATCTACATTGACAGAATCATCAGATGTTTCAAGCATTGCACTAGGTAACCCATCACAGGTTACAGTAACACTGAACGAATACGGTTCAGCAGTTACAACAACAAAGAAGCTAAACCTAACTTCTTTCAACGACGTTGATTCAGCTCTTGCTGACATCATCGCTTACAACGCAGCAGATTCTATTGACAACGTAGTAGGTCAGGTCCTCTCAGCAGGAACTAACGTGATCTACTCAAACGGTCCATCAGGAACTGTTCCAACTGCATCATCAGGGATTCTCCCAGTAGACACAATGACAGTTGCGGACATCCGTAACGCTGTTGTATCACTACGCACAAACAAGGCATTGCCTCGTATGGGTGAACTATATGCTGCATACCTACACCCACGTCAGTCAGCCGATCTTCGCGCTGAAACTGGTACAGGTGGCTTCCAGGAGCTAACAAAGTACGTTGAGCGTACACCGTTCGTTGCTGGTGCAGTAGGCGTTATCGAAGGCGCTTTCATCGTTGAGACACCACGTGTTCTAAACGGTCTAAAGCTGTCAACAGGTATCACACCTACAGTTGCAATCACCAACGTTGCTTTGACATCTAACGTAGTAACAATTACTACAGCAGTTGCTCACGGCCTCGGAACAGGTCAGGTTGTAACAGTTGCTGCTACAACTAACACAGGTGTTAACGGCACATATACCATCACAGGTACAACATCAACAACATTTACCTATGCACTTACAGCATCTAACATTACATCAGTTGCTGACACAGGTACTGTTACATTTACCAACAACTACCGCGCAATCGTCGCAGGTCGTGAAGCATTGGCTGAAGCACAGGCTGCAGACATCTCAACCGTTATTGGTCCAGAGATTGATGCGCTACGTCGCTTCCGCACAATCGGTTGGTACTACTTCGGAGGCTTTGCACGCCTTCGTGAAGCAGCTCTATATCGCATTGAGTCTGCAGCAACAAACGGATAATTCCGCTAGTGCAACGGCAGGGGGTAGGGAAACCTACCCTCTGTCACTTAGGAAAGGTTGGATATGCCATACACGCTAATGACTCCGTACCAGTGGCAAACCTGGGGCGCAGGGTATAACGAGTTCACTCCATACTCACGCCTTGCAGGTCGTCGTTTTAATGGTGGCACTATTGATGGAGCTATCGCTCCTAGTATGACTGATATCCCACGAGGCCAAACTTTAATTGTTAATGGAACTACGGTAACTGCTACGTTAACTCCAAGCCAAGATGATTTAGCAGCAGCTAGTTATTACTTCCTCGGTGGTCACGAGTACGAGATCAGCGACTACCAAGCAGGAGTCCTTACCGCTGCCGGATATGGAAGTTGGATAACTCCAGTATGAGTTTACATAGACGCACCACACACCTTGAGTATGTCGAAGGATGCTTTGGCTGCAAGATAGGCGAACTAGAGTTGAGCGTAGGCGTGGCAAACCACAGAGGTATACCTACAGCTAAGCAACACGATAAGGAACTACAATCTTATTATGATGCAACACGACAGGGTATAGAACCACGTTCAACAAAGAGCAAAGATATAGATGCAGCAGTTCAACTTTCCAACGAGGCTGGTAAGGCTTTCGATGGGATCTCAATGACCTTTAAGGAGTAGCAATGCCAAATGTAAACGGAAAAGAATTCCCATACACAGCAAAAGGTATGGCAATGGCAAAGATGGAAGCCAAGAAGACTGGCAAGAAAATGATTAAGAAGCAGACTAAGAAGATGGGGAAGAAGAAGTAATGGAAAACTATTCAGAAGATATCACAAAGTACCCAACACCAGACAAGCAATACGATGGTGCTAAGAAGTACGAGACATACGAATCAATCCAAACCGGTGCGATGGGCAAGTCTGCTAAGTAATGGCTAAATCTCCAGCGTGGCAAAGAGCAGAAGGCAAGAACCCAAAGGGTGGCCTCAATGCAAAGGGTCGTGCCTCTGCCAAAGCGCAGGGGATGAACCTCAAGCCTCCAGTCAAAAAGGCTGAGGCTGCTAAGTCTCCTAAGTCTGCAGGACGGCGCAAGTCTTTCTGTGGTCGTATGTGTGGGATGAAAGCAAAGAACACTTCTAGTAAGACTGCTAGAGATCCAAACTCAAGAATAAACAAGTCACTTCGTGCTTGGGATTGTAGTTGCAAATGAAAAAGAAAGTAGCTTTCTGGGATACAAAGAATCCTAATAAGAAGTCAAAGCCTTTAACACCTGCACAGAAAACAGCAGCAAAGGCAAGAGCCAAAGCAGCGGGGCGACCATACCCCAATCTAGTAGATAACGCTGCAGTCAAGAGAACTAAGAAGAAGTAGGAGATATACGGTGGCACTAGGAACATACGGAACAACGTTATTAGATGAACTTAACCGTTTGGCTAATGGTGGCACCTATAGAGCACCAGGCGCAATGGTGGGCGAAGCACTTGCTGCTCGTCAATGGGCAACGCAACGCTCAGTATCAACAAATTTAACAGACACAGTGGGAGTTCTAAATGCGATTGCGGGTACGTCTACTACTAATCGTCTTGATTACAATGGTGTATGTAACCTCATCGCTGGTACTTTTCAACTACCTGCAGCGCAAGCTCTCAGAGCGGTGTCATCTTGAGTGCTAAATATAACTTGGTCTGTGACCAGGCAACTACATTTAACTTTCAGTTCCAGATTCTCAATGACCAGACTCCTTTGAACCTAACTGGTTATACAGGAACTATGACAGTGCGCCCATTTGTGGGTGCATCTACTACAACTGTAGTAGCAACTACTGCCAATGGTTTGATGGTTTTTG
>Ga0247723_1001641_pt1 | contig 12747 bp, 24 predicted proteins | sample MSEWelMarce5H_FC_FD_189079 | JGI IMG/M metagenome (GOLD analysis project Ga0247723, IMG submission 189079) | Subsurface sediment microbial communities from gas well in West Virginia, United States - MSEEL Well Study Marcellus 5H_FC | ecosystem: Environmental > Terrestrial > Deep subsurface >...
ATCTGCGGGGTTTAGGACCACTTCACGTGTGTCCGTGTGGCTCACAAGTCTTTAGCGTTATGGCCTCCTTTGAAGACTACGAGCTGGTCTGGTACTTCCTTGATGCAACCTGTGTCAACTGTGGGAATCTAGTAACAATCCCCTGCCCTGCCGACAAAATGGCATAAAAAAAGAAGGCCCCCACCCCCGAAGGGATGAGGGCCATTTGCCTCGCGCTGATGGGTTACTTAGACCCACGACCAAACTCTGTAGCTGATGGATCTATTGCCTTTAGCAATGGACCTGCAACTGCTGCGACTCCTGCCATAAGCAGAGCCTTTGGGTCTGTCACACCTGCAAGGTACAGGGCCAGCACTGATGCCACTCCTGCACGCAAGTATGTAACTGCGATTGCTTTCATTGTTTCTGTGTTCATTTTTCCTCCTATGGGGATTAGGACTTTGCACCGTGCAACTTGCAACAGGTACAAACTTCTTCCTTCGGCAACTTCTTAACTGCTTTAGGAATTGTTTTTGCTCTGAGTTGATTAACAATCTTTGGTTGGTTCATCCACCAGAACCAGGGACTTGTATCGTTACCCATACTTCCATTGATGGATATATGCAGATGCTTATTGTGTGGGTTGCTACCGCTGTAATCACGGTCACCTTCTGCTGCACGTTCTACTGACCAGATCTTGCCCTTGAAGATTAAATAATTAACGCGCTTGTCTTCCTTTAACTTCTGAAAGATGTCAGCGCAATCAATACCATTCTTAGGATCATCAGTTAAATCAACTGCAAGGCCTGTGTTGTGGTCGCTATTAGGATTCTGATTGATGTGTGCCTTGCTTGGTAGCAACCCATCTGAGGCTTTCTTCCGAGAAGGTGATATCGCTGTGGCTTGTCGAAGGACAGCAATAGCGGCAGGCGTGGCTTTCTTGGCAAGTTTCTTCATTCATTTCGTCCCTTGTGTAGCATCATCTGATAAAGGATTTCTACTTTTTCTTCTAGTCTTGTGACGGAATCTTTGAGGCTTGAGCCACTATTGGGCTTAAGTTCATTGAGGTAATGCTTTACTAGCCAGCGTACTGCGCCAACAAAGCCACCGATGATTGTGCATACTGCAACAGCTACTGTTGCGTAGTCTTGTGCCTGCATTAGACCGTCCTAATGGTTACTAAGAGCAATCCGCCGTATCCAGAGAATCGCTTATCTGATGGTGTGTTGTTTCTAAAATCCATTTCCTCAATGATGCCAAGGTATGACTCGCCAGTTCTAAAGTCTTGAATCTGGATGGTGTCACCATTGTTTTCTATTAACTCTAGTTGTGACATACGATCATAGGCTGCACCTTCAAAGCCAACCTCGACTCCGAAGTGGTCTGTCTCGTGGTCAAAGCAAGACAATGGATACTGGATAAGTCGCTGACGTGGTGTTGCAGGTAGTGAACGTAGCTGGTAACCAGTAAACAATGGTCCCTTACTGACATCAGTACTAGAACGTGTCAATGTAAACTGAAAGCCAAGATACTCTTGGGCAGTTTGTGGATAGTTAATATTGATCTGAGGTACAGCAGACTCTTGACCAAAGACACCGATAGTGTAGAAGTTATCAGAGGCATCTACTGATTGGATAGTAACGCCACCATTAGTGGTATCTACACGAGCTTGCATCAACTTAAAGATCTTAGCCTCTAGTGTGTTGTATCGGATATAACCAGTACGCAAGTACCCACTTGGTACTAAGTTAGTTGTAGATTCTGCCCAGGTATTATTGCCATTGGTAAATGCAATCCTGTCTGAGTTACCAAAGAAAGCAATCTGGCTGGCAGTAGTAGTAGTTCCAGTTGCAACCAAGTCCCAAGCCCAAGGGAAAATCAAAGCATTAGCAAGGACTACTGTAGATAGATCTACTCGTACAAGTCCTGCTGCTCCATCTACTAAAGTTGTAAGGTAGGCAAAGCGGTCCTTGAAAGCAATAGCATTACACGGTGCATCATCAAAGAGCACTGGTCCATACTGGATATCTCCATTGTTATCTGCCACACCTACGCGAAATCCTGCACTTGTTGCAAGGACTGCATAGACACCAAGGTAAACATCAAAGTCATTGATGCGCTCACCATTAGGCATATCAATAATAACTGTAGGAGTATTAAGTGTTGGGAAACCAAGAGTATTAGGAACTGCGGCATCTAAGGTAATCTTAAAGACTGCAGATGATGAACCATTAGGTGCATAGCCTGAGACATAGATAGCCTGTGGACCTTCTGCAATAGATGACCAGACCCAGTTAGGATTAGGGTGTGTATACAAAGCAGTAGGTAGAGCTGCAGCACCAGTAGCGTTAGCGTTTAATTCATACAAAACATTTTCTTTAGCCAGGATAAGACGCTGCTTAACAAAGCGAATGGTTGCCCTTGTTGTAGCCGCTGCTGCATAGATCTCAGCATCGGCAGGAGATGCACCTACTGAACCCTTGTGAACGTGTGTGCCATTGATAAAGTAATAGTTAGAGCCATCAGTTGTAAGACTGTAGATGGTTGATGCTGTACCAGCCTGGGTAATAGTTGTTTCTGTACCACCAGTTGTAATCTTCTTTAACGCAGTGCCATCTGTTACAAAGATGCAATCATTGGTGCCATCGTTAACACCGATCAACTGAGCAGCAGCAGATCCAGCATAGAAGCTGGCTGTGTCATAGAGCAAGGTAGCCTGTCCTCTAGTCCATACATCTAAGCCCTTAGACTCTGTGTACTGGAAGCGTAGCGACTCTTCTTGCTGTGGCTCAAAGAACTTAATGCCAGCGCCAAGGTGAAAGGATGATTGGCTACGTAACCACCAACCAGTCAGAGTCTGTTCTCCAGCCTCACGTGTCTGGTCAATCTGTTGCTTGCGATACTGGGCTGTGACACGACGATAAGGTGAATCGTCACTGTTCATCAAGAAGAACGGTAGACCAGCAACAGCCACATCGTATGCCTCACGGGTTGCTGCATAAGTGGTTGAGTTTGCAGGGTTGGAAAGTACGTAGGGGATGCCCTCCGTGATGTCGTCGCCATAAGGCATTGAGGTATCCTTACGCTAGTAGAAGTTTTGCTTCGTCTGCAGTAATGCCTAACTTTGTAAGCAATGCTGCCTTAGCAGTTGCTGCCTCTGCTGCTGCAACTTCTTCCTCGTGCTTGGCTGCAGCGTATGCTGCCGCATCTGCTTCACGCTGTGCCAGTTCTTCTGTGGTCAAAGGGCGCTCTGTAACTTCGCCTGTTGCACAGTTTACTTCGATAGCGTTTGCTACTTCTGACATTGTATTTCTCCTTAGTAGTTTATCAAGTATTGCCATTATGTATTTTTGATTCCGAATAGAGTTGCTGTTGAATATTGAAGAATAGTTTGAGCATCTAACTGAAAAATACTTAATGAAGTTATTGCACTAGTGTTAGATAAAAGATTTCCAGACAAAATTGCATATGCTCCCGTAGCGTTGTTTTCATTAACGGCATCTACGCTTATGCTCTTATTAGTGCTTCCTGCGTAGTTTGGAATGTAGACATCAACGTTTGAAAACGTATTTGCAGTGCCACTAGAGTTATTTGAAATAATACTTTGACGATAACTCGCAGCGCCTGTATTGCTAAAACTTCCAGCACTACTGCCGTTTCCAGTTAAGTGAATGTCTGAATAGCCAGAAGTTGTACCGTTGGCAGTCATACCCATAAAGGCATAGCTTACGGCAGCTGTTCCGCTTGTTCGAATTGAACACTTTATGACTAAGTCAGTGTAAGTGCTAGGGATAGAAGTAAAGTCAATACTTGAAGCCCCACCGCTTCCAACTGTTACGGATGCGATTGCCGTCCAAGAAGTTGTCATAGTTACGCCGCCTTAATTCCGTATAGTGTGAATGATGTACCTGAATTAAAATTTCCAGCAGATCCATTAGCGATGGACATAGAAGTAATTGCAGCGGTGCTTCTCCACAATCCGACTGTTGCAAATGCAGCCCAATCCGCAGCATCGCTTCTTACTAGAACTGTTTTGTATGTAGTACTATTTGAGTAATTCATAAAATCCCATTTAGATACTGACTGAGCGCCATTTAATCCTGCTATGTAATAGCCATTGTTACTAGATGATCTTCCACTAACTGCTGATGTTCCATTGCCATAAATAAAAGTTCTAGAATAATTAGTTCCGCTATCGCTATTGACTCTAACCAGTAAATCATCAAGCCCGCCTGCAAAACCACCTACAATAATCAATCTTAAATCTGTATAAGTACCTGAAATAGATGAGAAAGTAACAGATGCAGCAGCACTACCTAAAGTTTGTGTAGCAATTGCCTGGTATGTATTATCTACTGCCATTTGTTAGTTCCCCTTAATTCCGTATAGGGCTGCGTGTGTGTACTGGACAAAACCATTAAAATTAGCATCATTGAGTGTCAAAGAAGTTACCGCTGATGTGTTATTCCATAAACCGCTTGAAAACATCATATAACCCGAACCATTTGAGTCTTGACCATACAAACTTCTTACAACTTTATTTTTGCTAGTGTTTGTGTAGTCTAAAATGTCAATAACAGAAGCACCAAATACACCAGCAGCACCGCCAGATCTAGCAACTTGCATAGTAGTTCCTGCGCCAGCATCTGTAGCAACGCTTGAGCCACTACCATAAATACGATGCTTGTAATAATTGCTTCCAGTATCACCATTAAATCGCATAACAATATCACTGTCATAATAACTTGAATTGTTTGCACAAATCAAACGAACTTGTAAATGTGTATAGGTAGATGGGATGCTGCTAAAAGTAATTGTGCTTGTTCCGCCTGCACCTACCGTAGTAGTAGCAATAGAGTCAAAAGCACTAGCAGTAAATAAATGGCCTGAGATTTGTGATGCGTAGATACCTAAGATTGGACTCAACTCAAATCACCCACAATCAAAAACGTGTTACTTGCTGTGCAAATTACGGTACAAGCACTTTGTTGTGCTCGCAGTTTAGGAGCTGCACTGGTTGCACCAGTTGATGTAATAGTTACACCAGCACCTGCAGCAAAGGTAGTTAAACCAGCACCGATAGATGCCACGTTAATCTGCTGACCCGCAGTAAAGATAGATGGTGGGACGGTTAAAGTAATAGCAGATGCGTTAGACATAGTGACTAACTTGTTGTCAGCATCTGCTGCTACCAAAGTATAAGTAGTTCCAGTCTGTGCATTAAATGTTAAAGCCGTTGATGGGCTAACACTCCCACCGATAATGTTAATAGCCATTAGTTGCCTTCCGATCCAAATGCCGAGAACGAAGTATTACCTGTAGTTGAATACACCGTAATAACATCTGTGTTAGCCAAGGTAATACCACCCTGCAAAGAAAGAATTGCTCCTGCTGCAAGTGGTACACCAAAGGCAATATAGTGCTGATTAGCCAAGGTAGCTCCTGCTGGTCGCACAGCTACTCGGATAGTATCTTGTGTACCACCAATGTTTGAAGCATTTAATGTAGACACAATCGTTGCATTAGTTGCTGTATAGAGTGTTGTAGCAGTTGCAGCACTAGGTGCAGACTGTGCCAGAACTTTATATGTTGGCATTAGGTTAGATCCCCAATCACTGTGAAGGTATTACTTGCCGTGCAAATAATTGTGCAGGCAGAGTTTTGTGCTCGTAGTACTGGAGCAGCCGATGTAGCACCAGTTGATGTAATAGTAACCCCTGCTCCTGCTACGAAACTGGTAAGACCAGCACCGATTGACTGCACATTTATCTGCTCACCTGCTGCAAAGATTGATGGTGGAATGGTTACCACTATTGCACTGGCATTAGATGTTGTAACCAACTTGCCAGAGTCTGCAGCAACTAATGTGTATGTTGTGCCAGTCTGTGCATTAAAGGAAAGGTTTACCTTTGGCGCCGTTAAGGTCTTATTAGTTAGGGTTTGTGTTGCAGCTAAACCTACCAAGGTATCACTTGTAGTAGCTGGCAGTGTCAGGGTATTAGTACCTGCAACAGCGTTTGCCTGGACAGTTGTGGTACCAGAGGTAGAACCACTAAAGGCTAAGTTAGCAACTGGCGGCACTGTGCTTTGAAAGTTTGTTAGATCATAAGATGAAAGTACGTGCTTGACGCTTGCACCTGCACTATGTGCTACTGCAGATGTGCCAGCGCGACCACGTACAATGGTCATCGTATCTGATGACTGGTTGGTAATAAAGACGATTTCTTCGTTGATTGTGTCAACATCAATAGCAACGGTAAAGACATCCACGTTGCCAGCACCAAGTGTTACTCCACCCATTAAGGCTGAGCCAGTGCCACTAGATACAACCATAGATGTTGCACCACTAGTTGTTATAGCATTTTGCAGTGTTGTCTCAACGCTAGTAGATGAATACTTACTGGTCATTGGTTTTCCTTATCGGGTGTAGTGATTGAGATATTCGATTGCTGAACAAAGTACATTTATGTCATCTTTCAGTAGTCCTAGTCCTGTATTGCATTTATGGCACAATATTCCACGCTTTTGTCCTGTCTTATGATCGTGGTCTGCGTGCCAATTAGTAGCTCCTGGGTCTTCTGTACCACAGATAGCACACTTATATCCTTGTTCTTTTAACTTATTCTCAAAATCTTCTGGTGTAAATCCTGAAGACTTCTTTCGGTTCCATTCACGAGTTCTCTGGCGAGAAACCTTTAACGCTTCTGGACTAGGCTTCCATAAACTTGCACATTGTCGGCATTGATTATGCACGCCAAATTTTCCTGATTTATTTTTATTAAATTCTGAAAGGTTCTTTTCTTCCTTACAACTACTGCAACGCTTTGTCATCAACGCGTATAATGTATTCTTATTGGGTACTTGTCTGCCAACTTCAACGCTTCTTCATTAAGTCGCTGTTGATAAAGGGCAAATATGTAACGAGATGCGGCAACACCAGCAGATGATGGTAGTTTGGTGTCGTTTAGATCAGCCTCAGCTGAAGTGAGATTGATTCGTCCAGCGTCAAGATAAGACAGTAACTTGTATGATGCTCCGAGTACGACAACATCCTTACAAGAATCTGGTAGGCCAGTAACGTCAGCAAAATCATCTGTGTTGGCGTCAAGAGTGTTCGGCGTGGCGGTATACCAAACCTGAATTGTACGACCAGGTTGTACGTTTTCATAGATATTAAGTGTATTGTTTGTATTGAAGGTAGCAGCGTTTGCCATACCATCTAAGCGCCAGCGATTTACTGGTAGCCATTCCTGGCTAGAACCTGTTGTCTGCCAAGAGATAAATAGAACACCCTCAACATCATCTGGTAGTGGGTATGTAACTTGAGATGCGTTAAAAGTAAATGTATAAGAGTTAATAATCCAGAGCTTCGGATAGAAGCTGTTGATCGTATCGTTGATAGCCTTCTTGATGTTATTACGTGGGAAGGTAGGAGATAGAGTTACTTGTGCATACTGTGCGTGTGGTGATGCTGTGGTTCCCTGATACCCACGACCAAAGCCTGGGATAACATTGAGTGTGTTATTTGCTGGTGTAAAACTGTCAATCCACATAAGTTCATCATCAATTTCGACAATACCTTTAGCAAGGTTACCTCCAGAACCAACGGTAATTGATGTGCTGGTAGTGGTTAGACCAGCAGGGTTGGCAACATAAGTGATGCGATCTTGGCGCAGGGCGTAGCCTTGCAGGTTAGCCTTGACCTCATCTACTAGGTCGTTTAGTGTTGGCATTATTTCCTCTCATACCAGCCATCTCCCCACAACGTAAGGAGTCTTGCAAAATATTGTTCATACTGTGGTGCTATAGCATCCAAGGAGTACAAGGACACTGCTCTCTTATGTATTGCTACTGGGTCTAGGCTCTTGACCCACTCTGTAGCTACTGCAAACTCCATTGCATTTCTGCAACGATATCCAGTAACACCTTGTGGATTAGTTTCTGTAAACGCTCCCCAGTCTGTGGTAATCGTTGGAGTTCCACAGGCTTGTGCTTCGATAACAACGTTACCGAAAGGTTCTATATATAGCGTTGGTGCAAACAAGGCGATAGCACCGCCCATTAACTTTGCTCGCTCTTCAGAACCTACTGGTCCTATCCATTCGCCATATTCAACTTTAGGATCTTTACCAGGTCCTGCAAGGATAAGTTTCAAACCCATTTCTTTACATACGTGCTGGGCAATCCCAATACCTTTGCGATCTACCATACGTCCAACATATAGGTAGTAATCTTCTTTCTTCTCTTGCAGCGGAAACATCTCTGGTTCTAAGTAACCAGGAATAACCGCATCATAGAAGTTACCATCTACCATCGTTGGGTTCTTAAACATTGCATAGATGCTGTGCATCCAAGCGTATGATTCAAAGACCTTGTACTTGCTAAAGACTCCACCGTAGCCCACACCAAACTCTACGCTGATGTGGTTAGGGTAAGCCTTAGCAATCGGTTCTTGTGATGCTCCGCCGATAAGACAGATAAAGTCTTTCTTCTCTAAGCGCTTGCCTAGTTCTACTATGGCATTGCTATTAAAGATCTGCCAATGTGGTAGTTCATTATTAAACTCAGCCTCTGTAAAGTGTTTACCATCGAGTGCTTCTTGCTGTTGCTCTTTAGTAATGCAGGTAATCAGTTCATCTACTGGTGCTTCGTTATCCTCGCTTGCATACAGATAGACCGTATGACCAAGGCTTTTCATCATCATACAAAAGCGTCTAACCTTTTCGGTATAGGCGCAGTTGACGTAATCTTTAGTTGTCTGTGTATGGGGCAGGCTAATAACGTGGAATCTCATAGGAGAATCCTACATCCCGCCTAGCATTAGGATATCAGGCAACGCTGTAGCATTTGTACCAGATGCACCAGTTGGTCCAGTAGAACCTGTTGGACCCGTTGATCCTGTTACACCAGCAGTTCCTGTTGCACCTATCGGTCCAGTTGCTCCAGTAGGACCAGTAGCCCCAGTAGGGCCAGTGGCACCAGTAACACCAGTAGGTCCAACATCTCCAGTTACTCCTTGCGGTCCTGTAGCTCCAATAGGCCCTGTAGGGCCTGTAGCACCCGTAGCGCCTGCATTGCCTGTAACTCCTTGTGGTCCTGTGGCACCTGTGGCACCAATGGGTCCTGTGGCACCTGTAGGTCCTACGATACCAGTTGATATAATAGCCACAATAATTGGATGGTTATTAGAAAAATTTGTTGTACCAGTTCCTGCAGATGTAGATAGGGTTACTGGAATCTCAATGTAGTCAACTTGCATTGTTGGCGTGGCAGATACTGTCCACTTTTGATAATTGCCAGAGTTGTTCTTGTCTTGTACAAAGATAACATCACTGGTCTTAATCAAAGCCAAGAAGATATCAATATCTACACCATCATCGTTGAGATGATTGATGTTAATTTGTGTAGCAGAAATCTGTGTAGCGTTGTTCCATAACAAATCGCCAGTTCCAGGATTACCAGATGTGGCACTTGTGTTTGTTCTGTAATCGTAATAGTTGGCTGATCCACCATCGGCACCTGTAGCACCAGTTGGTCCAGTAGCACCAGTTGCACCGACTGGTCCTGTAGGACCTGTCGCACCTGCTGGACCTGTAGCACCTATTACACCTGTTGGTCCAATATCACCTGTTACACCCTGTGGGCCTGTGACCCCTTGTGGGCCAGTCGCTCCCGCAGGTCCTGTCGCACCTGTGACTCCTGTTGTTCCAGTTGCGCCAACTGGTCCCGTAGGTCCAGTAGCTCCCGTGACTCCTGTAGCGCCAGCAGGTCCTGTTGCACCTGTAACTCCCGTTGCGCCCGTAACGCCTGTAGGTCCTGTGTTACCCGTGGCTCCAGCAGGACCAGTGGCACCCGTCGGGCCAGTCTGTCCAGTATTTCCTGTAGCACCTGTTGCTCCTGTCGTGCCTGTTGGCCCAGTTGGGCCAGTCAATCCTGTAGGTCCTGTAACACCCGTTGCTCCAGTAGAACCAGTAGGTCCTGTTGGGCCAGTTGAGCCAGTTGCGCCTTGACCACCCTGTGGTCCTTGATCTTGCGAAAATTCTACCGCTACTTGTGGCGTAATGTTTTCAATAACAATTATTGTGGTCACTGTGTTACCGCTCCTGTCACAATAAATTTGCCTTCAAGGTATCGAGTAACTGTTGCACCAGAGTCAAGAACTAGATCGTATGAGTAACGACCTGCTGCAATTGCACCAGTGGTGGTTGCACTTATTGTTACAGTAACTCTTCCATTAACTGCATCAAAAACCATCAGACCATTGGCAGTAGTTGCCACTACTGTTGTAGTAGATGCACCAACAAATGGGCGCACTGTCATAGTTCCTGTATAACCAGTTAGGTTCAAAGGAGTCTGGTCATTGAGAATCTGGAACTGAAAATTAAATGTGGTTGCTTGGTCACAGACCAAGTTATATTTAGCACTCAAGATGACACCGCTCTGAGAGCTTGCGCTGCAGGTAGTTGAAAAGTACCAGCGATGAGGTTACATACACCATTGTAATCGAGACGATTAGTAGTAGACGTACCCGCAATCGCATTTAGAACTCCCACTGTGTCTGTTAAGTTTGTTGATACTGAGCGTTGTGTTGCCCATTGACGAGCAGCAAGTGCTTCGCCCACCATTGCGCCTGGTGCTCTATAGGTGCCACCATTAGCCAAACGGTTAAGTTCATCTAATAACGTTGTGCCGTATTCTCCTAGTGCCACCTTATATCTCCTACTTCTTCTTAGTTCTCTTGACTGCAGCGTTATCTACTAGATTGGGGTATGGTCGCCCCGCTGCTTTGGCTCTTGCCTTTGCTGCTGTTTTCTGTGCAGGTGTTAAAGGCTTTGACTTCTTATTAGGATTCTTTGTATCCCAGAAAGCTACTTTCTTTTTCATTTGCAACTACAATCCCAAGCACGAAGTGACTTGTTTATTCTTGAGTTTGGATCTCTAGCAGTCTTACTAGAAGTGTTCTTTGCTTTCATCCCACACATACGACCACAGAAAGACTTGCGCCGTCCTGCAGACTTAGGAGACTTAGCAGCCTCAGCCTTTTTGACTGGAGGCTTGAGGTTCATCCCCTGCGCTTTGGCAGAGGCACGACCCTTTGCATTGAGGCCACCCTTTGGGTTCTTGCCTTCTGCTCTTTGCCACGCTGGAGATTTAGCCATTACTTAGCAGACTTGCCCATCGCACCGGTTTGGATTGATTCGTATGTCTCGTACTTCTTAGCACCATCGTATTGCTTGTCTGGTGTTGGGTACTTTGTGATATCTTCTGAATAGTTTTCCATTACTTCTTCTTCCCCATCTTCTTAGTCTGCTTCTTAATCATTTTCTTGCCAGTCTTCTTGGCTTCCATCTTTGCCATTGCCATACCTTTTGCTGTGTATGGGAATTCTTTTCCGTTTACATTTGGCATTGCTACTCCTTAAAGGTCATTGAGATCCCATCGAAAGCCTTACCAGCCTCGTTGGAAAGTTTAACTGCTGCATCTATATCTTTGCTCTTTGTTGAACGTGGTTCTATACCCTGTCGTGTTGCATCATAATAAGACTGTAGCTCCTTATCGTGCTGCTTAGCAGTAGGTATACCTCTGTGGTTTGCCACCCCTACGCTCAACTCTAGTTCTCCTACTTTGCAACCGAAGCATCCTTCTACATACTCAAGGTGCGTAGTGCGTCTATGTAAACTCATACTGGAGTTATCCAACTTCCGTATCCTGCAGCGGTAAGAACTCCTGCTTGGTAGTCGCTGATCTCGTACTCGTGACCACCGAGGAAGTAATAACTAGCTGCTGCCAGATCGTCTTGGCTTGGAGTTAACGTAGCAGTTACAGTAGTCCCATTAACAATTAAAGTTTGGCCTCGTGGGATATCAGTCATACTAGGAGCGATAGCTCCATCAATAGTTCCACCGTTAAAGCGACGACCTGCAAGGCGTGCATACGGAGTGAACTCTGTATAGCCTGCGCCCCAGGTTTGCCACTGGTACGGAGTTGTTAATGTGTATGGCATATCCAACCTTTCCTAAGTGACAGGGATGGGTTTGACCCCACCCCTGCCGTTGCACTAGCGGAATTATCCGTTTGTTGCTGCAGACTCAATGCGATAGAGCGCTGCTTCACGAAGGCGTGCAAAGCCTCCGAAGTAGTACCAACCGATTGTGCGGAAACGACGTAGTGCGTCAATCTCTGGACCGATAACGGTTGAGATGTCTGCAGCCTGTGCTTCAGCCAATGCTTCACGACCAGCGACGATTGCGCGGTAGTTGTTGGTGAATGTTACAGTACCTGTGTCAGCAACTGATGTGATATTAGATGCTGTCAATGCGTATGTAAATGTTGTTGATGTTGTACCTGTGATGGTGAATGTGCCGTTAACTGCTGTGTTTGTAGTAGCAGCAACTGTTACAACCTGACCTGTTCCGAGGCCGTGAGCAACTGCTGTAGTAATAGTTACTACGTTAGATGTCAAAGCAACGTTGGTGATTGAAACTGTAGGTGTGATACCTGTTGAGAGCTTTAGACCATTGAGGACACGTGGTGTCTCAACGATGAAAGCGCCTTCGATAACGCCTACTGCACCAGCAACGAACGGTGTACGCTCAACGTACTTTGTTAGTTCCTGGAATCCACCTGTACCAGTTTCAGCACGAAGATCGGCTGACTGACGTGGGTGTAGGTATGCAGCATATAGTTCACCCATACGAGGCAATGCCTTGTTTGTGCGTAGTGATACAACAGCGTTACGGATGTCCGCAACTGTCATTGTGTCTACTG
>Ga0247723_1001642_pt1 | contig 12746 bp, 14 predicted proteins | sample MSEWelMarce5H_FC_FD_189079 | JGI IMG/M metagenome (GOLD analysis project Ga0247723, IMG submission 189079) | Subsurface sediment microbial communities from gas well in West Virginia, United States - MSEEL Well Study Marcellus 5H_FC | ecosystem: Environmental > Terrestrial > Deep subsurface >...
AGGCTTAATGCTTAGCCCTGAGGGGTACTAACAAGAGAAACGACCGAGGTCATGGCTCAAAAATTTATAACCCCTATCGCTATTAAGCAGTTGTCGTCTGCTGGTTCTGATGGGTTGACAATTTTTGTAGACGGTGAAACTTTTGCAAGACTCCAAATTCAGGGTGGCGGCCGCCTTGTTTGGGGCGACGGAACTGGCGGTGGAGATGTAAACCTCTACCGCGACGAAGCAAACGTCCTCAAAACAGACGACACCTTCAAAGTCCCTACTCTCTTCATTGACGGGATAGAAGTAGACACTTCTGGCGCAACCGGCGACCAAGTCCTTAAATTCAACGGAACTAAGTTTGTTCCTGGTACTGCATCTACGGTCGCTGCTCTTGATGACCTAACTGACGTAACCATAACCAGCATTGCTAACGGTCAAGTTTTACAGTGGAACGGCACTGCGTGGGTAAACGCCAGTGTTGCAGGTGCAACTGGTCCGACAGGTGTTACTGGTGCGACAGGTCCTACTGGTGTTACGGGCGCAACTGGACCTGCTGGCGCTACGGGTGCTACTGGACCAAGTGCAAACATTTCTGCAACCGACACTGTTGTTACTGGAAAGTTGTCTGGCGACCAGTCAATTGCAAGCAATACCAATGATGTTCTTATTTCTTTTGTAGATGACATTGACCCCAATAACTGGTGGAATGCAACCTCTAAACAGTTCACACCAACAATTGCTGGTTACTACAACATTGCCTTGCAAGTATGGTGGACTGCTGCTGGTGGTACAACAAATCAATACAATGTTCAGATTCGTAAGAACAGCAGTACATCTGCTATCTTCCAAAATCAAACAGTAACAGGTTCAGGTTCTTCTCAGGGTGGAAGCAGAATCGTCTACTTAAATGGAACTACTGACTATGTAGATTTCACTGCATACAACGGCGACTCTGTATCAAGAAGCCTTCAATGGGGTGGAGCAGGTCAAGGAACATGGTTCTCTGCTGCTTTGATGACAACTGGTGTGGGTGCCACAGGAGCAACTGGCGCTACAGGACTTACTGGAGCCACAGGACCGACGGGAGTAACTGGTCCAGAAGGTCCTACTGGTCCAGAAGGTCCAGTAGGTGCAGCAGGCGCAGAAGGGGCACCTGGCGTAGAAGGCCCAACTGGTCCAGAAGGTCCGACTGGTCCGACGGGTTTAACAGGACCTACTGGTCTAACTGGTGCAACTGGTCCGACTGGAGATACTGGCCCAAGCGGTACTCCTGGTGACCCTGGCGCAGAAGGCGCACCTGGCGCAAATGGAGCAGAAGGTGCTACTGGACCAACAGGTCCGAGCGGTCCAAGTGGTAATGCAGGAGCCACTGGCCCCACAGGCTTGGGATACAAAGTTACATCCACATCATCGGTGGTCTTTGAAGGACTGGGTAATAAATCGTTCACACTAAACACTGCAAACCATGCTTATAGCACTGGGTCAAGAGTTCGTGCATATGGAATTGGCGGTGGGTACGAAGGTTACATAGAAGGAATCGCCACAGTTAGCGGAACAAGTATGACTATTGATGTGGACACTGTAGTTATGACGGCCGAGGCGTAACGATATGACAACATTTTCTAACTGGACATTTTCTATTACGGGAGAAAAAGGTGCAACTGGACCAACAGGACTAACTGGGCCGACAGGTCTTACGGGAGCCACTGGTGCCACAGGACCTGCAGGCGCTACAGGTGTTGCCTATGTGACAGTTTCTGACACTGCGCCATCCTCACCTTCACAAGGCGACCTCTGGTTTGATTCAACTACCGCAATTACCTATGTTTACTACGATTCTTACTGGGTTGAAGTTGGTCCACAACCATTAGGTCCAACTGGTCCAACTGGTCTCACGGGTGCAACAGGAGCAACTGGCGCGACTGGTCCGACTGGATTGACGGGCGCGACAGGACCTACTGGATTAACAGGCGCGACTGGTCCGACTGGAGTTGCGGCGACTATTGCCGTTGGAACAACCACTGGTGGAGCAACGGGCTCTGTAACGAACAGCGGAACATCAGGTGCGGCGGTACTTGATTTTGTGGTTCCAATCGGAGCAACTGGCGCAACTGGATTAACTGGCGCAACTGGCCCAACTGGGGTCACAGGCACGACAGGAGCAACTGGACCAACTGGTGCAACAGGACCATTAGGAATTATCAGTTCTGCAACCGCTCCAGTATCTCCTTCTGCTGGTCAAGTCTGGTTTGACACAACTACTGGTGCTGCATACATCTACTACAACTCGGCATGGGTTGAATTAGGTGGCGGCACAATGTCGCCATATCAGTGTACTTCAACTACCAGACCATCTTCTCCATGGACAGGTCAAACAATCTACGAGACAGATACAAATACAAATCTGCAATACAACGGTTCTGCGTGGGTTTGCCTAACTCCACAATCATCAACAATAAACGGTTCAAGTTCTCGTTCAAGCACATCTTATGGAGATTTAGGAAGCGGAGCTGGCCCTTCTGTTTCTATACAAACAGGCTCAAAAGCATTGGTGACTATTTCTGCTGTTGCACAATCTTCTTTTAACAACTTTATGTACATATCTTTTGGCGTAACAGGTGCAACAACAATTACTGCCATTGATGACTATGCCACTTGGACTCGGGAGTTAACTTCTGGTGGTGGTTTTGGGTCTGGTATTTCAAGAACTTTTATGATTACTGGCTTAACTGCTGGAGTTAATACTTTTACAATGAAATATCGTGGGTCTGCTGGTAACGCCGTTGATTACGCTTTGCGTTCTATAACTGTAGTAGGCATCCCATAATGTCAGCAATTACTTTTCCTGCTTCTCCGTACGCAAATCAAATCTTTACTGTTGGCTCTAAGAGTTGGCAATGGGATGGCTATGTATGGAACGCCTACTTCAACGAAGCAGTTGACTCTGTTTATGGAACAGGCGCTGATGGTGACGCCGTACTAGACGGAACCACGACAGTTTTAAGCATGGCTCCATCTGCAAGCGTTTACACAATGACGCGCGATATGTACTTCAACGACTTAACTATCAATGCAAACGTTCGTCTTGCACCTAACGGATACAGAATATTCGTTAAGGGCACGTTGAAGTTCATGGGAACGGATTCCACGATTGGTTTTACGACTGGTTTTGCAACTGCTGGCTCTATCGCTCAGGGAGGAGGAATACTAGAAGCGGTGGTTCACTCTTTAGGCGGTGCTGCGACTGGCGTTTTGGCAACGCTCCCAACAGCAGCCTTGGGTGGTGCTAATTACTTCAGAATTCCACGACAAGCAGTTACTGGATATTCTGTCACTGCCGCGGGCGGTCCTACGTTTCTCCGTGGTGGTGCTGGGGGTGCCAGTCAAGCAGGCGGTGGAGTAGTTATAGTTGCTGCTCGTTACATCTCTGGTCCTGCGTCAGGTACGGCTTACATTAAAGCCCCAGGAACTGCACCTGCAGGCGGAGGAGTAATACTTATCGTTTCTTCCGCTGAAGCATTGGCTCCTGGAATAACCACTGATGTAACTGGACAAAACCCAGGAACCGTCTACTATATGTCACAGGTGTGATATGGCTATTTCTAGAATTGAAAAAAGTGTTGTACGCGCTGCAAACGACGAAATATACGGACATGGTGGAGACGGCGACGTAGTCGTAACAACAAACACGGCGATTACTTCGGACATGTTTTACAACAATCTGACAATTAACGCAGATGTTTTCCTCAATACAAATGGCTACCGAGTCTTTGTTAAGAACACTCTTACAAATAATGGCTACATCGGAATTGGTTCTGTCTCTTCTGGAACAGTCGGTGAAGCCGCATCTACTGTTTCTGACGGAACAGTCAAGGGTCATTCACAATCTGCAATTACTTATCGTGCTGGTGGACAAGGCGGAGGCGGTACGAGCCCTGGAATAACTGCCCTTCCCGAATATCTGTACAAAGACATCAACGCAATGTCTGGTGGAGTGTTCATGCACACCACTGGAATGATTCCTATTGGTGGAGGTTCTAAAGGCGCATCTGGCTCTGCTGGTCCTTCTGGAGCAACAGGTCCTGGAGCAACAGGAAGCGCAGGTGCCACAGGAAGTGCGGGAGCAACGGGTCCTGCTGGAGCAACAGGTTCACCCGGCGCAACTGGAAGCCCTGGTTCTGCTGGTGCAACAGGCTCTCCTGGTGCAACGGGCTCATATGGACCATCAGCGACAACGGTCGGCGCTTCTGGCGGACAGGGATTTTCTGGTTCTGCCGGAGCCTCGGGCACTGCTGGTGCAAGCGGAAGTCCTGGAGCAAGCGGTAGTCCTGGTTCTTCTGGAAGTCCTGGTTCTTCTGGTAGTCCTGGAGCAACTGGTTCCCCTGGTTTAGGAGGCGCTGGAGGTGCTGGAGGAACAGGCGGTCTTGGTGGAGGAATCGTCTGCGTAGTCGCTAAACATATTATTGGCTCGGGAAAATTTATTTCCATAGGTTCTTCGGGTACGTCAGGTTCATCTGGCTCTGCTGGAGCAACTGGTTCACCTGGAGCAAGTGGTTCCGTGGGAGCGTCTGGAGCATCTGGAGCAGTAGGGGCATCTGGAGCCGCTGGCGCTGTAGGGGCATCTGGAACAACTGGTGCTACTGGGAGTCCTGGAGGCTCCGCTCCGTCATTGAGTGTCCACAACGCGCCCCATACTCACCCAAACCCTGCAACACACAACCCGTCTCATCACCACCACTATACAAACCATTCAGACAGACACGGCCACGCAACGAGAGGGCATACCCAAGACCATTCCCCTCATGTTCAGCAGCATGTTCACGCTTCGGACATTAAAGGGCACCATTATGCTCACGCAACTCCGACTCACCATAACCATAGCACTCCGCACCATCACGCAAATCCCCATCACCATCACAATGGGCATTTTCATCACCCTCACAATGATGGTCCGCACGGAGGGACACATCACTGGAACCCCCACTGGTGGCATGCTTACTTTCAGTTAAGTCATCACTACCCATTTCCCCACTACCATCAAAAACCAAATGGACATGGTGGGCACAGCCATCCAAGCAGCGAGGGTGGACACGACACTCGTTACTATCATGCTAAATACGAAGGAACCGACAATTCTTGGGCTTCTCATGCTACCCATGACTACCACACGCACCCGAACGCCCATACGCCTCATGATGGTGGGCACTCTCACGCCCCAGTTAGAACTAACACGTGGTCTCACCACCCCAATGCCGCCACTTCGGTTCCTAACCCTCCTACCGTTTACCCAGGTGGAGCAGGTGGTGCAGGTGGCTCGGGAGGCGCAGGTGGAGCGGGCGGTGCAGGCGGAGCAGGCGGAGCAGGCGGTTCGGGCGGAGCAGGCGGTTCGGGCGGTTCAGGTGGTTCCGGCGGAGCAGGTGGCTCAGGCGGTACGGGAACAACTGGCAAAAGAGGCGGAGCAGGTGGCGGAGGTGCTATTCTCGTAGTTAGTGACTCTGTTGCAGGTACAATTACATACGACACTCGGGCTGGCTTAACCGCTGATTCCGATAACTTTGCTGCTTCTTCTGGGTCAGCATACGTTCTTATAAACATTTAGGAGAAAAAGATGGACCTTGGTCTTACAGATGCACAAAAATTGATGGCTTTAAATTCTGTTAAAAATGGAATTCAAACAGATATTTATACTCAGTTGATTCGTATGGGGTTTGACCCCGATACTTATGAGCCCTCAGCAGACAATGATGTTATTGATTCGTTCGTTGGCGAGCGCACCAGAGTAAACACTCTTATTTCATCTCTTGAGTTAATTGAAAGCAAAATAACTGAACTGTCATGAAAAGATTTGTTTATATTCCCTGGAATATAACTAACGAGGATGGCGAAGCAGAAAAGTTGGCAAAACTTTCTGGCCTGCAAATAAGATACGGAAATCAAGAAGATGGTATTTTTGCTAACAAAATCTCCATTATTTCAACTCCAGAAGTAAACAACATTGAATTCGGTCAAACCGTCAAGACTGGATTTATTTACAGCATTGACATTACTAATGAGTTTGTGGTTTTTAATAAAAAAACAACTTTGCGTATTACAGACAACAATGGTACTGAAGTCTTCACTCCCAGACTGAGGGAAAATCACATAGTCAAATTTAGGCCTCGCATACTAACCCCTGGTAGGAAAACTTTTGTTGTTTGTTCTCCTGACGGCAGTCGCTATTATTCAGGAGAATTTGAGGCAACATGAATCACGTATCCCCAGCAACATGCATCTCTGTCTATGAAGAAATGTTAGACCCGTCAAGTGTTGCTAATTTTATAGATTGTTTAAACACGGAAACAGAAAATGAGTGGAGCGAACTAACTTGGGGAAATTCTGGAGTTGGCGAAGGGGGTTCGGTTACTTCGTACCGGACTTCGCTAGAATGTGGATTAATTCCACTAATGAAACCATACGAGCCAACCGACTTGTCTCGTTTATTTGATTCTGCTGTTCGCCTTCCAATGGAAGAGGCGATAAGGGATTACTCAGAAGAACACATGTTGCCAAACGGCTTCCACGAGCCTTATTCCGTTTTGAAGTATCTTCCGGGCTCTGAGTACCACGCTCATTATGACCACTTTAGAGACAACTCGCGAGTTTTTAGTGTAGTGGCAATACTTGGCGAGCCTGAATTAGGCGGGCAATTGGAATTCCCAACATTTGGCGTAACGGTTGAACCAAAAATAGGCTCTGTAATTTTATTCCCGAGCAACTTTCCATATCTTCACATTGCTCATCCTGTTGTTCAAGGCACAAAGTATTCTCTTGTCTCCTGGTTTAGATAGGTGTTAGTATCCAATAATGAACGAAAACATTGAATTAAATAGGCCTCTAGTTTTTGGAATTGTCGGCTCGGGAACAGCAGGACTGATAACAGCACTAATGCTCAGGCAATCTTTCCCGTGGGCCGAGATAACAATTGTTTCATCTTCCAAGATTGGCATCATTGGTGTTGGAGAAGGAAGCACTGAGCACTGGAAAACGTTCATGGACTTGTGTGAGATTCCATTGGAAGAGATGATTGAAGCCACTGCCGCTACTCATAAGTACGGATTGAGGTTTGAAAATTGGTCAACCCACACCAAGGACTATTTTCATAGCGTTGGCGAAATTGACGACATTTACGCTTTTGGTCTTTATGCCACCTATATGGGAATGGTGGAGAAAAACAAACTATTTACAACCCAAACAACAAGCGTGGGTTTGATAAAAGATAAAATCAATAGACAAAATCTGCACAAATCTACAAATCAGTTTCATTTTGATACAAACAAACTTAATGACTACTTTACGTCACTAGCGTTTAAAAGAAACATCAAGTTCGTAGATGCCGAGGTAAAAAAAGTTACCAGAGACACTACGTACGGAAATATTGAATCTATTGAAACAAATTACGGAGACACTATTAGCGCAAACTTCTGGTTTGACGCAAGCGGCTTCAATCGTGTTTTAATGAAGGAACTGGATGCGGATGAGTGGGTTTCTTTTGACAAATACCTTTTGTGTGACACCGCGATTCCGTTCCCAACAGAAAGTGACCCAAACGGCAGAATAAGACCATACACTCGCGCTAGAGCAGCGAGCGCCGGATGGATGTGGGAAATCCCAACACAAGAGCGTCGTGGTAATGGGTATGTTTTTTCTTCTCAATTTATAAGCCAAGACGAGGCTATTGCTGAAGCGGAAAAAATGACTGGATACAAGATTGAAAATCCTCGTGTTATTTCGTTTGATGCAGGGCATTTAAAAGAATGCTGGGTCAAGAACACCTGTGCCGTTGGTTTGGCTTCCTCTTTTGTTGAGCCATTAGAAGCGACAAGCATCGGTTCAACAATTCAGCAAGTGAGGTTCATGCTGCCGTACATTGCTTCGTACATGCCTTCTAACCATGCCTCACAAAAACACTTCAATGCAAAATTTACAAAAATGATGAACAACATTCTTTCCATGATTAGGCTTCATTATTATTCTGACCGTACTGATTCTAAGTTTTGGGAAACAATGGCTAACATGCCAATCAACGAAGAACTTCAATCAATCATAGATTTATGGTCCGAGGTACCTCCATCTAGATATGACTTTGATTCAAGTTCGGGAGAAATGTTCCTAACTCCCCACATGGCTCACGTTGCTCAGGGTCAGGGATTGATAGGTGTGACTGGATGTATCAGGGCTTTGAATACAACAAACCTGCGACAAGAAGTCAATAACAAAATTGACGAGATACGTCATAATAGACACGCACACGAACTAGTTGACCATGCAGAGGCTTTGAGGGAAATCAGATACATAGATAGTGAATGGCAATAAAATGAAAAAATTACCAAAGGTAAAGCCTGGGGTTATAAGATTCACTCCTATTGATAATCGTTTAATGGAATCTCCACCAACTGTAAATTCCACTTCTCATCCACCTCAGTGGTTCAAACAAATTGGAAAACACCCAGGCTCTTTACGCAGGTGCGCCGGAACAATAGACTTCCTATCTGCCGGGGTCACTTTGCCAGCGTGGACCAATTTTAGATTTAGACCAGACGGCAACGGTGCATGGGAACACGGTGCTGATGATTTCAGCCCTGAAGCAGGAATCGCTAATATTTCTGGTTTTGGTTACGAGTCCACTGGCGAATGCCCTATGACAAGCGTAAGAAAACTAGAAACAGGACAGTACCCCAAAATAGTAAATCCATGGAGATTTGAGACAGCGCCAGGCTGGTCAACAATGATTCTTCCAGTCTATTGGGAGCCAAACGAAAACTACACGGTTGTTCCGGCTGTGGTTCATACGGATTTCTATCATTTGGCTAATGTGGTTTTAAACATAACCACAGACCGTGCTTTTGGAATAAAACACGGAACTCCCTTAGTCCAGTTGGTCCCATTTAAGCGCAACCAAGATTTTGAACAAATAGACTTTAATGACGAGTCTTATTTTAAATACGTCTCAACTACTGGGTTTGGGATGGGTCACATTGCCCCCCGTGACGGAACGGCAGCACCTTACCGCAGGGAGAGAATCCGTGTAGATAAGCAATTAGAAGACCAAAATGATAATAGGGGTATAATTGCTAGGTTAATCAATAAGCAAGGATGAGACGATAATGTCTGAGTTCAATAGCGTAGAAAGTAAGATTTCTGCGCTTTATGAAATAAAAAAAGCAATAGCGATTGAGATATATAAACTTTGTTTTCGCTGTGGTTCGGACCCTGATGTTTTTGACTATTCTTCTTTTGTGGCCATATCTGGTTATCCGCCATTATCATTTAGTGTTCAACTAGAAAAAAGATGCAAACAAATGATGGCTATAGTGAAAAAAATTGAGGACTTAGAAAATGCTTGATGCTCAAATATTGCTTCGCAAATCTGACCCAAAAATTACAGGAATGTTTTTGCTTGAAAAATGTGTATTCTTGGTTGAGGGCGACACAACTGGAAGTGCAGACATTCCTCGCTGTGACAACATTTCTTTTAATGGCGTAGTTCCAACAGAAGGAACACCTTATGCTTCTCACGCGCACTCAATGTATGCTCCAACTATTGTTTCCAACACTATTTTAGAAATACCTAAAGTTCTCAAGTTTGAGCACCCGATTGCGGTGACCCCACATTTTTATATTAGATATTTAGAAATGAACACCTGGTTTGATGCCGAGGCCGACCCAACGCCATCCACAATGTGGGCTGCTAAGTCAATGTTTCAGTTGTTTAAAACTTTGCGCGAGTGGTCATTTCTTGTTGAGGAGCCATTCAACTCCGACCACCCAATGGCTGAATATTCAAAACTTGTATTTGATGTCCTGAATCCACCGCAGAACATTCTTGATGAAATAGACGCCTTGCCAGACATGCATCTTGCAAAATACCTAAAAGGCGACCCTGATTACAAGAAGATTCCACATCCGTATCCAGAAGTTTCTGAAGATTTTAAAGCGTGGGTTTTGCAGTTGTCTGTTGATTATCCGGAGAAATCATTTGAAGAAATGCTAGATGAACTCTGATGGAAACAGAAGCACTGAAAATGGAAACAGAAGCACTGAAAGCGGCCTGCCTTCAGGTCGGGATAGTTTTAAACGAAGAAGAAGTTAAGCACATATTGTTAACGACACAGGACCGTAAACAGCAGAGTTTTCTGGAGAATACAGAACTTCCCCTGTCTTCCTAATTGACGGAAATTTTTCAGCAATAACATCTAGTGCTACTTGAATTTCGGCACGGGCTAAAGCCGCACCAATACATTTGTGTAGTCCACCACCAAACGCAAAATGCTGTTCGTCGTGTGTGGTGTTTAAAGTGTCTGGTTCGGCAAATACCGAAACATCCATATTTGCTGCTGACAAGTTGACGAACACTATTGTTCCTTTAGGGAAAAGCACTCCGTTGTGCTCAATGTCTTCAGATGCAATTCTTCCCGTGTTGCAAACCGTTCCGTCTATGCGTAGAAGTTCTTCAATTATTTTGTTTCTATTTTCAGGATGAGATAAGAAATCTGCCCAAATGTGTGGGTTGTCCAAAAGCGTCACCAACATAATTCCAAGTTGATGATGAATTGTGTCCATTCCCGCTATGACGAGGGTTTCAATAAGTGTTGTTATTTCTTCGTCGTTTAAAAAGTCTTCCCCGTCGCGCGACAATACAAGCATAGAGATTAAGTCTGTTTCAGGGTTGGCTCGGCGCTCAGTAATAATTAAACCGATATATTCATCCATCTCTTTCTGAGATGCCAGGATTCGTTCTGTAGATTTACTAAAGTCATTACCCCAGTTGCTTAAAATGTCTTCCGACCATCTAGTAAAATTTTCTAACTGGGTGTCTGGAATACCAAGTATTTTGCAAATAATTTTGGTGGGGTATTTGCTAAAAACTTCTTTACTAATGTCAAACTCACCAAAAAGTGGCTCTATCAGTTCAGTCATTACTTGACGCATCTCTGGACGCATTCTTTCTGCCAAAGCAGGAGAAAAGTATGGACTTACGAGTTTTTTAAGACGACGATGCGCTTCCCCGTCAATAGCCAACATTGAAGTTTTTCTTCGCCTCTTAAATTCATCTGTTGTATACGGGTTTAAATCTGCTAGCAGGCCTATGGCGGCATGCCAACGACTGTCTTTCAAAACCGCCTGAACATCCTTGTGGGAAAGAATGTTGTAACCAAGACCACTTCGGGCTATCCATGCATCTTTGGCCACTTCTCTTGACATGGCTATAAAGTCAGACCGTTTTACTCCGTCTGCTTTTAACTCCAGACGCGATGCCATATTGGGCATTTCAAGGTCATTTACGTTAATCGGCATATGCTAGATTCTAGACATGTTTTTTAAGAAAATCATTTCTGCAGTAAAGACCATGTCGTCCAAGGAGTACTGGACACGAGTCAATACCGTGGAAGCCTGGGGTTTCTCTACCAAGATTGCCATCATCTTTCCCGGTCTACTTCTGGGTAAGCAGTTCTGGTGGCTTTATATTTTTGCCATTATTTCCAGCGTTGCTCTTATTTGGACATCCACGAAAAAGACACTTCCGACAATCATTCTTTTTAATGTTGCGTGGGTCATTTTGGCTAGTCTTTCTATCTTGAAACACTTTTGGTGGTTCTAGGCCACTAAGGTTTAATAGAGTAAAATAGGCACTATGGCTATTGACTTTCCAAACGACCCATCACCAGGGGCTACTTTTACAGCAAACTCCAAAACCTGGACATTCACTGGAGGCAAGTGGGCGCTCAATGTAAGCACCGGTGGGGTAACTGGTGCAACTGGTCCGACTGGACCTGCGGGAACTATTGCTGTCGGTACGGTAACAAGTGGAGCAACTGGTGTAATTACAAATGTCGGCACATCCACTGCTGCCACACTTAACTTTGTTCTACCGATTGGCGCAACTGGCTTGACTGGGGCAACGGGTGTTACAGGTGCAGTTGGACCGACGGGTCTGACGGGTGCTACTGGTCCCCAAGGTGCAGCCTCTACGGTTGCTGGTCCTGTCGGTGCCACTGGTCCTGCTGGTGCTGTCGGTGCCACTGGTCCCCAAGGTGCTCAGGGTCCACAAGGGGCTCAAGGTCCACAAGGGGCTCAGGGGGCTCAAGGTCCTGCTGGTTCCTACAACTCTGGTACCAATATTGCATTTAATACTGCTGACATATATGGCTTAATGTACTACTACAACCCTGGTCCATCTTCAGCAACTGAAGGTATTGTTCGTATCTCAAGTGGTGAATTAAAAAAGAACAGCGCTTCTGGTGTTTCTAAGCGTGAGTATAAAGAAAATATCGTTCCAATGGAAAATGCCTTGGAACAACTGTCTTTACTTCAACCAAGAAATTTTAGATTTAAAGAAGAAGCACTGGTTCCAGATGAACCGTACGATATTTTTAACAGGCGCACTCAACTTCAATACGGTTTTGTCATGGAAGAAGTACAAGACGTTATTCCCGACCTGGTTATGCATAAGTCGCCTGACGGCATTGAGCACGAAGCAATGTATTGGAAAGAATCTGGAATGATTGCCCTGGCTGTAAAAGCAATCCAAGAACTTTCTGCTCAAGTAGCAGCACTCAAGTTGGAACTAGAGGAACTTAAAGGTTCCTGATAGCATGCCTGCATGAGATTTCATGTAGTTTCCCTGCCTCACACAAACACCACTGAAGAATTCACGGCTTGTGCCTACACGGAAAAAGTCCGTAAGTTCTGCATCATGATGAAAGACCTCGGTCATACCG
>Ga0247723_1001643_pt1 | contig 12744 bp, 18 predicted proteins | sample MSEWelMarce5H_FC_FD_189079 | JGI IMG/M metagenome (GOLD analysis project Ga0247723, IMG submission 189079) | Subsurface sediment microbial communities from gas well in West Virginia, United States - MSEEL Well Study Marcellus 5H_FC | ecosystem: Environmental > Terrestrial > Deep subsurface >...
ATATATAAGTTACTAAAGTTACTAAAAAAAATATATGCAAGGTACGTGAAGAAAAAATATTTAAAAAACGGGGGATTTATATATAAAAAAATTATATAAAAAATTCCAATATATAAGGGCTATATATTTTAAAATTAGTAACTTTAGTAACAATGGCTTTTACGAAGGGTTTGAGCTAGTAACTTCGAGGTAACTTGTTAGTAACTTTTATAAAAAACTAGTAACTTTTATTTTAAGCAAATCTTTAAAAAAGTAGGTAGCGAGGTAAAAACCACATGAACATACAGGACATAGTAATCAGGAATCCAGAAGTAGTTAAGACAATAGAAGAGAATATTGAACGCTTAAAGGGAAGAGCCAGTAAGGGCGCAGAATATTTGGACAGTTGCGCCGAAGCTGATAGAGATAAAAGCATCATCATGTACACAGTTGAAATATTACAGCCACTTAATAGATACATTGAAATTTTAAAAGGTGTAGGTGTAGAGGTAACAGAAACGGAGGACGGAACATGACAGCAATCAAACTATACAAGTACACGAAAGAGGAATTGGACCAATTATTGAAAAGCACGGTTATATTGTGTGATACGAGAGAGCAACGCAACGAACATATTACAGATTTCTTTAATGATAACGGCATCCAGTATAAAAACATGGCACTAAAGTATGGTGATTACTCTTTCTATTTACCCCGAAATGAAGCGTTAGGCATTGCAAGAGATACATATTTCAACAATGAGATAGTTATTGAGCGTAAAGGGAGCCTTGAAGAATTAAGCGGTAATTTAGCACAGGACAGGCAACGTTTTGAGGATGAATTTTTAAGGGCAAAGTCAAAAATAATATTGATGGTTGAAGCGTTGGGCTATGAGCAAATAATGAATCATAATTACCGTACAGAGTTGAGCGAGAAGGCTTTCATTGCTTCACTGTTTAGCTTCAAGTATAGATATGATATTGATATTCAGTTCATTGGAAAGGGCAATGCAGGTAAATTTATCTATACAACGTTTTATTACTATCTTAGGGAAAATCTAGTCCAATAAACGAGGGGGTGTATATGTATGACATTCAAAAAATGGGTAATAGAAAAATATATAAATGAGGACAGCCCCGAAGGTGATTTTGCAAGGGATATGCAAACGGTTGAGGATTTCCCTGAAACCAAAGTATATGGCTATCTTAGACGGTGTAGGGCTTGCAGGGAATCAGTGAAAGTTTACAGGCATTTAAGAAAACAGTATAGGCATTCACGAGGGGAAAATTAATCTAATAACGATGGAGGTGTAGCAGATGGCAGGACATGGCGAAAAGATGGACAAGCAGAAAGAATTAGTAATAACGGCACTATTAACAGAGCGGAGCATTGAATTAGCCGCTAAGAAGTCGGGAATAGGGGAGCATACCATATACAGATGGATGGCAACACCTGAATTTGATAAGGCCTATAAAGAAGCGAAGCGGAAAATATTAGATCATGCAATTTCACAGATACAAATATCCGTTACAGAAGCGGTTGGAGTCTTGCGGTCAATAATGAATGATACGGAAAATCCTGCATCAAGTCGGGTATCATCGGCAAAGACAATCATTGAACAGGCATTAAAAGCGGTTGAACTGGAAGATGTAGTAAAGAGAGTTGAGGAACTGGAACGGATTATTGAAGAAAAGGGGGCGTAAGTGTGGATATTAGACGATTAAGGCGTATTGAAAAGGCTTTGATTCCTGTTAGTAAATGTGGTGTAGCTATAATAAATGAATTTGATAACAACGTTACCTATAATGGCTTGAAAATGTCTATGGAGGAATACGAGAAGGTAAAGAACGGCAATGACATTAAGATACATATGAATATACCCCGAGCAAAGGAAGGTTGATTATGGATATTAGACGATTGTTGAAGATTGAAAAGGCATTGATACCGAAAGAACCCCAAACAATGCCACCTATATTTATTGACGGTACTATAATTGTGGATGGTGTCAAAATGACAAAAGAAGAGTACCTTGAAAAATACCCATACAAAGGTAGTATGCCTATAATTAACATAACGTAATATTGGGGTGAAAAATGGATATTCGGAGATTAAAGAAGCTAGAGAGCGTTATAAAGAAACCACCTAGACAAGAGGAACCCGAAAACCTATGGGATTTAAATTTATTGAGTGTAGAAGATTTATATAGGTTGTTAGATTTTGAAGAATCAGAATGGAGAGATTCAGAAGAATGTATGAACATATTAAAAAAAGCATGGACTGGAGAAGAAGGGGCATTGATAAAGGAATTAAATTCACAGGATAGTGAAATAAGAGTGAAAACCACACGTTAGATTTGGCTTGTATTGGTTTTAAATGCTTTAGTCGGGTAAATTTACATTTGAGATAAAACAACGCTTAAAGGGGCTATATGTAATAGTGTATAGTCTCTTTTTGCGTTAAACGTGAGAAAAACGCCAGTAGTGAAAAACTCATGCAAAAATATTTTATATAAAAACTTGATTTTGTTTTTCACTATCCGTATATGGATGCTATAACACAAGGGATTTATTCACATAAGCAGGGATTAAGCGGTTAGGTATTAAGTTAATCAAAGAAGGGAGAAGCAAAAACTACAAAGGACATGAAAAATAAACGGCTTGATCGGTTATTTTTTAAGACACAAACAAGATATAAAGAACGAATGAGAAAAACGCTGTAAACCCACAGTAGTGCAACATACAAGCACTTAAAAAAATGTGTGCATTTACTTAACAAGAGCCATAAGACGGTTTATTTGAGTTGTCAACTTGAGGAGGTTGATTTTATGGGCAGATATGGAAGCCTAAAATATCAAGTAATCGAACATATGAAGGATATATCACGCATTGGGGAAAGTAAACACCAAGCCAAGCAGGAAGAAAAAGCACGCTGCAAAAGAGAGGGAGAAGCGTGGAACCCTTCCAAGGTACCAGGAATTTTTTCATATTGTACATTTCAGACATATAAAAGCCAGTGCATGAGGTTTATTGAGTATGTGAAGAATAATTATCCCGGTATAAACCGCATGAGTAAAATAACACCGGAACACGTCAACGAATACATGAGGAGCCTGAAGGACAAGAACCGTTCGCCCTGGACAATTCAAACGGCAGCCGCTTCAATTTCAAAAGTATTCGACATAAGAACGACCGAGGAACTTCCGAAAAGGAACCTGGACGATATAAGCCGATCCAGAGGGAACCGAGAACATGATAAGCATATTGATTTATCTAAATATCAAAAACATATTGATTTTGCCGAGGGTTGCGGATGCAGGAGGGAAGGACTAAGCAAGGTAAGACCGCAGGACATTAAAGAGCGTGGTAATGATGTTTATGTCACTCTCACAGAGAAGGGAGGCAAGACACGAGACGCTAAAGTATTAGATACTCATAAGGAAAGAGTATTGGAGATAAAAAGAGAAGCGGAGCAGCAAGGGAAAAAGAAAGTATTCGACAGGGTACCGCAAAGGCTTGATGTACACGAACACCGCCGAAACTATGCGAATAATCTATATATTGAATTTTTGGAGAGATATAAAGGACAATACTCAAACAAAAAATATAGGACCAAGGACGGCAGGACATATAACCGTGATGGTTGCAATTATGTGAGTAAGAATTTAGGACATAACAGAGCAGGAATAGCACCAGCGCACTATTTAAGATAACCTATAAAAAGAATAACAGCGAGAAAACAGGAGAACTTTCTAAATATGAGCGAATACAAGCCGATTTAAGCCACTTTTATATTACTAAGGTGAATTTACCATTAAAGGGATAAAACAATCAAGCGTGGTACAGTGTCGCAATCAGTGGAATACAAGGCTTAAGCATCCGCAGCAGCATAAATCCGCAGCTATATAAATCCGCAGGCGAACAAATCCGCAGGCGAACAAATCCGCAGCAATATATTACTAAGGTGAATTTACCATTAAAGGGATGAAGGATTAAACGTGGTACAGTGTCGCAATCAGGAGAATACAAGTTTTAAGTATGCTTTATGATTTCAAAAGTACGGGGAAAATTAGGCGATCTTGATATTCATAATTTAAAATAGCATCTATTGGACAAATGACCATCACTACATGGGAGATAAAAAAGCTGAAAGTGTTTATCTTTATCTTTTTCTTTGTATTATTAGTCAAATATTATTCATAATACTTGACACCTTGAGCACAATAAACTATAATTAATTTATAAGATAAATAAAGGGGTGGCGGTATGGAAAAAGTATTTGGATATATCAGAGTAAGCACATTGACACAAGTTGACAAAGGTCAAGGATTGAAAACTCAAGAGCAATCAATTAGAGAGCATTGTAAAAATAATAATTTGGAATTGGTAAAGATATTTAGGGATGAAGGTGTAAGCGGAACTAAGACAGATAGAGACGGCTTGACAGACTTATTATCATCATTCAATGGGATAAATAAAGTAATAGTATTAAATACAAGTAGATTGTGGAGAAATGACACCGTAAAAGTATTGATACAAAGGGAATTGAAGAAAGCGAACGCAGATGTTATAAGCATAGAACAGCCGACATATAGCATATACAGCAAAGACCCAAACGATTTCCTTGTAAATGGGATGATGGAATTATTAGACCAATATGATCGCATGAACATATCTTTGAAGTTAGCAAAAGGCAGGAAAACAAAAGTTAAGGGTGGGAGCAAGGCTTGTGGAGTTGCACCGCTAGGGTATAAGTGGAATGGCAAGGCAGAAATTATAATTGATGAAGTGACAGCCCCAACAGTGGAATTGATTTTTGCAAAGTATCAAGAATTGAAAACAATCGGCAAAGTAAAAAAATATTTAGACGCTGAAGGATATAAGACCAATCAAGATAACGAGTTTAGCAAACAATCAATTATCAATATATTGTCAAACGACTTTTACAGGGGAGTAGTAAGGCATGGCGATATAGTCAAAGACGGCAATCACAAAGCAATAATTAATAAAATAGTATTTGGAAGAATACAAGCTATGCTGAATAAGGACGGTGAGTAATAACGATTGAGTTGCAGGGCTACACTATACAGATACATTACACATTATGAGCAGGGGAGTTGATTCCCTGTTTTTTTATTATTATCTTTTTCTTTTGAAATACGATATAGTCAATATGTAAATTGGCACGTTGACAGTATGTAAATTGACACGTTGACAAATGAAAAAGCCTACTAGGAGGTATGTTTGTAATGTTTAGTGTTGGAGAATTGGCAAAACGTTTTGGTGTATCGAGACAGACTATTTATAACAAAGTTGCAACGGAAGAGTTAAAGCCATATGTAATTGACAATAACGGCGCAAAGCTAACACCTGATGGATTAGATGTTCTTACGGAATTATTGGCAGATGGTAAAGCAGGGAAACAAGTTACAAAGAAATTTGAACAACATAGACAGGCTGAAATTGACACTAAAGAAAGTTATTTGGACAAGTATGTAAAGAGCCTTGAAGCGCAGATTGAAGAGCTTAAAAAAGAAAAGGCAGGGCTACAAGTAAAGTATGATGTAATGGTTGAACGGTTATTTTCTTTTGAGCAAAAACTACTAGAGAGCCAAGAACAAAAGGAACACAGGAGTATTTGGCAAAGGTTAGGGATGAAAAAATAATAGTTGACCTTACAAGTGTATAATTGTATAATTGTATTAGGAGGTGAACAAATTGACAAGAAAGCAAATAACTACAACGCTAGACGAGGACATTCTAACGGCTTTAAGGGTATATTCTGCCGAGAACTATACGGACGTAAACAAGGTATTAGAGGACGCTTCCAAGTTGTGGCTAACATTGAAGAATGAGAAAAGCAGTTTCAAGGATATACTGAACAATTTCCCGATCAATGAGGGGAGCGAAGAAACAAAGATAGTAGGAAGGTATTTACAGATTCAAGCAGAGCAGGAAAGCAGGTGAGTAAATGAACAGTTACGCATCAAGATACACATATGAGTTGATTAATGAATTTCCAAGCATTAAGCAAAAGGACGGAGCAAAAGAGATAGCTTTCCAATGTTTAGAAGTTGTATTTGAGATTGACGGTAAAGATTACACTGTACATTGTGACGGGCATCAAAAAATTATTGGAATATGGGATTCAGATGGCGGTAAGATTGAAAGAATTTGAAATATAAAACACCATGCAAAAGGACAGGATCTCCACCGACTAAAGCGATTTCCTGCCCCTTCCCTGAATAACCTTGACGGCTACCCATTTAAATTATACCCTGCCGAATGGGACGTTGACAAGGCAAATAAAACTAAATGGAGGGTTAAAGGATGTTAGATAACATATTGAGCGTCATAGTGGCTGAAAGAACTCACGAAATTGGAGCAAAGAATTTATTCAAAGAAGAATTTAAGATTATTGATTCAAAGATAGATTCCCTATATGAGGAACTTGAAAAGGTGATACCTGAAGACCAAAGAAAAATGCTCATGAAGTATTCGGACATAAGAACAGAAGAACAGGCGAAAGCAATAGACTTGCATTATAAACAGGGATTTATTGATGCACTAAAATTGATTGCAGGAAATTAAACAATACATTACATGGGTTCATGGTGTTGAATGGCAGGGTAATATCAAAGGGAGGTATTACCAGATGTTTAAAATTGGAGCGATTACAGTAACAAAACACAAGAGTTATAATCAAGTGAAACACTACATAGCTAATCAGGTGCTATTGAGTGAGGATAAGTACCTTCCCAGTGTCCGACATCTAGCGCAAGTAATAGGAGCTAGTAAAAGCGCCGTATCAAAAGTATTAATAACACTACATGAGGTTGATAGATGGTTGGACCGATACCAGGACGGAAACAGCCCACGCAACACCATATATAAAATTATAGCCACAGCAACACAGTGTGATGATTTCAAATCTTATATTCTTATGCCCCATCGAAAACAAATCAAATTTCGCAAGATGTTCAAGAATGGTGGACAATCATACAAGAGTGGACAATCTTTTAAGTGGTTTTTTGGTGATACCGAGGTGGACAATGCAGTATAACAATTACAAGCATTTGACGGTTTGACGGTTGCGAGGTGGACAATACAAAGTAACTATATGTTTACTTCATAAGACAATATGGCAAGTATCAAGCGAGGGACGGCAACAGGATATTGAGAGGTGGACAATGAAACACCTTAAAGGGTAGGGTTTGAAGCGTGGGAGGGGGTGCAAAAACAGCCCCCGAACACAAGATCATCAAATACAGTTTTGGAGGTAATCATGGTTAAAAAAATAATGTCATTCTCCAAATTCTTAAAATGTGAAGCAAGTAAATCTGAAAAAATAAAATCGTTAATAACCTATGCAGCATTCGCAGGAACAAAAAATATTGTTGTCGGTGACAATGTATTTAAGATTACTAAAATAAAAAAAGAAATAACTCTCGAAGCCGAGAGCCGTAAACACAAGAAACAATATATAAAAATTTCATCCTAAGGAACATAATAATATAGTTATGTATCATAAATGTCAATATAAGAATAACAATGGATTTACAATTGAATTGACAAAGAGGAAATAAACGGTAAAATTGGTTTTAGGTTGAAAGATAGCAAAAAGCCGTTGATAGTGTTTTGATTTGGTCGTCACTCACTATTAACAGCCCTTTCAAGTAATTGCGTATTAAGATATTTAGAGTATATCAAACTAAATCAAATATCGTCAATACATTTCACTTGAATAAACTTTCTTTCTTCCTAAAATCAACAAAATATTTTTTCATACATAGGAGGAAATCATCAAATGAACAGTATTCAATCAATCATTAACCTTTTGCGGTCGGACAATTACATTACAACTAACAAGACACTATCAAGGAAAATAGGTTTAGTGCCTGCTACAATCTATGCAGAGATGTTGAGCAAATATTACTATTACCAACAAAACAATCAATTAAAGGATGGCTACTTTTATTTGACAATACCCACGTTGACGGATGAAATTGGACTAACTAGAGAGCAACAAGACACCGCCATTAATAAATTGATTAAATTAGGATTGATAGAAAAAAAGGTTGCTAAATTAAAAGGGGATGAAGCCCCGAAAAGATATTTTAAAATAGTTGATAATGTTGCATTAGTATTAGAGTATTTCCAAGACAAGCAAGAAAAAACACCTTCAAGCATTGATAATACTGGATTTGTGGGAAACACACAAAACGACATGAGCGAAAAACACAAAACGAATAGTGGATTTCCCACACCAAATAGGAATAAAGAATTAGATTATATAAATAATATTCAATCAATCAATCAAGAGGATCCGACCCTTGAAGAAATATTTGAGCAATCCAGAGTTAATACCTTCGAGGATGATGAAGTCAAAGAAACAATCAAGCAAGCTATAAAAGAACTACATACGGATGCAGACACAAGACAGATTATCAAGAGAGTTAAAATTGAGCATATCACAGACGCTAATACCAGATATAAATTTGAATTTGATGCAGGAACGCAAATAAACGACCCTATGCAATACTACAAAGCAATATTAATCAAGTGTATCAATCATGGAGGGCTTGGGAAGTTGTTTAAGGCATAGCCACACGCACCAGATTAAAGTTTAAGGTGGTTTAGGTTCTGCCATATGGTAATTTGACATTAAAGGATAAACGGCAATTGTAGAAGCTGATAGGGATTTTGAAAATGACGCAAAATGTTATGTATATGAGCCTATACCGCTGAATTAAAACTACCTAAAATCATTTGTAATACAGAGTTTGCAGAATCAAACATAGTGGAATGTAAATAAAACAATCTCGAGCAAATCTCGAAAGCACCTTTAAGGGTAAAATCTTTCAATTCGTGCTGATGCTCGATATGATAGATAATCAGTTTAGAATATATAGCACGCTTCACAGAATGACACCATAGACCACTTTATAGCGCAAAGGTTAAATTATAGCTAAAAACTATTTAAACCATTACAGGGGCATTTTGAGAGGGAGCTAAGAACCGCATATTTCAACTATTTATGTTGCATGGGGTAGGGGCATTAATATGTTTACAGTTATCAAAAATGGAGATCGTGTATCAAGATTTGCGTTGAATTTAGTTGTGATATGAAATTTTAACTAGTTATATTGCGTGGAGCAGGGGGAATCAATAAGGCTACAGCTCATCAAAACGCACAGCGTATGCTCACTCTTGCGTGAACTTTTTCGGTTTTTTAAAAGAAAACAAAAGAGGACATAGAAAGACAGTATTAATTTCTGTTAGCATTAAGATACAGAAAGCAATATATAAAAAGATGCGATAGAATGCGATAGGTTATGGCGGTATAATGGTAAAGTGAAGAAATACAAAAAAAAAGGATACACAATGATTCGCAAAAATTGTATAATATGGAATAGAAATAAAAGTTGCAAGAGTAACGCAATAACTGTAAAATAGGCAACAGTAAAATTTACATAAAAAAGCTGTAATCATGTGAAAGTTTGGCGACCTGATCATGATAACAGCCCCAGTAAGAAGATTGGACGGTGAAATCCAATCCACATTTATAAATATCGTCATAATATAGTGTAACATTAGTCTTAATATTAATGATATTGATATTACTATTGATATTACTATTGATATTAGACTATCACTATATGTCATGACACGCAAGATGTTAATTATCCGAATTATATCTTGCAGATAGATATTTGTCAAATGTGGAGTTGATATATAAGCCCTGTTCAATTGAGCAGGGCTATTTTATTACAAAAAAAAATTAAACAACAGGAGGAATTTACACATGAACAAACAGACATTAAGCACCGAAGCATTGGAGATCAAAAGGGAGTATTACAGAAAATGGAGACAAAAAACAGGTAATAGCGAAAAACAAAAAGAGTATCAAAAAAAATATTGGAATCGACTAGCAGCAGAAAGAATGTTATCAGAAAGTGAATGTGAGGAACAGGAGAAACAGCAAGAAAATGCCTCATAAAAAAGCAAAAAAGCCCCGTTACGGAACGGAGCAAGCAACACATAACGCACATTAACAACAAAACAAAAAATACATTAAAACAAAATACAACCACACTCATCATACCATATCACTATGTGTATGTACAGTGAAAAAGGAGATACACAAATGAATACTAATGATTTTTTAAGACTACTAAAGAACGTTGAAAAGCATGGCGATTCATATACCGCAGTATGTCCAGCGCATGACGATAAAAAGAACTCTCTTCAAATTAGCCAACAACAAAACGGAAACATAGGGCTTTCATGCCACGCAATGTGCGAAACTCAAAGCGTTATGGATGCGCTAGGGCTATCAATGAAAGATTTATTTCCACCAAAAGAAACCAAGTCAAAGAATAAAATTGAAGCTGAATACTTTTACAAAGACCTATCGGGCAACGTTATACATAAAACAGTAAAGTACATACCAAAGACATTTAGGCAATTCAGACCCGATGGAAACGGCGGTTGGATTGGAAACCTTCAAGGAGTTGAAACAATACCGTATAACCTTGAGGCAGTTGCAACGGCTATTTCAAGCGGTAAAGAAATTTATATTGTGGAGGGTGAAAAAGACGTTGAGAGCCTAAAGGAAATAGGTTTAACAGCTACGACTTCACCAATGGGCGCAGGAAAATGGAAGCAATCATACAATAAGTTTTTAGAAGGTGCAGATATTGTTATTATACCCGATGTTGATGATGATAAAGATGCAGGGATAAAACATTCCGCAAAGGTATATAAAGCCTTAAAGCCAATAGCGAAGTCGATTAAGATTTTAAAATTAGATAATCCAACTAAGAAAAAAGGTTTTGATATTTCGGATTGGTTGCAAGATGGTGGAACTTTGGAGCAATTACTCGTGTTAGTAAATGAAAAAGCCGAAGTTGTAGGGAAAATGGAGCAGAATATTAACGAAGCTGAAGAAGTAGAAAGTCGGGGAAAATTTGAACCAAAGTTTTACGAAACTGCAACAGGATATAAAAAACTAATAATCTTTACTGATAAAAAGACAAAGGAAGAATCAGAAGTAGAAGTTGACGTTGCGCCGTTTCTTATAGAGCCAAAAGAGCTGATAACTTGCGAAGATTATACAGAACTTAAAAGCATCATTTTGTTTGAGAATAGAGCGTATTCAGCAACATTAACTGCTAAAGATTTTACTACACCGAAAGACTTTAAAAACGCAGTAGCAAAAAGAATAAGTCCGTCAATTTGGTTCGATGGTGGGCAACAAGATTTGACCAAGATACAAAAGATTTTGGAAAAAAAGGAAGTTAAGAAAATACAAGGGGTTAAGTGCAGCGGATTTCACAAACACAATAAAGAATGGCATTACGTTACGGGTAAAGGGGCAATAAGACCTGATAACACTAACTTTGATGAAATCACATTGCTTTCAAATTACAAAGAGATAGATAATCCAAAAATATTAGAGAATGAAGTTCTTGCAGAATTAGAAATTAGAACATTATCAGAAAGTCTTTTTAAGTTTAATTCACTAGGAATTACAGCCAACTTTATGGGGTACATATCAGCCTTGTTTTTAAAGGAGCGACTTTGGAAAGAGTTTGGATCCAAATTTCCACACATGGCAATCATTGGTTCATCGGGAGCAGGGAAAAGCCAGACCGTAGAAAGTATTGGTATGCAAATCCTAAATATGGATCCTAATAAACAACAATCAGCAAACCAATGTACTAAATTTACAGGACTTAAAAACGTATCAAGTAGCAATACAGCACCATTAATTATAAATGAGTATAAGCCCCATAAAATGCCCCAATGGATAATCAACGACATAGACAATCTAATAAATAATTCATATGACCGCTATGAGTCTAAGAGGGGTAAAGCAGACCTAAGTACAGAAGTATACGCAAACAATGCGCCTATTATTTTAGTAGGTGAAGGATATTCAGCCGACCAATCAGCAGTTGAAAGAATCATACGACTATATATGACAAAAGATGAATCAATGAAGAGGTTTGAGAAATTCAAAAATCTAAAGTCAATGAATAGGTTATTGAATAAGTTGGGTAAAGCGTTGTTGATTGCTTCACTAAATTTATCTAAAGAAGAAATCCAAAAATGGATTGATTGTAATACCGCTATTGTTGACATGACAGACATTTCAGTTACAAGGGGCAAAGAGAACATTTCAATAGTGTTGACAGGGCTTGACTTGCTTAATAAGAGCCTTAATAATTCATTGGACACAGCAATCCTTAAATTAAAACAAGAAGCCATAGACCGATACAAGGCAGATACTCTTGATGGTGAAACCAACAGTAAAACAGCAATCGGGGAAATACTAGAGCTATTTAATCAGTTGGTTATTGAGGGTGAAATCGTTAAAGGTACACATTTTAAAGAATTGACTAAACAATCCGAAATTGCGCTAGACATAAAAAGCATATTCGGTGTAGCGTTAGAAAGTTCTAAGCGCAGGGGGCAATCGTTGCCATTAACTGAAGCAGAATTTACAAGAATGTTGAAAAAGGAATCATTTTATAATTCATATAAGCCAGTAAAATTAAAAGGTTTGAATAGTAGAAACAATATTGAATCAAGAAAATGTCATACCTTTGATATTTCAAAATTATCAGAATTAGACCTTGAAATAGGCAGTATTATTGGCTTTACGGTATCAGAAGTATTTTCAGTTGCAGAATAAGTTGGTTACTAAAGTTACTAAAAAGTTACTAATGTTTTTTTTAAAAAGGTAACTACAGAACCGTTGATA
>Ga0247723_1001644_pt1 | contig 12740 bp, 15 predicted proteins | sample MSEWelMarce5H_FC_FD_189079 | JGI IMG/M metagenome (GOLD analysis project Ga0247723, IMG submission 189079) | Subsurface sediment microbial communities from gas well in West Virginia, United States - MSEEL Well Study Marcellus 5H_FC | ecosystem: Environmental > Terrestrial > Deep subsurface >...
GTCATGAGCCACCGCACAATCTCAATGAATGCCCCGATGTTTCTGGCCCTCCTTGGGGGCACCAAGACGCAGACGCGGCGGATCATGAAGCCGCAGCCATCCGATTCACATTGGGAGCCGGTAGAGCCGGTGTTATGGGGTAGCGAAGACAGTAGCTATCCGATCAACAGCGATGATGCGCTTTCAATGTGCCCGTACGGTGTTCCCGGTGACATCCTGACTGTGCGGGGCTCAAACGTCGCTCTGGAGATTGTCAGCATCCGGGTCGAGCGGCTGAACCACATCAGCGAAGAGGATGCACGGGCCGAGGGCGTAACCGCCCATGATATGTATAATGCCGATGGCCTCGCATTCGCGGATGGATGCACGCATAAGGCCACGTTCTCTAATCTGTGGAAATCGATCTATGGAGCCGGGGCGTGGGCAGAGAATCCGTATGTGTGGGTTGTCGAGTTCAAGCTGGTGAAGTCATGATACCTCCATTCCCCATCACTATCGCAGAGCTTGTGCGATTAATTAAAGAGAGAATCAAATGAAGACCGGCGACTTTTACCACAAAATGAAATCTACCGACAGACTTCGCGGGGTCGCCTGCGAAAAGTACGTCCTGCAAGAGGTATATGCTTCCCCTGCTGAGATAGTTGCAGACCTTAAGATTATGGTCGCTCAAATCGACGCGCTAGAATCAAAGTTGTGTGATTCAAAGACTTCTTTGTCTAGGCTGATAAATGCGAGATTTGAGATTGAAACGGAAATTTCCGCCGCGTTTAAGAAATGGCAGTTCCTTTATGCTGAAACGAAAGAAATCAAATGAGTGAGCCTGAATCCATCATGAAGCCAATCAATGATCCTGATAAAGTCGTCTGCATCAGCTTGGAATTGCTTGAGGCGTACGTTGAACTTCAGCGAGCGGCTGAGGATTGGGAAGACGCTGGGGGTATTTGCTGGGGCGAAGAGAAGCGGCTAAGTGTGGCTATTTGTAACGTGCGTAAGGCTGTGGGCTCCCATGAATAGCTGCACACGCTGCGGATCATACGCAATTAATCCGGCAAGTCATGGCCGCAAAAAAGATGCTGATTTGGATTTGTGCGATGTTTGTTATTGGCGGAAGCGGGAGGAAGAGTTGCGTGCCGTTATGTTGCGTGGGGCGATTGCGGATATGGAGAAGAAGAAATGAGCCTAGCTTGCCCCAAATGCAAAGGACCAACAAAGGTCTACGACACACGAAAAGCAGGAGCACACGGGATCTGGCGAAGACGTAAATGCAAAACTTGCGATAATAAGTTTACTACTGTAGAAAAGCCCGTTAATCATGAGTAAAGATAACATGGAAGAAATTGCCGAAATAATGTGCGAAACAATGAAATACGTGTACCCGAATAAAAAGAAAGTTTCTTCAAGCGAAGAGGGGCTTGCGTACGTAGAAGCTCTAATGTCTTTGGTAAAAACAGATTTTACAAAATAAACCTTTTAACTCCTACTCACGGACACCTTGAGAAAACATGAAACTACGGCCATATCAAGAAGCAGCTATCGACGCTTTGCGTGGCGCATTAAATGACGGCATGGCGCGGCCTTTGGTGTGCATGCCAACCGGCAGCGGAAAAGGACCGACCATTGCAACGCTGGTGCATCGCGTTCATCTTAAAGATCCATCTTCTAAGATCGTTATTGCCGTTCACACGCAGGAGCTAGTCGAACAGCTTTCCAAGACCTACGAAGCTATCAGCGGGACAAAGCCAGCGGTTTATTCGGCTTCGCTCGGCGTAAAGAAGATCGGCCCCGTGACCTTCTGCCAGATCCAATCGATTGCAAACAAGGCGTGCGATTTCGGATCTATCAAGTTGCTGGTGGTGGACGAATGCGACCGGATGCCCCTTACTGGTGAAGGCCAATACCGTACGTTTCTCAAAGAAGCCGCTATCGTTAACCCGAAGATCCGTATCGCAGGTTTCACGGCCACGCCGTACCGCATGGGGTCGGGCTTGGTGTATGGAGAAGGCCAGCCGTTTTCCGATATGGTGTACGATATCGGCATCAAGGAGCTAGTTCACGAGGGCTACCTGTCGCAGTTGGTATCAAAGGATGGCGGCGCACCGGATTTGACAGGCGTTCATGTACGTCAGGGAGACTTCGTGGCGAGCGAACTGGAAGCGATCATGTCCGACGAGGACACCGTCGCCAAGGCATGCGCTGAGATCGTGCGCTATGGACAAGACCGCAAGGCGTGGTTATTAAACGCATCCGGCATCAAGCACGCCAATCTCATCAGCGCTGTCTTAAAGACATACGGAGTAGACGCTCCGGTTATTGAGGGAAACATGGAAAAGCCCGAACGCGCACGGCTCCTTGCCGCCTATCGCAATAAAGACCTAAGGGCTTTGATTAGCGTCAATGTGCTTTCAGTGGGTTTTGATGCCAGTCACATTGATCTAGTAGGGTTGATGCGTCCGACAAAATCTGCTGGATTGTACTACCAACAGATTGGTAGAGGGCTTCGTCGTGCCGAAGGCAAACAGAATTGCATGATTCTTGACCTTGCTGGCAACATCGCACGTCACGGGCATATCGACACGCTCAACGAGCGCATCAAGAACAAGAAGAAGTCTGACAAGAAAGGCGTTGCGCCGACCAAGACATGCCCAAAGTGCCGAGAGATCGTTGCAGCCGGTGTTCGGCTATGTCCGTGCTGCGAGTTTGAGTTTCCGCCACCGGAGATTGCCAAGCACGACACCGTTGCTACGTACGACACCCCCCTATCTAACTCTGAAATACGCGAAATCCCGGTAGACGCCATGACGATTCGCGTGCATTCCTCTAAAGATCCGAGCAAAGCGCCGACGCTGTGCGTCAACTACATGTGTGCATCGACCAAGATCAGCGAGTGGCTGTCGGTTGACGAGAAGGCGCATACGTGGGCACGACACAAAGCCAAGCAATGGTTTCGTGATACGCCATTGGAAAACGCCGACGGAAAGCAGATCGTGGTACGCGATGATGGATTGTACGGAATTACCGCAGAAAGCGAGATTCGGCTTACTACCGCTATGGCGTGCGTTCAGTTCCTGGCTTGCATTCCGAAACCCACACGCATACGCTTCCAGACCACACCGGAATCGTCCAAGTTCCCCAAGGTGTTGGGTCGGAGCTTCGCGTGACCCCTATTGAACTTGCCCAAAAGGGTTGGCACCTTATCCCGTGGTCAAAGCGTGCTTCCTCAAGCCGCCAGCCGATGGTGAAGGGGTATCTCGGAACACTGCCAACACCGGAAGAAGTCGCTGAGTGGCATCGCAAGTGGCCGTCGTGTGATTGGGCGATCAAGCCTACGTTTCACGTCGTGCTTGATATTGAGATGAAGAATGGCCTGGACGGGGAAGCCGAACTGATCGAAAAGTTTCAGTCGCTAGAGGGTTTCCCTAGTACCAAGACTTTCAACGGGGGCCGTCACGTCTGGATGCGCGTACCTCATGACTGCACGCTCAAGGGCGGCGTGTGGATCGGTGACGCCCTGGAAGTTAAATTCAAAGCGAGCGTTCACATACCTCCATCGGAAGGGTACGAGTGGATAAGCCCGCTTGGATCGCTGACCGATGTTCCGATGGCTCCCGATTGGTTCATGGAAGCATGGGCCAAGGCCGCTCCCGTAAGCATCAAGGCCACGGAAACGGCATCGTTCCCCGAGGGTCAGCGGCATGCGCTGCTATGCTCGGCTGCGGGCGCGTTGCGTAACCTCGGGCTTGGTGAAGAGGGCATCTTCCTTGGCTTGCAGGGGGTGCGTGCCGATCGCTGCGAAAACCCCGAGACAGTCTCCGATGACGAGTTGCGTGGAATCGCCAAGTCGTACGCGGAAAAAGAAGCCAGCGAATCGTTTGATATGCGGCTCGCACGAGGCGAAGAGCGGGCCGTGATGGTCGCCAATTTCATGGCGCGTAAGATTGTGCATAAGGACGAGCCCGACCGGCACGCTGACGAAAGCTGCCCCAGGCTGAACGATAGGCAGTTGCGCCCCACCCCAATGATTGCCGCGTGGGTCGATTGGGTTCTGGGCAACGCTGAGTGTCGTCAACCAGAGTTGACTTTACTTGCTGCGTGCGTAGGTATCGGTTGCGTCATGGGGCGTCGTCCGACGTGGAAATTCACCCATGCGAATGTCTACGGGCTTGGGATGGCGTCATCGGGATCGGGTAAAGACGCTCCGCTTCACTCTATTGAGGAAGTGCTACGTGCTGCTGGATGGGACGACCTTATAGGCGCTGCAAACCTAGGCTCTGACGTGGGTATGCTCGACCAAATCACCCAGCATCCAGACATCGTGTGGTCTATCGACGAGATCGGTATTCTGCTTGAAAACTTGAACAAGACGCAGGTTCCGACATACATTTCTAACATCATCTCATACCTGTTGCAGTTGTCGTCATGCAAGGCGTTCAACGGACGTGCTTTGAAAGGGGTAACTCCACAACGCATTGAGCAACCGTACCCGTGTATCTTCGCATGCACGCAGCCGAAAATATTCCTTGGTGCGTTCAATGAGCGCATGGCCGACAATGGGTTTTTCAATCGGTTTACGGTGTTCTTAGGCGAAGACCTCCCAGCGCAACAGATTGACGTTCTACGTGCAGCTCCGCCTGAGGATCTGATTGAAGCCTTGAAGTCGGCACGCGAGAAAGCAACTAGCCCGTTGATGAACGGATCGCACGGAGGAAAGCCGGGACCGGCTGAGATCGCTGCAACACCGGAAGCCCTGGAACTATACCGAAATAAGATAATCCACTACAACAGCATCAAGATGGAGCTACGTAGTAAAGACGTGATGCGTGCCACCCTTGCGGCGCGTACCCTGGAGCGGGCGAACAAGTTCACGCTCATATACGCATGGACGCTTGACCCCGCAAACCCCGTTGTAACACCGGAAGCCGTAGAGTGGGGCTGCGAGATCGCCGAATTCAGCAACGCATGCTTGCTTCACTGTTTAAAGAACCGCATCGCATCACCGCATGATGAACTAGCGCGAAAGATATTGACCATCATTGAGAGCTACGAGCAGACAGGCGTCTCTCAAAGCGACTTCACTCGACACGCACAAAGCATCGAGCGAAACAAACGCGAGTCGATAATAGCGGACCTACAGCAGAGCGGGAAAGTTTACGTATTTACCAAGAAGAACGAATCAGGGCGCGTAGTTAAACGCTACAAGTCCGCTAAGTTTACCACACAAGAGGAGCGAACATGAACACGGAACAAGCTATCATTTGGTTTACCGCTATGGTAGACCGCACGCACGAAGCCCCGCCTGAGATTGTGGCTAAGCTACTGCCACACGTCGGCACATTGAAGAAGTTTGCCGAAGCGATTGCCGAACGCGCTAACGAGCTGGCACGTTCTGACGAATTGCCGGGCTATACCAAGGGCGAAGGGCGCGCTAAGGCACTGGCATGGGTAGACGACGCAGATCTGCCTGCTTTCCTGTATGAGAGCAAGCCCATGTCGCCAGCTCAAGCAATTAAGTATAAGCTCATTTCGGAAGATGCGGCAGTCAAACAAGGATGGGCCGTGCGTGGTGCTAGCGAAATGGTTGCTGTAAAGCTAGACGAGGTGAAGCCGGTTGCGGAACCGCGTAAGGTTGCGCCACCGCGTAAGGTTGTAGAGCCTGTTATTCCTGACGATTTACCTTTTTAATTGACTTAAAAAAATCCGTTCTAAAACAGAAGCATGAACCAAACCTGCATCCGTTGCAAGCAGTCAAAACCGCTTGAGGACTACTACAAACACCCAGGAATGGCCAATGGCCGTCTAGGCCGGTGCAAAATATGCCACCGGGAAGAAATAACACGTAATCGAAACGAAAACATCGAAAGAATTAGAGACTACGACTGTAAACGAAATAAAACGGAAAATCGAAAACAAGATCAAACGTTAAAAAATAAAGATAAACGCAAGCGCATGGGTCCAAACTATAACGCGGCGCACTGCGCGGTTTCTAGGGCCATTAAAGCGGGAGTGCTTGTTCGTCCAGACCACTGCACCCGCTGTTTAATTAACTGTTTTCCTCAAGCACACCACGATGACCATTCAAAAATGTTGGAGGTAATGTGGCTATGCTCGATATGTCACGCAGTGCGACACCGTGAGTTAGGGCGATTACGCACGGTATCGAATATGCGTATACCGGAGATGGAAGCATGAACCACAGTGCCGACTACCTAGACATCATCGGACCGGAGCCCGATCTATCCGACTACCGGGATTTGCACCGATGGGATAAATGGGGCGTGTGGTTCAGACGATTTTCAAAGCTAGCTCCGTTTTCCAACGGAACAGTTGACGAAGACGGAACTGTACGATACGCGCCCGTTCTACGCTCACAACGAACACGGATTTTTAGAGAGCTATGAAGAAACCTTCAATAGTTTAATGGAATCGCCTCGCGCTACCTACATGGGCGACGGATGGTTTACGATCTACGAAAAGATTGAAGAAGGACACGCCTCTAATTGGGAGCCGCCCACATGAACAAAGCAACCGTTGCTGATCTGCAAGCATTGCTCAGCCACTTCAGGCCAGAAGATCCGCTAGTCATCGAATACACCAAGAGTGCGGACGAGGACGGCTACGAATACCGCAAGACGCAGCAAGTTGTACGCATATACCTACACGGAAACACTATAGCCTTTTTGACGAGTCGCGAATGAACCACACTACCGACTACCTAGACATCATTGGACCGGAGCCCGATCTATCCGACTACCGGGATTTGCACCGATGGGATAAATGGGGCGTGTGGTTCAGACGATTCTCAAAGCTAGCTCCGTTCTCCAACGGAACAGTTAACGAAGACGGAACCGTACATTACACGCCCGTGCTACGGTCACAACGCACACGGATTTTTAGAGAGAATAAATGAAACTCAGTATCGACTTTGAAACTCGTAGCTTAGCAGACCTGTCCGAAGTCGGTGCATGGAACTATTCGCTGCACGAAAGTACGGTCGTGCTGATGTGCGCTATTTCGGCTGATGGGGGGAAGGCTACGTGCTTTGATTGCCGCCAGCCGGACGCGCTAAACGTCGTCAAGATCATGCTGCAAGATGCGGACGAGATCCACGCTTGGAATGTCGGCTTTGAGTACGCCTTGATTACAAACGTACTTAAGCTGGACATTCCGCTGCTGCGTTTCTTGGACACGATGGCGAAAGCGTGTGCGTTCTCAATGCCCGCGTCCCTCGGAAAGTGCGGTGCTGCGTTGAACTTATCGATACAGAAGGACAAGGAAGGCGACCGGCTCATGAAGCTGTTCAGCATGCCCGCTACGGCAGGCAAGCTGAAAGGGCAATTGCGCGAGATGACACCGGAGCTCGAATCCGAATATGCCCGCTATATGGACTACTGCCGCCAGGATGTGGAAGCCGAGATGGCGATTGACGCAGCGTTGCCGGATCTGACGGGTGACGATCTGGCGTTCTGGCGCACAACGTGGATTACGAACCTGCGCGGAATCCCTATCGACATGGAGTTGGTCACCTCGCTTCAGAAGATGGTCGAGCGCGGTGAGAAGGTCATCGGTTCTGCCGTCAGCGAACGTACCGATGGCGCGCTGGACGGGTACGCACTGAAGAACAACCACAAGAAGGTGTCAACGTATCTTGACCTCCCGAGCGTGGCCAAGGCGTACGTCAAGGAAGTTCTAGCGCGTGCTGACGTTGATCCGAAGACACGCGAGCTGCTAGAAGCACGGCAAGCGTTGGGCCGTACCGCCGTGGCGAAGCTGCCGAAGTTCAAGAACTACGCATCTGTTGTGGATCACCGCGTACGGGATGCACACCGGTTTAACGGCGCACAGTCGGGCCGCGATACGAGTCTCGGCATTAACCTGATGAATCTGCCGCGTGGTGCGAAGTTCGATGTGCCGAAGCTGATTGCGTGTGCTAAGGCGGACGATTGGGAAGGCTTCTTTGAGACGGCAAAGTATCACCTCGGGAAGAGCGGGCCGGTCCCGGTGCTGTTCGATCCGCTAGGTGCCGTGGTCGCATGCCTGCGGGGCTGCATCGCACCTAAGCATGGCGTCCTGTATCAGTGCGACTATGCGAGTATCGAGCCGCGTGTGCTAGCTTGGTACTCGGGCCAGGAGTGGGAGCTAGAGGCGTGGCGGAAGTACGATGCAAAGCAGGGGCCGGATCTGTACAAAGTGTTCGCTGGCAAGGCATGGGGCATTGAACCAGATGCGGTATCCGGTGATCAACGCCAGCTTGGTAAGGTAGGCAAGCTCGCTGCTGCGTACCGCACCGGATGGAAAACCCTTCAGACACAAGCAAAGGACGTGTACGCACTCGTCCTAGCTGACGCGGAAGCGCAGTTCATCATCGACGGATACCGTGCAACGCACCGTGAAAACGTGGCGTTCTGGCACAATACCGAGAAGGCCGCAGAGAAGGCCGTTGACAATCCAGGTTCCGTATACAGCATAGGCAAAGCAGCGTACCGATTCGACGGCTTGCATCTGCAATGTCGTCTCGCTTCTGGTCGCAAGATCACCTACCCGTATGCCACCATGGAGACCGTTGTGCATCCTGAGTACGGCACTAAGCGCCAGTTGCACTACATGTGCGAAGACGGCCCCGGTAAGGTGTGGCGTAAGATCAGCACGCATGGTGGGGTTCTTACGAACCACATTGTGCAGGGTACTTCTGGCTGCCTGCTACGCTACGCCTGTAACAACCTGGAAGCGGCGGGCTTCAAGGTCATCCTTCGTATCTACGACGAGATCGTAGCCGAGATGCCCGACGCTTCACGCTTTGACGAGTTTCAACGCATCATTCTCCAGCTTCCAGAATGGGCAGAAGGTCTGCCTGTCAGTGGCGCTGGTTGGGTTGCTGGATGCTACAAAAAGGATTAAACGCATGAACAACTATAGAAACGACTGCCCGCATTGTGGCATTCAACACAGTCAAACCAAAGGCTTTATAAAACAAAAGCGTCAAATAGCTTGCGTTGTTTTAGAAATGCTCAAAGAGTGTGGAGTAAAAAACTCGTTTGTAAAGTGTGTTGAAAACAAGCTAAATGGCGCAATAGAAAGCCTCATAGTAGACGTACGTAAAGAACTGCTACCAAAAACTGCGTATAAAGAAGTATCTAAAATCCACGCAAGCGCAATAAGCGCGGCGATTGAGATAATAAACCGGAAAAACAAATGAGTGAAAACACTATGCCTGTATGGATTATGGCAGGGGGTAATTGCAAAAATCTACCCGATGTCGTCAACCACCCACCGCACTACACGTCACACCCAAGCGGCATCGAGTGCATTCAAATCACGGAACACATGGGCTTCAATTTGGGTAACGCGATTAAATATGCGTGGCGGGCTGATCTAAAGAACAATGCGATTGAGGACTTAAAGAAGGCCGTCTGGTACATTCAACGAGAGATCGCTAAACGCGAGAAGACAAATGGCTGATACCGAACAACTACCTAACGAATGCGCGTTGTGCCTTGTTTGCGGCACCCCTGTCAGTAGAGGACGAAACATTTTTTGCTCGTCTGAATGTAGTTCAGAGGCGAAAATAGAGGCACACGCCTTATCAGTGCAATGCGAAGTCTGTAAGGCCTGCGGAGTTATAAAGGGGTCGGCTGCAATACAGGCATACCGGAAAACGGGCTACTGGACTTGTTCTAAAGCGTGCGGTGCGGCACAGAGATCAAAAGTAAGCAGAGCACGCATGTTGGCCAAAAGAAAAACTACCGACGTTCCTGAAAACACACCCTGTCACGTGTGCGGTAAAGATATTACGATAGACGACACTACTAAAATAGGTCTTTTGCGGAGAAGCCGCTATGTTCGAGGGGTGCCACAAACATGCAGCCGCCAATGCTCCGCTGCCGCAGGGCATGCGGTTCGATTTGCTGCGATAAGGGCTTTTGAAGCGTCTTGCCCCGAAACTACACCTTGTGGATACTGTGGCGCGGCTATTGAAATAAAAAGTGGCACAAGGTCAAAGCAACAAAGAAGACTACGTCTTCTGTTTCAGAAAAAAAACATATTTTGTAGCACATCATGTTCCTTAAAACACACGAAAAGATATGAAAATCCAACTACCCGGTCTTGAACCCTGTGCTAAAGCTCGCCCCCGTGTCACAGCACGGGGTACGTACATGCCCAAACGCTACCAAGACTGGCGCAAGAAGTTCGTGGCGATGTGGCGATCTACGGTTCCACATTACCAATGGAACGAACCCGTGGGTATTAACGTGCGGTGGACTACGCCGACCGGCAAGTGCAAGCCGGACCTGGACAACGCGATTGCGGCCATCTTTGATGCGTTGCAAGACGCAGGCGCGTTATCAAACGACTCGCTTGTGCGGTCAGGAAGTTTCCGTATCGACGTAGGCCCGTTGGCGACCTACGTTGAGATCACTCCTCACGTGTGAATTGTTCTACAATACGTTTAGCGTCGCTATCATGGCGCATGATGTAGCGACGCGCCTTTAACGGCATCGCTTCAAGGATTGCGGCCATGCGCTTAGTACCAAAAGTACTCACGTAGGGAAGCCCCCTCAAGAACTTCTTTTTGTCGGCTTCGCTAAGCGTAGGTAGGTAGCTGCTCAAGACGGCTTGTGCTCCGTCTTCATCACCGGCAAGCAGGCGCTTGCGAAAATCGGAACGCGCTTTGGCATCGTCTGATTGTTCTGCTGCCCCCATACGGCTTCCGTAGAGCTTTGAAGCGGCGCTATACATTATCTGCTGCGCTAGTTTTCCGCCGCGATCATCGCTGGACAATGCTTCCTTAACACGCCGTGCCGCAGGGAGCAGACGCGACGGTTCGCCTTTGCTTGCTGCCGTGTATACTAAGTTTCCGACCATAACGGGCCACGACAACATCGATGCCACCGCTACGCCTGGGCTAGAGGAATCACGACTCATGTAGTTGAGCATGCTACCGGGAACAGCTCCGCCTACGACGTTGGCCAAAAGAGGAACGTTTGACTCTTTGCTTTCCCAAAACATCCCCAAAGCGGATATGCCGTAGGTAAGCGCGGTACCGATGGCGGTTGCGGCGGATGCGCTGACGCCAAGACCTGCGGCAGATTGAGCCAGCATAGCCGATGCGGTCGCTAAGCGTACGCGCATAGGTGCTTTTTCGTTAGCAATGATGGCCTTGGCTCCGTCTATTGTTCGTAGCATATTGCGAACGCGGTTTTCACCGTAACGACGGAAGAGCGCCCCCATCGTGTTAACTATTTCAAGACGCGATCCGCGAGCGGTTTGTGCAAGGTTCCTTTTAGCGCCGGTCATGTTCTCTGCGATCATAGTCGCCAAGACTTTAACGTCCGTATCCGATGCACGCTTTTCACGAAAACGCGCCTGCATTTCAGGCGAAACCCGATTCATGGTTAAGAAACCTTCGTCAAGTAAAGTTACGCCCTCTTCTTGCAAATGCTTAGCCCACGCACGGCCACCCTCGTAGCCTACCGTGTGCGTATAGCGGTTAACGATATTACGCCCGGCTGCGCGCTGAACCCCTGCTGCAAAGTTGCCGGTAGCTTGAGTCATAGCACCGCGTAAGTCTACGCGGTTTTTAACGTCCGAATCAAGACCTCCCTCAGCCACTGCTCGCTTGTTACGAACAGCACCGTTTGCAAGCCCCTCTAGTGCGTAGGTCAGTGGAACGTGGTTAACGATATTAACTACTTCCGACACGTCCACGGGAGCAGTTGCGCTAGTCAGTAGTGAGCCAACAACGCGCTTGGCGTTGTTAATACCCTCAACCGCGCCTCGATCACCCGCATTCCATCGCAACTCGCCAAACCCGTTGTACGCATTGATCGCGCGGACTACGGCAGCTTTTTGTGCATCGGCCACACCGTTCAGTTGCGGCATCAATTTACTCAAATCGCTAACGTCAACAGCCCCGCCAAACGCCTTATAGAATCCGATACGCCGGGCAGTGCCTTCGAACGTACTGCGCACGTAACGTGACGGGTCTGTTTCTAGCAGGCGGATGTAGTTGTCGCCGTCGCGCAAGTGCGATGGAAACTCTTTGTACTTGCGCCCTATTTCCATAGGGTCGAGCCGCACCCCTGCACCCTTGCCGAGCGCATCTAATCCAAAGAAATCCTTCTTTATCTGCTCAGGCGCTACGCCGTTAAGTTCGGACATAACGCGAACAAACTTAGATCCAAGGACGCTATCAGAGCCGCTAGCCAGGATGCCGTGCGTGTCTCCCGTAAAGTGACGGATGAACACGTTTTTTCCGGTGCCTTTGCCAATCGGTACGCCTGCTGCGAGAGCTTCGTCGCGAGTAGATTGGTTGGCTAGATCTTTAGCATCGACAAACTGTTGGAGATTTTCAGGAACCTCTAGCTTGCCTTCAAGCATCATCTTCCAAGGGCTGTTAGCGTACTCCTGCTTAGGGTCCATCGGCTTTGAAGGCTGATCGGCTTCGTGAAGTGCCTTGGCCTTACTAGCGTCCATGGTAGCTGCGCCAGTCCGTGCTGTCTCCATGGCTTTGTGCATACGCTGCTGTGCAATATGCGACTCTTCAATAGCTTGATTGATACGGTCGCCCGCATCGCGCACGGGGGCCGAACTACTACGTTTAAGGCGATCTGTGGAGTCATCACCAATCATTTCCATAACGGTACGCAATGCGCGGCCCGTATGTGTTCTATCTCCACTCAGCGCCTCCGACGCATTGTCTACTATCCGACCGACGCCGCGCTTAGTTAAACGACCTGCGACTTTAG
>Ga0247723_1001645_pt1 | contig 12739 bp, 22 predicted proteins | sample MSEWelMarce5H_FC_FD_189079 | JGI IMG/M metagenome (GOLD analysis project Ga0247723, IMG submission 189079) | Subsurface sediment microbial communities from gas well in West Virginia, United States - MSEEL Well Study Marcellus 5H_FC | ecosystem: Environmental > Terrestrial > Deep subsurface >...
TATAGGTATCAATATGTATAGTTAATAGATACTTATAGGTATTAAGAAGGTTACTGCTCTTTCGGTGAACGAACCTAGCCTACCTAGATTCGCCTTCATCTGCTCCATCGGAGTAACAGAACCCGCCAGACTTACGAGGAACGGACTCTGGCTTCGCCATCCGCATTGCGCTATTACATCCTCTTACCCTACTAGTAACGCTTGTATCTAAATAGCTACGATGTCGTTAGAGCCGCCTACTTAGACCTTATTGCTTTTGCTTCTGTTTACTGATGCTTCAATAACTTGTAGATTCCAATGCACATGAAGCCCGCTTACACTCTTTCCTTTTAATGGAATTATGTGATCGACTTCATATTTTATGCCACTAAGTTTTGTTTTGGCAATACATTCTTGATAAATATTTTTAATCTTGCTTCTATCAGCCCATTTAGGCGTTGCCATATCAAGCCCAGCCCGTCTTGCAGCTCCATCAGCTAAAGCCTGTGCGTGATGTTTCAAGCATTTTTTTGTAGGCTCATCGTGATACAAAGACTTATTTGACTTAGCCTTTCCAAATGAGCCAAGTTTTTTTGCCTCTTTGCCAGCTTTAGACCTTTTAAAGCTAGACAAGCAATCTTTACATAGTTTCAAAACTCAAACTCTTTGTAGTCATATCTACCATTTTCTTTTTTAAACCATCCAATAACGATAATTCGCCAGCCAGACCTTACTATTTCTGTAAAATATTCTGAATCGGTTATTTTCTTTATTCGGCTGGACATATTGCTTTTGGATGTTAGCTGTATAGCAACTGTTTCTCCGTTTCCAATAGCCAATATGTCGAAAATGCCAAATAAATCTTTTTTGCGCTTGGTGAAAGCGTTGTAGCTTTCTACTATGTCGCATTTATAGCCCTTAGACTCGAATAGAGCGATTGTGCGCTGGTTCTGACTAGCCAAGGTGTTCTGCCGTCAATCTGCCTTCGGAAGCCTCTATGATCGCTGTATGCCATTTCTTAGGGATTCCGTTACGCATCTTCCAGGCGTAGGCCGTAACATACTTAACGCCAATCTTGTCGCATAGGTTCTTGATTGAGCCAAACTCTGCCATTAGGTTGTCAAATGCTGTTTTTTCCATGATTTCTCCTAGTTGATCGTTTATTCTACATTAGTGCGTAAAACCAACAGTTGCTAAAAAGCGACAAATAAAAATATTTCTACATTCTGTTGAAAATCTCTACATTTATGGATTAGTATTTATCTATGCAGTACTTTTATCAACTCGTGAAGGAGTAACAAAATGAAAGACATTATCTTAGGTGGCATACTAGGTTTCTTTATTGCAGTAATAGTTATCGGCACTTACGGCTTTCGTATTGGAGTGTATTCATTATGAACAACAACTCTTACTATGAAGCACCTTGGGATGACCAAGAAGATGCAGAGCGCATTGCAGAGGAAGCATACTGGCTGGTCAAGAACGATCCACGCTATGATCCTACAGATCTTTCCAAACTTGGAGAAGCCATTGGACAAGATTGTAGTGATGTAGAGTTTCAGCAATTTGTACGAGATTGTGTAGAGCAAAAAGATTGGGCAAAACTTGGTCTAAAGCTATACACAAAATCGTTTGAGTATTGGGAAGATGCAGCAAAATTTAACCTTGAGTGAAGGAATTAAAAATGACTAGTTATATAGAATTAAGAAATGTAGATGTATCCGACAAAATAGAAAAGAAAAAAGATCTTAGCTATTTGTCCTGGGCATGGGCTGTAGATACATTGTTGATACACGACCAGAGCGCTACATGGACTTATGGGCAGCCTATTATGTTTGGTGAAACCATGATGGTCTTTTGTACTGTTACAGCGTTTGGCAAGTCTATGACTTCCCAGCTTCCAGTAATGGACTACCGCAATAAGGCTATACCTAACCCAGATGCGTTTGCAGTAAATACCGCTATGATGCGTTGCCTGACTAAAGCGATTGCCTTACATGGTCTAGGATTAAGCCTGTATGTAGGTGAGGATCTTTGGGATGATGTAAGCGCAGAAGATATGCTAATGGCTGATGTAGAGGAAATCAAGACGCAAAAAACCCCTGCCGAACTCAAGGTGGCCTTTGCCAAATTATACAAGAAGTATCAAGGTAAACCAGCTCTATTACCCCCAATAACAAACGCTTACAACTTGATGAAAGATAAATTCAATGAAGTTAGCCCAGGAGCAGCCTGATAATGTTTGCTCTGAATGTGGAGCTAAATGGGGGATTCATAGACCTAAAAACCATGAATATCGTATATGGATAGACAAGTGCGATGTGTGTTTAGATTTGAGAGCAGTAAGCGATGCCTCAGAGTTTGGATATTTAAAGGAAGGTTGGGATGCTTGAAAGGAAATGGTGTGTTAGTTGTCAGGTTTCTAGGCCGATTGAAGGTTTTAAATTGGTAAGAATGAAAAACACAAGTAGATGGAAATGTGCAATTTGTTTAAATCGTAATGCAAACCAAAAATATAGGAGCAAAAAAAATGAAGAAACAACTAAATGATTACATTTATAGCAAGGCTGGAACAGACATTACTGTACGCTGGAAGAAGTTATATAACTATGTACCAGCAAGTGAGCAAGCGCAATACATTAAGAAGTGGTCTGATTTTAGAGAGATGTGTGCTAGAACCTTAGATGATGTTCAGCCGACATTTAGCCAAGATGTTGTTAATTTGAGGTTTAAACAAAAATGATTAATAAACATTGCCTAGAGGCATTTAATAGTTTAGATAAGCCTGTGTATCATCCGCAAGAATACTTTATGCTAGGATGGAACGCTGCGATTGATGCTATGTCTGCTGAGTTTGCTCGCAAGTGGGAACTAAACGAACTTGCAGATAGGCCACTAGGACAAGGTTATATTGACCCAAATATGGAAGAAGATAAAGAATGACTGACTATTCACAAATTTATATAGAGATTAACCAAGTCCTTAAAAGCTACTACAACTACGAAACAAAAAATAACCATGAACAAGCTGCTAAAGCTGCAAACGATATATCTACATTAGCAGAGCATTTAAAGTTCTTAGCAGAGGCTAAATTATGAAAGCGTTTCCAATAGCTATGATGGAAGGCAATGAAGATGATCTAGGAATGGATTTACGAGATTACTTTGCAGCTAAAGCTATGCAAGCAATTATTGTAAAAGCTGATGAAAGAAGCACAGAAATTCAAGAAATTGATTTATGGGTTGGTCATTATGCTTATACAGTAGCCGATGCAATGATGGAGGCTAGAAAATGACCGAAGAACAGTTATTTAGGGAATGGATTACAGAAAATTGGCAAGACCAATACCATAATTTTTCTAAACTAGAAAATGGTAATTATTATTTTTCTAGTATGCAAGATGCTTGGGGAGTTTGGAAGGGTTGTGTAAGCACTCATTCTGTATTTAATAGATTAAAAATGGAGGCTTTGAATAAAAACCAACAAGAAAGCATTGAATCAAATGATTGAGCAAGGGACACCAGAATGGCATCAACTCAGGCTGGGCAAGGTTACTGCCAGCCGTATAGCAGATGTGCTTTCTAAGGGGAAGTCTGGGGAATCTGCCAGCCGTAAGAACTACAGGACAGAATTGGTAGTTCAGAGGCTTACAGGAGTGCCAGGAGAGTCTTTTACCAATGCAGCAATGGAATGGGGTACAGCAACAGAACCTTTTGCGAGAATAGCTTATGAATCAAAAATGGGAATATTCGTTGATGAGGTGGCTTTTATTGACCACCCTAGTATCAGTAATTTTGGTTGTAGTCCTGATGGTCTTATTGCTGACGATGGATTGCTTGAGATAAAGTGTCCTAATAGCAGTACGCATATAGAGTATTTGACGGATGATAAACCGCCATCTAAGTATGTCCCACAGATGCAATGCCAAATGGCAGTAACAGGCCGTCAATGGTGCGACTTTGTATCATTTGACCCTAGACTACCAGCAGACTTGCAATTGTTTGTAGTGCGCCTTAACAGGGATGTAGAGTATATTAAGGCTATGGAAGTAGAAGTAGAGAAGTTCTTGAGTGAAGTTGAGGAAATGTTTACAAAATTGAAAGAGAGAAAATAATGGCTTACGAAATGAAGGAAGGTAGCGGATCGCTATTTAAGAATGATCGCAAGGAAAAACCTACGCACCCAGACTACGCTGGCTCAATCATGGTTAATGGAAAAGAGCATTGGTTGAGTGGTTGGATCAAAGAAGGCAAGAATGGCAAGTTCTTTAGCATTGCGATTGGCAAGGAAAAAGAGCAACGCAGCAACTTTAAAGCTGCTGGTTCAGATGAGATGCCTAAAAATACAATCGTTGATGACCAAGACATCCCATTCTAAAATGGTATATAATAAACATACCTTTTTAAGGAGTGTTTATGAAAACTTGCAAAGAATGTGGAATTAAAAAACCAATGACCGAATACTACGCACATAAACAAATGGCAGATGGGCATTTAAACAAATGCAAATCTTGTGTTCGGTCTAGGGTTGCTATTTATACAAAAAATAACGCTGACCATTACAAACAATATGAAAAGCAAAGAGCAAATTTGCCACATCGTATTGCAGCAAGAAAAGCGTATGCAAAGACTGAAGCTGGAAAATTAGCAATAAAAAAAGCGCATCAAAATTATGTTGAAACTTATCCGTTACGAAGGGCAGCGCATATTATTACTGGCAATGCAATTAGAGATGGAAGGCTAAAAAAAGAACCTTGCTTGATTTGTGGTGAAGATTCAGAGGCGCATCATCCAGATTATTCAAGGCCTTTAGATGTGGTTTGGTTATGCAAAAAACATCATAAAGAAGCACATAAAATTACAAAGGATTGAAATATGAAAAAAGCACTATTAGCAGTAGCAGCATTTGTAGCCTTAACCGCAACAGCCTATGCTTGCCAAACCACGACAGTTATTGTCAATGGTAAGATGACTGTATGTACTGTATGTGGCAATGTAGTTAATTGCTTCTAGTCTAACCCCAGGAGATAGGCCTTACCTTCACGAGTTTTTTGCTAGTTCACTTCCTATCAAACTAGCATTGATGTAAAATAACGAAAGACCTAGGAATTACGAGTTCGCTAGGCCTTTCTAACCAATCTAACTTAGTGGAGTTATCATGGCTAATCCAAATTCTATACCATCTCAAGAAGTGTTGCATAGTCTTTTTGAATACAAAGATGGAAATTTAATTAGAAAAAAAACAAATTCTATAGCTGGGTCAATAGATGCAGATGGTTATTTAATAACTAGCGTTTTAGGAAAAAGACAAAAAAATCATAGAATTATCTTTTTTATGCATCATGGGTATTTGCCAAAAATAATAGATCACATAGACAGAAATCCAGCAAATAATAAAATTGAAAATTTAAGAGATGCATCTAGATCATTAAACTGTTTAAATTCAAAAATAAGTAAAAAAAATAAAAGTGGCGCAAAAAATGTTGATTTTTTAAAAAGCAAAAAAAGATGGCGTGTTCTTATGCAAATACAAAAGAAAAGTTATTTTTTTGGATATTTTAAAGATTTAGAGTTAGCAGAGCTTGTAGCTATAGAGGCTAAAGACAAATACATGAGGATGCATTTTGGCTGCTTATAAACTTTTTGATAAAAAGTTATTTGACCAGTACGATCCACCAGCGAGGAAAGCAGTAAGCGAGTGGATGAAGATGAAGTGGGGACTGAATTGCATCCCAAACCCTAATGAGTATGGAGTTGATCTAATCGCTTTAAGAGGAGAAAATCCAGTTGGCTTTGTTGAAGTTGAAGTGCGTAGCTGGGCTTACTGCCACTATCCCACCATTCATATAGGACAGCGTAAAGATAAGCTATTTCAGCAAGATCTCCCTGTTCTATTTTTTGCACTAACTCAAGATCTAGGCCATGCGTATTGGTGTCGAGCCGATATTGCAAAGAAACACCCCATAATAGAAGTTAAGAACTTTGAAGTCCCAAGTGGGGAACTGTTTTACGACATTCCAGTTAAGGAATTTAGGTATGTCTGTCTTACCGACCAGTTTTAGATATTTCTACAATCCAATCCTGTAGAGATACTAATTGTTGCGTTGTATAGGCGCAAGTAAGTTCAAGGTTGGTGGTTTTTCCATCAATACCGATGGTGGCGTTGGGTAAGGTGGACAGACCTGTGGTACTGGACTGCTGGCGCACCCCACCATAATAAGACTTAATAGCAGATAGCTTTGCTTCATATTCAGCCTTTGTAGATTTACCGATAATATCTTGTTGTTTCTTGATTGACTCATTGACTGCTTCTTGAGCCTTTACTTGTGCTTCTAGATTCGCTTTAAACACATCAAAACGCTCTTTTTCACCTGAGTAACCCTTGTAGTAGCCAAAACCAAATAAAGCGCCTATAAGCGCTATTACGCCTATTATTCTAGCAAATGGCGATATTAGGATGTCGAGCATTTTATATATTCTTCCTGTCTGCGTTTAGTTAGCCCAGGAAGTCTTTGGCCTTTGAATTGATCCCATCTAAGGATTTCTTTACACGCTCCTTCATAGTCTTGTCCGTTGAGCTTTTTAACCAAAGTGCTACGGCAGAAACTACTAGAACCAATATTATAAGAAAGGCTAATGTAAGCATCGTATTCTCCTTGACTGAGTGGCACTTTTACACATTGTTTTAGTGCGCCCTCAAATTTTTGTATATCTCTTAAAGCCACCTGGAGAGCTTTTTCTGGAGATGTGCGATCTCCCAGCTTAACTCCAGATGTAGTTCCAAAACCAATCGTAGGTATATCTCCAGCCAAGGGTAGATAAGCATCTTCTCTATATCCTTCATGTAAAGCAATAGCTACTAAAGCCGTAGCAGATAAACTAATTGCAGCTATGTCTTGTCTTTTAAACATCCCGTTGAGCCACAATCCTAGCAATAAAAGCAGCAGTAACAAAAAATAAAGATAGCGAAGCAAAAATGTGCCTAGGTATATCTTCATGGAATAAAGGGAGGATGACCTCGAACCCAGATAATAGACCAGCCATTGCAATAAATCGGATAGACCATGCCTTGCGAATGATCTCTTTCCAATTATCGTAAAGTCTTACCTTTTTAAAAGGTCTGTAAAGAACGCCAGAGCGATTCCGAGTGCGAGCCATGTTGCTTTTTCTATAATCCGAATAACTGAGTTTTTACCAGCATCTTCCATTTCTAAATCATTTACTCGTTCTTCTATCTTTTCTTGACGATTTTCGTATTGCTCAATTCTTTTAAAAAGAGTAAGCATCCGTTCTTCCATACGAGCCAAGCTGACTACGGCATCAGCAAGTTTGTCTAATTTTTCCTCTATCCTGCCTAGTCGTAAGTCGCTCATAATAGTTATGCTGTGTAAGAACCAGATGTACCAGTAAATTTAATAATAGTATTAGAACCGCTTGTTGTAACTGTAGCTGTTCCTGTATACACGCCAGAATAAGATTCGGTAGGAACACTAATAATGTGAACGCCAGAACCACCTGTACCGCCAGATGTTGCTCCACCATATCCACCACCAGCACCACCGCCACCACCAGTATTAGCAGTACCATTGCTTCCGTTAGATTGATAGCCACCAGATCCACCGCCACCATTACCGCCAGACCTACCAGCAGTAATATCTGAACCACCACCACCGCCAGCATAGTAAACGGAAGATCCAGTAATGCTAGAGGCTACTCCAACACCACCAACCATATCTCCAGGAGCTGTACCGCCACCTACTCCACCAGCACCACCGCCTCCAGCGCCACCTTCACCATCTTGTGTTCCATTACCGCCACCAGCATATCCTTGACCAGAAGTTGCAGATCCACCAGTTGTAACAGATGTTCCTGTGCCACCGCCGCCTGATCCACCAGAATATCCGTTTGTGCCAGATCCACCTCTACCGCCACCAATAGCCGTTAAGCCAAATGCTGTTGAATTTCCGCCATTAGTATTTGATGCGCCACCAGAACCTATGGTGAATGAATAAGTAGTTCCTGGAGTTAGCGTTACAGAACCAGTTAAAAGCCCACCAGCTCCACCACCACCGCCAGGAATTTGACCTGGGCCACCAGCATGAGATGGGCCACCGCCACCTCCACCAGCTACTAATAAATAGGATGCAGCATAGGCGGCTTTGGCTTTTGTAAAACCAAAAGAGCCTAAACTACCAGCGCCAGTTATAGATAAACGAGGCATCTTTTAGCCTTATGCAAATTTAGAAACAGAAGCTAACATTTGAAATGTTCCGCTACCAGTTTTGATAATTACAAATGTATATACATCTGTAGAGCTTGCATTACCGCTAGATGGAGTAGTTCCATTTTGCCATTTTGCAGTACCAGCAGATCCATCAATTTGCAATGCGCTTGCATAATATGGTGTTACACCATTTGTACATAAGAAGCTAACAGAGATAGATTCACCAGTAGACATAATGGTATTTAAACTTGTACCGCTAGAACCTCTAAAGTTCAGCGTAAAGTTACCAGTAGCGTTGTTTGTGTACCACAATACAGATTGTGTAGTTACATCAAAGTTAATTGTTCCTGATGCAGCAGTAGCAGAAATGGTAACCGCTTCTTTAATATTAAGTGTCTTTAATGCAGCAACACTAGAAGATCCGTTAAATGTCTGTAGTGCAGTAAATGTAGATGCTGTAGCTGGAGCAATGTAGTCTGTACCAGCAGTAGCAGCAGTAAATGCTGAAGTGCCGTTACCCTTTAGAACGCCAGTTAATGTAGAAGCCCCTGTACCGCCATCTGCTACAGCAAGATCGGTAATGCCAGTAATTGAACCGCCAGTAATGCTAACAGCAGATGATGTCTGCAAAGCCATACTAGCTATACCAAGATTTGTACGAGCATCAGTAGCTGTAGATGCGCCTGTACCACCATCAGCAATAGCCAAATCTGTGATACCAGTAATAGATCCACCAGTAATTGAAACGGCAGAAGAAGTCTGAGTTGCCATGCTTGCTAGGCCTAGATTAGTCCTTGCATTAGCAGCAGTTGAAGCACCAGTACCGCCATCAGCAACGGCTAAGTCTGTAATGCCTGTGATAGAACCGCCAGTTACAATAATGCTTGTAAATGTAACCCCACTAATTACACCGCCAGTAATAACTGGAGATGTCATGGTATATGTACCACCACGAATACCATCGCCACAATCACGAATCTGAGCCATCATATCACGCATAGTGTTATTAACGGCTGATGGGATCATCCCCTCTGGTGCGCCATCTGGAGGAGCAGCATTATTATTTGCAGGGGTAAGTGAGTATTTTGTATAAGCCATGATTTTCCTAATTATAACTATTCTGTTTGATTTTCGGTAGACAAAAGACCACGCAATCCTGTTACAGGAATATATTTGGTTCTTGTATCTACTGAAGGCGCTCTGCCTAATGCAACTAAATCTTGTAGATTTTGTAATTGATCCATACGCATTTTTGATGCAGCTTGTTTAGCACCATATCCAACTACAGGCGCAATTACTGCTCCTGCTGGCCCAAGCATACTAGCGCCAATGTAAGATCCAGCACCAGCAGCTACAACACTTGATGGGCTTAATTTACCCATCCAACGCAATACATTTTGAACTTTACCGCCTTTAGCTGCTGCACGAATAGCTTGTTGTTCTCCAAGACTAAAAAACTTCATATCATTAGAATCTGCCAAACTTACCAATCTTTGACGGACTGCATTTTCAATTCCTGATTGAGAATAATTGCTAGATCTTAATTCAGCGCTTTGCAAAATATCTTCAATAATTTGAGTTTTATTGCTACGCTTCCATAAATCTCTAGCATCTTTTAATGAATTAACAGCTTTTGTTGAATTTCCAGCAAGAATATCTTTTGACCCTAAATTATCAATATAACTATCAAATTCTTTTAATGCTTGTCTAGCATATTCACCGCTTCTTCCACCATTAGCTTGTTCTGATCTAATAAATTGACGAGTAAGATCCAGTTGTTCTAATGTTTGTGGTTCTTCAAAGGTTTTTGTAAGCCTACGATTTATAGCCATAGCTCCAGTATCAACTTCTGGATCAATAACTATTTTATTAGATACTTTGTTTACAATATTTTGACCAGCATTTTCTAGACTTTCTGGTTTAATAACTGCACCAGCATCAGCAGATCGTTTGTAGGCAATAGTAGATTGCTCTTTTAATTGAGCAGCAGTAGGAGCAGCTTCAGCTTTTCTACCTTTTACTCCACCAGTAGCGCCTACAGCAGTACCAGCAACTAACCCAGCAATAGGACTACCAGTTGCTTCTGTAACATATTGTGCAGTTGCAGCAGCGGGAGCAGAAACAGCAGCCTGTCTAACAGGAACTTCAGCTAATCTTGATGAAACTTCACGAACCATTGGTGTAGCAGCTTGAACGCCTAATTTAGCTAAATTTGGTAATTGAGCTAATGTAGAACCAATACCACCAGCGCCAGCTTCAATCATTCTTTCGCCACGACTCTCAGGTTGAGCCAATCCAGCTTGTGTCATGTAATTGCTTACAACTTGACTTGGCATTTGTAATTGACCAATATCAGTACCAGCAACTTTATTAACACCGCCAGAAATCATATTAAGCAAACTGTTTAAGGCATCGCCTACTGGTAATGCCATAGAGCCAACTAAAGCTCCAGGAGCGCCAGCAACAGCACCTCCAGCTAATCCTCCAATAACAGAAGGAGCAGCACCACGAGTAGCTATTTCACCAACTCTTTGCATAGTTGATTTTTCTGGAATATTGGCTTCATCATATAATTTTTTAGCAGCAGCGTTTATTTCTTTTTCAGACATTGAATCTGGAAAATCAACTTGCCCTACTTTTGGAATATCAATAATCATTATTCAACCTTACGAGTAGCTGGATTATATTTTTTAATTGGAGCAGTAGGAGCTGGCATCCGATTTATTTCATAAAATGGTGCTAATTGTGATGTGCTTGGGTCTTTTCTTAATACCTCTAATTTACGATTGTATTCACCCAAATTAAATTCTGCTGATCTTTTAGAGGCATTTGCAAGCTGCTTAATTTCAGCAGGAGTTAATGAATCAATATCACCAGAGAAGGCTCTTTCAGCAAGTTTTCCTTCGGACTCAGTAATAGCTCCTTCTCCACGCATAGATTTACGACCTTGCAATGTAAGCTCAGCAAAACCACGAATAGCTTGACGAGTATTGCGAATAGTTTCTGCTGTATCTGCGCCTGTAATACCTAAAACTGAGCCAACTTGTGCCAATCGTAATTGTGCGCTAGCTGTTGGGCCAGCAATAATTTTATTAGTATCTACCGCTTGAATAATGCGATCTGAGGCATCAATTTGATTTGCTGCACCTTGCGTTTGTATTCTTTCATCTTTAAGCATTGGGCCAATTTGTGCAGCAATACCTTTATCCATTGAAACACTAACATTGGTAGATGGAGTTCCAGACCTAATAAAATCTGTATAACTGCCTTTAAATTTACCGCCTTCTGGAGTTTTTGCAAATTCGTATTGTTGAATTTTGTCAGGCACGCTAACAGCTTTTGGTGTTGTTAGCTCAATAAATTTAGCTGTATCTGTTTTACGCAAATAATTTAATGCTGCTTGATTTGCTATGTTTTGATCTACAACTTCTCTCATTGGCAAATTAGGATTAGATTGCAATGCACGAATATTTGCTTGCTCTCCTTCTTGACCAAAATCAGCTAGTTGATCTTGTAACATTTGCGCTTGACTGCCAGCGCCAGTTTGAGTAAGTCCTGTTCCTATTGGCTGCATAGATGTAGCACCAGCAATAGCTTGCTCATACCTTCTACGAGCATCTGCTTTAGCTTTATAGTCTTGCATCTGTTGAGCAGCAAGCATTTGTTTTAGCGTATTGTCAAAAGATGACTGATAACCACCAAATCCAGCGCCTAGTGCAGAGCCAATAGCTTGTCCTGTACTAACTTGTCTAGGTTGTGATCCAGACTGCCCAAGCAAAGTTACAGCACTTGCTATTAACGCATTTTTAGCTGCATTAGATTTAAGCGCATCCATTTGCTCTGGTGCTAATGCTCCAGAATAATCAGGTGTTTGTCCAAATAAAGATTCAAAAAAGTTTGCCATTGCTTATCCTAATAAAGAATTTGTATTTCTAGGTATCATTTTTGGAGCTAATAAACTTAGAAGTGGATCGTAACCAACTTGTCCTCTTGGAGCATAAGTTGATGGTGTGCCAGTTGTTGTTGGAGTTGGAGTAGTAGGTGTTCCACCAGTTAATCCTTTAATTGCAGCGCCACCTAAGCCAAGCGTTCCTAAAGACCCACCAAGACTACCAAGACCACCTAAAGTGCTACCAATACTATTAAGAAATTTAGAAAGCCCACTAGATGTATTTATTCCCATTTGTTCTAGTGCTTGAGAACCAGCTTCACCAGATAAATCCGTAAGACCGCTTGTAGTTCCATCAAGACCAATCTCAGCTAATATACTTTCTAGGTTTCCAAAAGTGTCATAAGCTCCTGGTATGCCTAGACTTGCTAATTCAGATGCTGATGCTCCAAGGCCAGATAATCCGCTAGTTGTTCCATCTAAACCTATTTGTGCTAATGTGTCTTGACCCATCCCCCAAGTGTCAAAACCAGCAGCGCCACCAAGAGCAGTTTCTCCACCAAAACCAAGGCCACTTAATGCTTGACCTCCAAGACCACCTAAAACTGGAATAGCTGCAGCACCAATAAACCCAGGAATGACATACTT
>Ga0247723_1001646_pt1 | contig 12738 bp, 20 predicted proteins | sample MSEWelMarce5H_FC_FD_189079 | JGI IMG/M metagenome (GOLD analysis project Ga0247723, IMG submission 189079) | Subsurface sediment microbial communities from gas well in West Virginia, United States - MSEEL Well Study Marcellus 5H_FC | ecosystem: Environmental > Terrestrial > Deep subsurface >...
GAACTCAATGTTCGTAAGTTACATTCTTACAAGTTGACTGATGATCTGTTCAAGCGTATTACTGTTGTGCCTGATGCAAAGAATCATGGCATGGTGTTCTTGCTCGACTGGTCTGGTTCAATGTCGGGTGTTATGGATGATACCATGAAGCAGGTTATTAACCTTGCCATGTTCTGCCAACGTGCACAGATCCCTTATCAGGTGTTTGCATTCACGAATGGTTATGCCGATGAAGAATATCCATCTCATATTGATGGTGATACCTATACAGGATTCGTTTGTGGCTCATTCAATCTGCTTGAGTTGTTTAGCAACCGAATGACTAATACTGAATTTAATACGATGGTTGACTTGATGTTTAAGAAACCATGGAACACTGCAAACAAGTATTCATTGAATAGTACTCCGCTAAACGAAGCACTGTTGTACATGGCTGATTACCTCGGTAAGTTTATCAAGAACAACAATGTTGAGAAAGCATCGTTCATTACCTTAACCGATGGCGAAGGACATGGTATTCATAGCAATAGTGGTATCAGCGACTCGATATATCAAAATGGTCAGTACACAAAGGTTGTAACATACCTGCGTGATCCAGTGACTCGTCGTGAGTATGCAATCAATCGTGATGGCACTCAACAGACTAAAGTGTTTCTGACGATTTTGAAACATCGTTACAATATATCGACAATTGGCTTTCATGTGATTCGCAACAGCCGACGTGATATGGAAACCTTTGTTCGTTATAACATTCCTACTGTTAAGAATGGTTTAGAACAGCTTAACTTGGTGGAAGGTTTCAAGAAGCAATTCCGTGAAAAAGACTTTGCGCTTGTTTTTGGTACTGGTCGTGATGAGTTGTATCTGTTGCCAGCTACCAAACTGATTACCGATGAGGGTGAGTTAAAGGTTGACACCAAGATGAATTCCAAGCAAATTGCTCGCCAATTCACCAAATTCTTGGATGTAAAGAAGACCAGCCGACTGCTCTTGAGCCGATTCGTGTCTCTGATTGCGTAAGTTGTTGATTTTACAGGGAAAAATACTTGGAAAAAACACTTGACTTTAATTGGAAGTTGGGGTATAATAGTTATTGGAATGGTTGATTATTGATGTGTGTTAGTGTATACTTTTATTATGAATGGAGTGAATGATGTCGAAAGATCTAGCCTTTGTGGATACCTTTGAAGGTAAGTTGTTTGAAATGTTTCCCGATGCCAAAGCATCGAGCACAGTTTCTCGTCAACAAATTGTTACGGTAATGAAGAAACTGAAAACAGACAAGTACCCTTTGTGGTTGATGAAAACTAAAGTTGGTCGTGGTTTGTATGCAATTCCTGGAGGTTCAATTACCATGCCAGTGGTTGGCAATACTGCACTGCAACCTCAACAAGAAAGTGTTGACGTGGATTATACCAATGTTGATTCGTTAGTGCCGAGATTGGATGGCAACTACGTACCCTTCGGTAATTACAAAGACTTGGAACAGATCATTGTTACCAAGCAATTTTATCCCACTTACATTAGTGGTCCGACTGGGAATGGCAAGTCAACTTCCATTGAACAGATCTGCGCAAAGCATCGTCGTCCGTTGATCCGTATTAATCTGAATAGTCAGACTGACGAAGATCAACTGGTGGGTACAAAAACCCTTATCGATGGCAACGTAGAAATTGTCGAAGGACCAGTGATTATCGCCATGCGTCTCGGTATCCCACTGTTGCTTGACGAGATTGATGCTGGCTCTGCCAATGCTTTGCTTTGCTTGCAACCGATTCTTGAGGGTAAACCTTTCTATTACAAACTCAAGAATGAAATGATTTACCCTGCGTTGGGTTTCAATATGTTTGCAACTGCGAACACAAAGGGCAAGGGTAGCGATGATGGTCGTTACATCGGTACCAATGTGCTCAACGAAGCATTCTTGGAACGATTCGCTGTAACCTTTAATCAGGAATACCCTGATGCAAAGGTAGAAATGAAAATCGTCATGAACCTTATGAAGTCATATGGTTGTGTTGATGAGAAATTCGCTGATACTATGGTCAAGTGGGCTGACGCAATTCGTCGTACGTTTGACTCTGGTGGTGTGGATGAGACAATCACTACTCGTCGTCTTGTTCACATTGTTCGTGCCTTCTCGATCTTCAAGAATCAGAAGAAAGCAATTGAATTGTGTACCAACCGATTCGATGATGCTACTCGTCTGGCTTTTGTTGACCTGTTCGATAAGGTTTCGAGTGGTGAGATGGTTGTTGAAGAAACACCAGCTGTTCAAGTTGTCGATAACGACATTCCCTTTTAATTGTTAGGAGATTATATTATGTTGAAGTATTCAGATCTGACCAAAGGTCAAAAGAAAACGATTGATGCTTACGTGGCACATCGCCCAGAACTAGCCAACGCAGAGACACTGGCTTCCAAAGATATCAATATCATTTGGAATGAATTGTTTGCTCTGCGTGCTAAGGGTGGAGCTAAAGTTGGATTCCCCAACTGGCTTACTCGTTTCAACCACATCGATCGTGGCACTGTTGCATTTCCTGGACCTGGATCCAAGGGTTTGAGCAAAGCCGAAGTCGCTACTTTGGAGAAGTCGAAGTTGCAAAAGATACTTGACTCTTCAGAGCAAGATGTGGTAGAATCAATCAGTGACGATGAGTTCATGGCTGAATTAAAAGCCAATGGCATCGAAGTCTGATCGGTAGAATTCCTTCTGCCACGCAGGGTAGTAAACGCCATCGCTACCCTGTGTCTTTTATGATGGCATATTATGGAGTTAATTTATGAGTCGTCAAGACAAACTTTTGAAGTACCTCGAGAGTGGTGCAGCTGTTACACCTCGCCAGATTTCTGGTTCTTTCGGTTTGAAGAATCCGCATGAGGCAATCCGCCAACTGCGTATCAAAGGCAACTGTATCTACACTAACAGCGCAACGCTGAGTGATGGTAGCAAGACCACCAAGTACCGCATCGGCAAACCAAGTCGTCGTATGGTAGCTATTGCAACTATGGTTGCTGGTTCTTCTGTGTTTACTCGTACTGCCTAATCGGTAGTGAGTTTGGGACTGGTTGTAATGACCAGTCCCTTTTTTATTATGGATGATTATGGCTACTAAAGACGAAGTTAAAAAGTCCCAGAGTGCTACCACTGGTGGGCGAAAATTCGATGGTGACAAACTTGAATATGGTTTGTTGCCTCCACTTGCATTGAAAGCCACAGTAGAGATTCTGACTTTTGGTGCACAGAAATACGAACGTGACAACTGGCAACGTGTGCCAGATTCCAAACGTAGATACTTTGATGCAATGCAGAGACATCTGTGGGCATGGAAAGAGGGAGAGCAAAACGATCCCGAGACTGGTAAGAATCATTTGGCACATGCAATGTGTTGCTTAATGTTCTTGTATGAGCATGACGTGAAATACTCTTTGGAGAAATGATGATGTTTGGTATCGATAAAATCACACATTCAAATTTGAAAGTCGAACTGGAAAATTTGAAGAAAGAAAACGATAAGCTGGCTTACGCCAACAAGGTATATCGTGAACAACTAGAAGGAGAAATGGCTAAAGCTACTTTCTCTATTGATTGGAAAACGATGAATGCGTTTTCTATTGAACGTGGTTGGGCTAATGGAACGCTAAAAACAACCATTGGTCATATCCTTCAAGAACCAATCACTGTAACCGAAGGTGAAGTTACAACCAAAGATGTAGTTCGTGAATGGGTTTTTTACTGCTCTTCTGCTGAGCATGAACGACTTGTTGCTGAGTTCAATGAACACAGAAATAAGAAAAAATAAATTTGCTTCCAAAGCGAAATTCAAGTATAATGTTTATACATATTATGATAAACCCTTTTAGGAGAAACGATGAAATTATCTAAAGAAACGCTAGGACTGTTGAAAAACTTTTCAGGCATTAACAGCAATCTAGTTCTACGTGACACTGGTAAGCTGACCACAATCTCTGCTCAAAAGAACATCATGGCATCAGCCAATGTTTCTGAAGCATTCCCTGCTGAGTTCGGCATCTATGACCTGAACGAATTCCTTGGTGCCATGTCACTGTTCACTGATCCTGACTTGGTGTTCTCTGAGAAGTTTGTCACAGTTAAAGAAGGTGGCAACAGCATTAAGTATTACGCAGCAGACAAATCTGTGCTTGCGTATCCGCAGAAAGAAATCTCTTTTCCAACCAGTGATGTTGACTTTACTTTGACCAGTGCTACACTGGCAATGATTAGTCGCACTGCTTCTGTGTTGCGTGCACCAGATCTTTCTATCATTGGTGCTAATGGTAAGATTACTTTGACTGTTGGTGATCGTAAGAATGCCACTGCCAATACCTACGACATTGAAGTTGGATCAACCGATACATCCTTTGATGTTGCCATGAAGGTAGAAAACTTAAAGATGATTCCTGCTGATTATGCAGTGTCTATCTCCAGCAAGAAGATCTCTCGTTTTAAGAATGGTGACACAGTTTACTATGTTGCCATTGAAGCTGACTCTTCATTCGAGTAATCCATGAGTGATCGTAGAAAATTCCTACGTAATGGTGGACTACTTGGTGCTTTTGCTTTGGGTGCTACCACACCTGTATTGGCAGAGAAGATTCGTGAGATCCAAGTACCTGTCCCTGTTGCTGGCGTTGATCCAAACATCATCAAGCAGATTGAAGAAATCTGTCCAGCAAATGTAACCTTTACATCTACCTACGGAGAGATTGCGCCACCACCTCCACCGCCATCCAATGGTATGAGTTTCTATACTGTTGGCAGTAATATCGGTTACAATGGTTATAACGAAGTAATGCGTATTGACTCAAGTGGCAATCTGGGTATTGGTGGTAGCAGTAAACGATTTGTTCCTGGAACTGAGAAGCAGGTAAGTGTTAAGATGGTTCCTGGACCAGATGGTGAGTTATATATTAATGTGAATGGGCAGTGGAAGCGAGTGTTGACTGCTTAACTTTTTTGAGGTATAATATATTATGCATTTGCGAAAAGAAAACTTAGCAATAGTTACACGTGAGATAGCGGAAGACCGATGGGTTACCAATTTGGATGGCACAAAGTCGAGAGCAGTATCATGGTGTAAATGTTGTCGTGAGAATAAACCTCTTGGTGCTTTTTATCTAAAGTCGAAGCCAGATAGAAAACATTCAAATGATGTTCGGACATATTGCTGTATCTGTTTTGATAAACAGGTTAAGAAATCGAGAGACATACGGGAACATAAACAAGTAGACAATTCTTTGAATACATTATTTGCCTTTTTTGAATAGGATTATATTATGAGTGACCAATATTTGTGGGTCGAGAAGTATCGTCCAGCCACAATTGATGAGTGTATTCTTCCTGAGAAGCTGAAACAGACTTTCAAAGAATACATCGCAACAGGTGAGTTGCCTACCTTCTTGTTCTCAGGAACAGCTGGTGTAGGTAAGACCACAGTGGCTCGTGCGTTGTGTAATGAAGTTGGTGCCGATGTTTTGTTTATTAACGGATCTGACGAAGGTCGTTCCATTGACACATTGCGTACCACTATCAAGGGATTTGCGTCAACTGTTTCGCTGACTGATGCCAAGAAAGTAGTTATCCTCGATGAGGCAGACTATATGAATGCGCAGTCAGTGCAACCAGCACTGCGTGGGTTCATCGAAGAGTTTTCAAACAACTGTCGTTTCATCTTTACCTGTAACTTCAAGAACAAGATCATTGAGCCATTGCATAGCCGATGCGCAGTGATTGACTTTAAGATTGACAACGCAGAGAAGCCAGCCATTGCTGCAGGTTTCTTCAAACGTGTTACGCAGATTCTTAAGACCGAAGGTATTGACTATGATACCAAGGTTGTGGTAGAATTGGTTAACAAACACTTCCCTGACTATCGTCGTATCTTAAATGAGTTGCAACGATACTCTGTCTCTGGTAAGATTGATGCTGGGTTGTTGGTCAATATGTCTGATGAGTCTTACAAAACTCTGGTAATGAATCTGAAGGAAAAAGACTTCAAGAAGACTCGCCAGTGGATTGCGCAGAACTCTGACATTGAAACCAGTTCTCTCTTTGATCATCTGTATGAGAAAGCCAGTGAGTATTTGGAACCAGTTAGTATCCCTACGATGGTTTTAATTCTTGCCGACTATCAATATAAAGATGCATTCGTGGCCAATCATGAGCTAAATACTATGGCTGCGATGACCGAGATCATGTTGCAATGTAAGTTTAAGTGAGGGCATTATGGACCTACTTTTTGCCTTTGCAATAGTATTGGTTTTTGGATTTGCGGTTGGTTGGTGGTATCGCGAATTTGTCGCAGGACTAAAGATCAAACACTTACTAGAATCAGTTGAGGAACATACACATAATGTTGTTCGTATTAGAATCGAACGTATGAATGGTATGATCTACATTTACAATATGGAAACGAATGAATTTATGGCACAGGGCGAAACACGTAATGTGGTCGAGCGAAACCTCAAGAAAAGATTTCCAGATACAGTATTTGCTGCAACTGATGAAAATCTAAGAGAGGTATTTGCAAATGACTCCATTTGATTTCCTCAATGCTATAAATGAATCCAAGAAAGATCTGATCAAGGAGGATCCTACTAACGAGAAAGAGTATTCTGCATGGATGGTCAATAGAGGACTTTCGTTCTTTTCTGACACTGTTATGTATGCCAATGAGATGAATCAAAGGCATCAGATTTCCAATAAATGGCAATTTCAGTTTTTGCTAAATAGTATACCGAAGAAGAAGCGATTTTCCAAATGGTTTAAACGTGAGGAAGAAAAGCATCTTAAATTGGTCATGGATTGCTACGGCTATTCCAGTGAAAAAGCGAAACAGGTTCTGACGATACTAACGCCAGAACAATTGAAAACCATTGAAGAAAAACAATATACAGGTGGTAGAAAATGACAGTCGAAATGATCTATTATGATTGGAAGCCCGACTCCATGCTCGAAGTGACCTTGCCAGAACCAGACAACTTTTTGAAGGTTCGTGAGACTCTTACTCGCATCGGGATTGCATCCAGAAAAGACAAAAAATTATATCAATCTTGCCATATATTACATAAGCAGGGTAGGTATTACATCGTTCACTTCAAAGAACTCTTTGCATTGGACGGAAAAGAATCGAACATCACAGCCAACGATGTAGAACGTAGAAATACGATCGCTGGCTTGTTGCAAGATTGGGGACTACTGAAGGTGCTTGATGCATCTAAAGGAGACCCAAAAGCATCACTCTCTCAGATCAAAGTGGTTAGCCACAAAGAGAAAGAAGAGTGGGAATTGGTGCCTAAATATAATATTGGCAAAAAGAAGTAAACTAAATCATCTTACATTTTGGAGATATCATGGCTGAACAAGCACAACAAACTATCAAACTCGAACTGACCATTGACGAAGTCAACGCTATCTTGGCATCGTTGGGTAAGCACCCCTTTGAAGCTATTTTCCAGTTGGTTAATAAGATTCAACAGCAGGGTTCTGCACAGGTTCAAGCAGCAGAAGCTGCACCAGCCCCAGCAGCAGTTTAACTAAATAGTTCTTGTCCCATCGGGATGGGAACGTAAAGGCTCTTCTACCTTAGGAGCGTCTAAAGCTGACAGTACGACAAGCTGTCCCTGTAGCCAGTAAGCAGGATTTTACGATATGCCTTCGGGGTATCATTTTAACTACTCGCTTAATAGGAGAAAACTATGTTGAACAATATCAACACATCCATCGACACCTTCCAAAGTGTCAAAACTAAATTCGTTGAGACGTACGTCAAAAACGAAGAACTCAAAAAACCTCTCAATGCCTTTATTGCTGCACAAACTTCCTTTGCGAAGAATGTAGCTAAATCGTATAATGACTTCTTCACTGCCTTAGGTGTGTCCGCATACACCTTTGATGCGAAGAAAGCATTCACGAAACAATAAGGAGATTGACATGGGAAACAACTTCATCCCCACATTCTGGGGAACTAAAGACATGGACAAATTTCTTATCGGTTTCGATGAGCAGTTTAATCGTCTGCAGAAATTCCATGACGACATGTCCAAGAACATCCCTAACTATCCACCATACAATATCGTCAAGAAAGACGAGAACCACTACACCATTGAGTTGGCTGTTGCGGGTTTTGGTCAGTCCGACATTGATATTGAAATGGAAGATGGTAAGTTAGTTGTTCGTGGCAATATCAAAGCTGAAGAAGCTGAAGATAATTTCTTATTCAGAGGCATTGCGAATCGTGCGTTCTCTCGTGCGTTTGTTTTGAACGATGAAGTAGAAGTTAAAGACGCAGAACTATTCAATGGCATGCTTAAGATTTTCTTGGAGCGTTTGATTCCAGAACAAAAGAAGTCAAAGAAAATTGCAGTCAAAGCTGGCAAAGGCAAACAATTGCTACAGGAGAATGCTTATGACCAAGCTGCTGAAAAGCTGTAAGGAAATCATCTCTGGAATTGTTGAGGGTATCCAATCCTTCAAACTCTATAAAAGAGGTAAGGTGAAGTGAATTAAGGAAGTCTTCGGACTTCCTTTTGCTCATAAATAGTAGTATGGGCAACAAAGCAAGATACTTTCCGAACATGACTACCTTCACTACTGTGCGTAGAGGAGAGTGGCGTTTCAAGGTATCGGTTTACAGTAACAAATTTGTATTGATTGTTGCACAACACATTTATAACGGAGATACGTTTATAAGATACTTCGATCAGTTTATGACTGCATCGGACTTTATAGATAATCTCGTTGAACAGGATAAAACATGACAGTGAAAATTTTTAAAATGATCAATGGTGAAGTGATCATGGCAGATATCGTTCGTGAAGAAATTGGACAGGGCTACTACATAGTCAATGAACCAGCTTCCGTAATGTTGCAAGAACGTGATGGTGGTGTCGGAGTTGGAATTGCTCCATACATGCCATACGCTGAAGGTAAGGTTAACATTCGCCTCAATGCGATTGCTGCTGAGGCAGATGCCGACCAGAAACTTGTCAATGAATACAACAGACTCTTTGGATCTGGTATTGTTATTGCAAACGTGATTCCAAAATAATCCCTTTACTTTTATCGACCCTTCAGGTATAATAGACTTATATCTGGAGGATTTTTCATTATGTTCATGTTCGACATCGAGACTCTTGGAACAGAGTCCAACAGCGTAATCCTGTCTGCTGCCCTCACTCATTTCGAGATCGGCAGTGATTATACCTACGAACAGCTACTCGACAATTCTCTATTCGTCAAAGTAGATGTTCAATATCAACTCAAAGAAATGAATCGTGTTGCGCAGAAGGACACCATTGACTGGTGGTCAAAGCAACATGAGTATGTGCGTGGTGTAAGTCTTAAACCTTCCGACTTGGATATGTCTCCTTTGGAAGCGATTCGTGCACTGCGTGACTATGCTGCACAGTTCCCAGAAAAAGATCAGACTGTCTGGGCACGTGGTTCTCTTGACCAGATGTGTATTGATTCTTTGACAAGGCAACTTGACCAAGAGCTAATTTTCCCGTATAATAACTGGAGAGACATGCGCACTGCCATCGACCTGCTGAAAGACACAGGCAAGAATGGTTACTGCGACATCGTTCACCCTACCTTTAAATCACACAACGTCATTAAGCATCATCCAGTACATGACTGTGCTCTTGATATTATGATGTTGGTCTATGGAAAATAATGTATACAAACGTCTATCAGTATGGCAGTAAGATGCTGGTTCGTGGTTATGATACCAACGGCAACCAGTACAAACGCAAAGAAGATTTCAAACCTACAATCTTCGTTCCCTCAAAGACACCAACCGATTACAAAACACTTCAGGGTAACTACGTAGCATCATTGCATCCTGGGACGATGCGTGATACCAAAGACTACATTGATCGCTACAAAGACGTAGAAGGCTTTGAGGTTTACGGCAACAACAATTACGTTGCTCAGTATATCTCCGATAACTTCAAAGGTGAACTCAAGTTTGATATCGAGAAGATCCGTATCTGGACTATCGATATCGAAACCAGCACTGAGTCTGGCTTCCCAAATATGAAGACTGCCAACGAAGAGATCCTACTCATTACGTTGCAAGACAATGCGACAAAGAGAGTAATTACCTTCGGTAGCAAACCATATATCAACACTGACAAGAATGTTCAGTATCGTTATTGCACGAATGAACTTGACCTGCTCCGAGAGTTTATCAACTACTGGTCACTGAACACACCAGACGTTGTCACTGGCTGGAACTGTAATCTGTTTGACATTCCTTACCTTATCCGTCGCATCGATGTAACACTTGGTGATACATACAGCAAACGTCTATCCCCATGGGAAAGCATTCGTGAACGAACTATCAACATTCGTGGTAATGAAGAAACTGCTTACGACATTCATGGTGTTGCTGTTCTTGATTATCTCGACCTGTACAAGAAGTATACATACTCTGCACAAGAATCATATCGCTTGGATCACATTGCATTCGTTGAACTGGGTGAACGTAAGAGAGAGAATCCAGGCAACTCATTCAAAGAATTTTATACTGACTACTGGAAAGAGTTTGTTGAGTATAACATTCATGACGTAGCATTGGTTGACAGACTCGAAGACAAGATGAAGTTGATCGAGTTGCAAATCACCATGGCTTACAACGCCAAGATTAACTATGAAGATGTATTCTCGCAGGTACGCATGTGGGATGCTATCATCTACAATCACCTGCGTGACAAAGGCATCGTTATCCCTCAGAACAATTCCAGTCGTAAAGACTCTCAGTTCGAAGGTGCGTATGTTAAAGATCCCATCGTTGGTATGCACAAGTGGGTTGCTTCCTTTGACTTGAACTCTTTGTATCCTCACCTGATTATGCAATACAATATCTCTCCTGAGACTTTGCTTGCTGGTAAGATGAATGTAACTGTTGATCAGTTGCTTAACAAAGAGATCAATACCACGATGTTGGCTGAGCAGAACATTACCCTGACTGCCAATGGTGTATCGTATACCAAAGACAAGCAAGGGTTCATGCCAGCTTTGATGGAAGAGATGTACAAGAATCGTTCTCGTTTCAAGAAGCAGATGTTAAAGATTCAGCAAGAGTTTGAGCATGACAAAAAGAACAACGACCTACGCAAAGAAATCAGCAGACTAAACAATCTGCAGATGGCCATGAAGATTGCCCTAAACTCTGCTTATGGTGCGATGGGTAACCAGTACTTCCGCTACTTTGATATCCGTATGGCTGAAGGTATTACAACTTCTGGTCAGTTGTCTATTCGTTGGATGGCAAACAAGTTGAATGCGTTTATGAACAAGACGCTAAAGACCAACGGCAAAGATTACGTGATTGCAATTGACACCGACTCAATCTATCTAACACTGGAAGATCTCGTTGAGACTACCTGTGTTGGCAAAGACACGAATCAAAAGATTGCCTTCATGGATAAGATCTGTGAGGATGTATTCCAACCATTCATCGACAAAGGCTATGCCGAACTCGCTGAGTATATGAATGCATACGATCAAAAGATGCAGATGAAGCGTGAGGTGCTTGCTGACAAAGGTTTGTGGACTGCCAAGAAGCGTTACATCCTTAACGTGCATAACTCTGAGGGTGTTCAGTATGCAACTCCCAAGCTGAAGGTCATGGGTCTTGAGATGGTTAAGTCATCAACACCGCAGATCATCCGCAACAAGTTGAAAGAATCAATCAGCGTTATTCTTGATGGTGACCAATCAGCATTGCATAAATTCATTATTAACTTCCGCAAAGAGTTTAACCAGTTGCCTGTTGAACAGATCTCGTTCCCTCGTTCAGTGAACAATCTTCAGCAGTATACTTCTTCGTCAAACATCTACGGCAGTGGCACACCGATGCATGTGCGTGGTGCTTTACTTTACAATCACTATCTCAAGAAGGGTAAGTTGGAAGGTAAGTATCCTCTCATTCGCGAGGGCGAGAAGATTAAGTTTGTGTATCTCAAGACACCGAATACAATTCAAGAGAACATCATATCGTTCACCAATGAGTTGCCCAAGGAACTTGGTTTACATAAGTATGTTAACTACGATATTCAATTCGAGAAGGTGTTTCTCGATGCGTTGCAAATTGTTATCCAACCACTGGGTTGGAGTGTCGAAGAGAAATCATCACTGGAGGACTTCTTTGGTTAAGAACATTAGATTGATTAAGAGCAATGTTGATGTCAGTAAGATCCTTGCTGAGATTAACAAGTATCCCGAAGATTGGGATGCGCAAAAGAATATGAACAACACAGGACACAATGAAGAATTGCCTGTGTCTGTTCTGCAACTTGTCATGGGTGCTGTTGAGCAGGAAGGACAGCACCCAAAGGATAGTGAGATCTCAGTTAAGACAGAGATCTATAAAAAGTATACGGAGACTCGTCGCTGGCTCCGCAAGAATGGTTGTGCAGAGTTTGACCGACTTGCCTTCCTTAAACTTGGTCTTGGACATAGTGTTGGAACTCACATTGATGAAGGGACTTACTATCTCACACGAGATCGTTATCACCTCTCAATACAGGGCGAATACATATACACAGTGAATGGTCAAAGTGTCATTATCAAGCCAGGAACTTTCTTCTGGTTCAATAACAAGACACCGCATGGAACGAAGAATGTTGGAGACGTTCCAAGGATTACGATGGTATTTGACTTACCACACTCTCCAAACAATCCGTAGTTGACATTGGAATTTTTAT
>Ga0247723_1001647_pt1 | contig 12735 bp, 28 predicted proteins | sample MSEWelMarce5H_FC_FD_189079 | JGI IMG/M metagenome (GOLD analysis project Ga0247723, IMG submission 189079) | Subsurface sediment microbial communities from gas well in West Virginia, United States - MSEEL Well Study Marcellus 5H_FC | ecosystem: Environmental > Terrestrial > Deep subsurface >...
TACTTATTATACTAATATACAGAACTATACGCAACAGGCTGGAGGTTTGCAGCCCTTTCGTATATCGTAGCCAAAACGTCAACGCCGTCATCATGAATATTCTTACCGCCTGCCACATAGCTTAGGACTTCAGCAGCGAACTCCGGGTACTTACTCGTCCAGTTAGGCGGCATATATACGTTTTTGGCGTTCCATGCACTAGAAGCAAGGATACGAGCTTCTTTATTGCTGTTCTGCGGTGTCCACTTCACTACCGTCCTGTTGTTCTGTAGCTTCTGTAGTTCACGCTCGACGTTCCTGGCATACCCCTTACCACCGTTATTGCTTTCAAACTCTGCCTCGGTAATCTGGTCAGCAGTAATCATCTTCGCAACAGCTGGTTCGGTTACTTCTGCTTTTTCAGGTGAGTAGTAAATATCAGTAATGTAAACCTTAACGCCATCTTCATCTTGTTTCTTAATCCAGTTAATAGAACAAAGGTTGTCCTTGCCCTGGTCTGCAACGTCAGTGTTGTTGTAGCGTTGTGGTGCGTCTGGTAGGGTAGTCCACTCTTGGAAGCCATTATATAGCCGTCCCTCGATGTCTACTGGTTGCTGGTAGTAGTTAGCCTTGAGGATATTCGGATCGAGCGTACGCTTAGCCTCCTCGAACTTCTTACGGCTCATAATGGTAGGTTCGAGCATATTGCCGTCTTTATCTTCAATCTCGTAAGATACGACCACTACGTCATCGCCGTATAGTTTAATAATCTCACCAGATAAGTCATTAGTCGCCCATCGTTGCATAACAAAGATGAACTTATAATTCTCGCCATCGGTTCGTGTAAAGAGTGTATTCTTGTAGTACTCGAAATGTTGCCTTAAGGCTAAGGCGTTCATAGCCTCGGTATGGTTTCGGATAATATCGTCTACAATGATGTAGTCTGCCGCTGAACCAGTAACAGAGCTAGTAGGGCTTGAAGCACGATAGGACGGCTCTGACGCTCCCTCAAGCTCCCACTTGGACTTAGTAGCGAACCCTTGCTTAATCTTCGTGTCGGGGAATATCTGAGGGTACGGTACACCACCACGCCCCACGTTTACTCCTAGGATTGTATCTCGTATCTGTGTAGAGAAAGTACTGGATAGCTCGCCAGAGTTAGCAACACCAATTATGCGTGAGCTGGGGTCTTTACCCATTAGCCATAGGGATAGGTTTTTAGCTGTAAATGACTTGAAATGCCGGGGCGGCACTGATAGTACAAGGTAGTGTTTGTCGCTATCCTCAATGAATGTCTGGATAGTTTCTGCCATCTCTTTGAGTAGCTTACGTTCATCTGTAAACAGTTCGGGGTATAAAAGCTGCTCGAATGACCAGAAGTCTCTTCGAGCTAACTCAATTCTTGCTGCTTGCTTTACTTCATCGGGTATCATATCTATTCCTGATACTTCGTGCTGTTTTTATTAAGTGTTCCACATCCTCCTCAACCCAAAACTCCCAAGAAACATTACATCCGTCCCATCCCAATATCATTTCATGTAAATCGCAATCCTCGCACTGTAGAAAGACATAATTACATCCACAACCCTCTTCACATTGGGAGACGTATTTTTTTGAATGTTTGCACTCAGGGTCAGCTGTGTCCACATTAACTCCTTGTAGATTTAATACTCATTATCGGTTGCCTGATTCTCATTGGGATTATTCTTTGCTTCCTCAATCATACTACCTAATATCTTGTGAAACTCAATCGCTTCCTGAAGTGTTCCAATAACCCACCTATCACACGAATGTCCGAGGCTGAACTTCTTTACTTCCTCTGAGCCATAGTCCCATTCATTGTCATAAAACATCAGTGGTAGGCCATTGTCGTTGTGTCCGTCCATAGCCTCTCCTTTCAATCCATTTCTATCTTAGCGGCTTGTTTAACTTCGGGAGGTATCATTCTTAGCTCTCCATGCAGCTACTTTGCATTTGTTGCTGCACCAGCGTTTACGTTTGTTGCCGTTATGTTTGAAGAAGGTAGAGCAGTGTTGGCATTTCAGGTAGAGTTGAGGGCTAGCATTGACTGTATGTTTAGTATCTATCACGAAGTTGCTCTTGTAAGCGATGATTTTGCTCTTCAAGGCTTTTGATTTTATCAAGATTATCTTGGTCAAGAAGCTTAATAATTTCTTCACGGTTCTCTTGATAAATACGTTGTCTTAGATACTTAGCTGTACTTCCACCAAATACCTGATTAGCATCCCTGAAATTACTTACAATCCAATCATTATATTTAGCAAATAAGTTTGAGTATAAATCAGAAGTCAGCCATGGAAGATAATCTGCATACATCAAATCAAACATTGTTTCTACGTCATCTTTAATTTTCTTACGTGCTTCTTCCGTAGCTTCGTTAAGCATTTCTGCAATTTTAGCTTTATCTTCTTCAATCTTATTTGCTACCTCTTCTTGTATGTCGCTCATTCTGGTATCCTTTCGTTAGTATGTAACTACTGTATCACACTTCCAGTTACAATACTAGACTATTTACCAGCCAAGGCTCTCAGCTCTTCCGTACTAAGAGCTGCATAAGGGTTAATACTCTCGCCTTGTGTGGTAACGTCTACGCTCTCTTTAGGCTTGCCGTATGCCTGATCTATAAGCTGAATAATCGTGCGGTAATCTTTCTTTACAATAGCAGTAGCAAACACTCCTCTTAGCCCACTGTCTGTCTCAGCATCTTTTACAATCTTCTGGTAATCACTAATTGAAAGGTTAGGGTCTAATAACCCCTTTAGTTCTTCTCGTATATCTCTGACGTACTTAGGAATCCCACCGGGGTTCTGTTTATTACCTCCCGGCTGTCCGAACTGTGTAGCTTTAGGTGGCGCAGTACCACTTATAGGTGAAACGCCCTTAGCCTGTTGTGTGGCTTTCTTATCCATACCTATATTATACCCCTATAGCCTTCGTTGCATCTTCCCAGCCCTCCTCTGAGCCTGTAACGAATTTGTGATACCTTTTCCTCACGACATCGACATATTTTTCGTCCAATTCCATACCGTAGCATGTGCGGTCTGTTTGCTCACAGGCTATGAGGGTTGAGCCAGAGCCGAGGAATAGGTCGAGGACTCCACCATTTTTACTGCTGCACACTCGCATTTTGTCAGACAACAGCTTGATAGGTTTCATAGTTGGGTGTACATCTCCTGCACCCTCACGCCCTTCTAGTTTTGCCGAGCTATATACTTTAGAATAAACAGACGTAGGTTTTAGGCTATTGTTCCATACTCTACCTTTTCGGGTAAACATAAGTAAATACTCAATATCAGGTAGAAAGCCGTTAGAGGTGAAGGGGGTTGGGTTTGTTTTATGCCATACAAGAACATCAAATGTGTACCCCTTAAATATGTCGAGGTACATGGGTATGAGTGCTTTATTGCAAAAAAATAAGAAGCTATGAACGTCTAGGTCTTTTATGAAATCAATGCTATTAGGCTCGAAATCTATAATATCCTTAACTCTGTCACGCATGTTTGCGGTACTAGACTTCAGAAACCCTGCACCTTCACCCTCAAAGTTATAAGGTGGGTCAGTAAACACCATATCAGTCTTCTCGCCGTTCATAAGCAACTCGACATTCTCTTTCACTGTAGAGTCAGCGCACATAATCCTATGCCGCCCCAACTGGTATATCTCACCTAGCTTACTCACTGGCGGCTCATCAGATACTTCGGGTGCTTCATCTTCTACGACTTCGGTTTCTTCTGCCCAGTCAGCAGGTAGGTCTAAGCCCCAAGCAGCTAGTTCGTCAGCATCCCACTCGTTCGCCATCATATCCCAGTCCCATTCGCCACCGGCCACGTTGTCCTTGATAATGAATTGACGCTGCTTGTCCTCGTCCCAATCAACAATCTTTACAGGTACTTCTTTAAGCCCTGCTTCTTTAGCAGCCTTGAACCGCATATTGCCACCGAGTATAACGTGGTCTTTGTTTACTACTACCTCTCTAGTGTCTAGCATCTCAGGGAACTCTTGAATCGAGGTTACTAGATTTTTGAACTTGTCGTCTTTGATTAACCTAGGGTTGTTTGGGTTATTTTTTACTTCGCTTATTTTCAGTACTGTCTTAATCATTTCGTTCACACTCTCTCCTTATTTAACCTGCTTACGTTTTTCGTTACCACAATTGTAGCTAAATCTATATGTTTATCGTATCATTCTGGTGTTCATTGATATTTTGTTGCGACGTCTGATTAGCTCTTGAGGGCTTAAAGGTTTTGCGGTCTCAATGAACTCCTTGAACTGCAATCTCTCTATCTCTTGCCGTGCGTTAAGCCATTCAGCGCGTTTTCGAGCGTTTTTACTATATAAGTCGTAGTTAGCCTCAATAGTATCTATTGCCCGTGCTGTAGCCTCTACATTAACGCCGGGAACGAGAATAGCACCCTCGCCTATTCCTTCTCTTACATGAGGAGTGTCAACGTGTACGCTTGGTATTCCGTACCCTGCCGCTTCAATAGCTGACATTCCGTAGGTTTCATAGCGTGACGGAACGAGGAGTATTCGGGTTTGCTTAAAATACTTTTCGACTTCTTCTGGTGATACTCGTGGGTGTAGTTCAATGTTAGGTATATCTTTTACAACTTCCTCGAGGTTTTCAAGTCCATGCGTAGGCTCTGCTGGTGAGCGTACAATGATAAACCTTTTATTCGGGTAGAGTTTAGCGAGTTCAATGACTGTTTCAACGCCCTTGTTTTTTAATGACGAGAGAAGCGTATATGCATCACCTTTTGTGTACGTTTGTTTAGGCAGTGGGCTGATAGGAGGGTGAATGACTAAAGCTTCAGGCTCTCCCCATTCAATAGCGGATGTTCGACTGTTATAAATGCCATAATCAGCTTCTTTTAGCCCTTGTACGATGTTACGTCCGTATCGTGGTGGCGTGTGAACACTAACGATAGATACTGCGCCAGCCATTCGTGCTGAATGAACCGTAGCAAGTGATAGTTCGTTTTGCCCTATTACGACATCAGCTTCTAGCCCCATGAGTTGCCTTGATATAGGGCGTGGGTTCGTCTGAATATCCAAGACGTTTGAAGCTTCTATCGGTTGAACCTGTACTCCCTCGAAAGTATACGGTTTTTCTGTCTTGGTAAGAACGTGTTTTGCCCCATCTACAATCTGCATAGTACGGTGGAGAGACACTTCGCCGCCCATATTCCACTCTGGTGGGTAACCATGAGATAATGCTACGACTGTTTTCACTGGAGCGCCTTTCGTGCCTTTTCTAGCCCTTCGCCGTCTCGCCACGTTTCAAACGCTTTCTTATCGAGTTCACGCTTAATCTTATCGTTAGCTTCCTCATAAGTTTTATCGTTTGGTGCTTTTTTGTTCCAGCGGTGGAGGTGAGTGAGTTTTACATCTTTCAAATAAATGAATTGCGTTAGCTTTCCTAGTTCTCGCCAGGCGTTATCACAGAATAGATGCCGGCTTCCAGGTAGTCCAATCCAGCCTAGCTTTTTGTACATCTCAATAGGAACGACAACGTGGGTAGGGAGGTCTTGACCATGTAGGTGCTCTAGCCCGTCACTTCCGTACACAACGCCAAGCCTTCCACTAAGGGCATTAATCATCTTCTCGTCCCAGCCGACTGTTTCAGGGAGTACATCATCGCCTAGAATTGCGATGTGCGTAAAGCCTCTCTCTAATGCGAGTTGTGCAAGCTCGTCAAGCGACTTTGTGAAGAATAGCCTGTCGCCTACGATAATCTCGGCGTTTTTAATCTTTAGATAGCCGTTTAGCTCAGGGTCGTCCATATCAACCCGTGCAAATACCTTATAGTCACCTGTGCAAGTGTTCTCTAGTGCTTCAGCTAACCTTTTAAGATTGTGTGGACGACCCCTTGACGGTACTGCTACGGCTAATTTTGTCATGATGTTACTCCTTTATCTTTTTCATACTGTGATGGTTCTGGGAGTAATTCGCATAATTCATTCATAAACATACTCGTAGATACGATGTCGTTATTTACAAATTCTTTACCCCTTATTTTGTGGTCTGCTCGTAGCTCTGGGTCTTTGATAAACATACTACCGTAGAGGGATCGTGCGAGTAGGGTTCTAAACTGCCCCCTTGAGTGGTCTTGCATAACGATGTCAGACACTTGCTTGCGCTTATCTCTGTCCATAATCATCGGGGTATGTATGTCGTAGTCTAGTGGCTCGTATCCTCTTTCTATTAGCCAGTTTCTTGTATAAAGTCGGTTGGCTTGGTGCGGCCCTGCACCGTTTTGTTTCAGTTCGCCAGCGTACCAGTCTTTTAACTCGGTCGGTAATAGACAATACTGGTCGTCATTGGTGAAGATAAAGGTTTCAGGTGCTACTTCTAGCCCTGCTCGTATCTTTAACTCAGCGTCTATATAACGGTTGTTTGAGGGTCGAGCGGCTACATGGGTTACGTTCTGCACCCAGTCAGGCTTATCTCCACAGAGTATTACTTCGCCGTTCCATTGTTTGATGTTCTTCAACGCTCTGAGGGTGTACCTTAGCTCAAGCCCGCCATCGTGGGTTTGCTTATATGGTATAAATACTGGATACTTAGTCATTTAAAAACTCCTCTACACTCATATCTTTACCGTCTAGGACTACGAATGGGGTAGCTCTTCCGTATAGGTTGTCAGCGTCGTGCTTTGCTTGCGGTTCTTTGCTGATGTCTTTTCGCTGTAAGAGTACACGCTTTTCGGCGGCTTTGGCTTTTAGCTGTTTCCAGAGTTGCTTGTTCGTGCAGGGCATGCAACCAGAGCCATATACTGTTACTGTCATAGCCTCTCCAATAATTCTGGGTTCTCGTAGATGTTGCTGATGACTTCCATCTTCCAGTTATTAGATTCTTCCCACAGCTCTATTGCCGACATTCTGACGAGTGTATTGTTTCCGTGAACCGGCGTTATTTGATGGAGCGTGAACGATCCACGGTCGAATATTACTTTCATACGCTCGCTCCACGCGGGATGAAGGATGTCTACAATATCGCCCTCGTATATCTCCACACCGTTCTTGTCTTTGAGGCCGGTGTATTGCATGAATTTTAATTGAACTACATTTTCATCTGATAAGGCATGGATTGTATAAGTGTTTTTTATGTATTCCCATGAATACATTTTTCCTTTTACTGTATGCCACGCTCTAAACTTAATCTCTCTCATAACTTATCCTCCAAAATTATTATTACACCCAAAATCGCCAGCGGTAATAACCACATCGCACAGCCTAGCCAAAATACAACTGCGAACGCCACAGCAATCCAGCAAGCTGTGCAAATTACACACTGTAGAGCCTCGTAGTGGCTTCGTAGTTTATAGAATACGTCTCTATACCCATCGTACTCAACAAGTAGCTTAGAAGTCCCGTAAACAGCTAATGTAGTGATAATTAGTTCAATCATATAGACTCCTTATATCAACCATTCTGTACCCTACTCCTACACCTGGTGTAAGTCTCATGTCTGTCAGCACATCTGCTATATTCTCATACCGACATTGTAATATACCGTCTATTACCCGCTGATGCCCTGCCCGTGAGTTCAGCCTATTATTATCCAATATATAAGAACAGAGCGGTGTTAGCATCACCGCTCTAGTATCTCTTAGCGCAAATGTGAGGTATGGGGACACTTGGTAAAGCTTCCATCCACACCCCGTTAGCTTGTCTAGTCTATCGCCCATTATATCCCCTTATGTTATCTGCATTATAACATAGTTGGTTTCTATATCAATGGCTCATAGTTCTTTAGGTGTCTTTGGTGTCTGTGAGAGCGGCGATACGTCTATCTACCCTGTGTGTAAGCGGCCCTGCTATGTATCCCTGCATCTTTGCTCGCTTGAGTTCGTCTATCCGTGCACGTTTGGCTTCTTGGGCGGTGTGAGCGGAAACCCAGCCATAGGTATTGATAAGAGTTTGTACACTCGAAGCGTTATTGAAACCTAACTTCTTTGCTATATATGGCATTGACCGGTCATCGTCACGCATTGCTTTAATCTTTAGGTATAGCTTGAAGCGTTCAGGCAGTTCATCTTCTATAGCTGGGGGGTTCATGAGTTAGGCGACCTCCATACACGTTGCTTTATATCTCCAGTAGTCCCCTCTTTTGTATCGTAAGTTGTCACAAGTTTCATGTGACCTATGAGGTATGTTGCAAACCTCTGGTGTAGCCTCTTGAACGGCGTCCACCTTCCCAGCGTAAATTTCAACGTAATTCCACTATGGCTTATCCAAAACGATTGTTCGCGTATAAATCTACTCATCACTCATCTCCTTGGGACTCTGCCCTTGTGGTTAATTCTGACTTTTTCCATTCAACATGACCATCAATAGATGACTTGCTTCTTGACCTGTAGCCACACCGACACTGATGGCCAAGCTCGAATCCGTTGGCATCTCTGCCGAATGTTCCTGCATACCAATGCTCTTGAGTAGTCGCCTTTTGTAGTGCCGCCTCCACACGCTGCTTATTCCAGGCCAATAGAGCGGCTTTAGCGGCGAACTCGGCGGCAGCTGCGACGGTGGCATAGTCGCTACCACTGGATTCACCTTGCTTGATTGCCCCACGATAAAGATCGAAGATTTCGTCTAGCTCGCTGTCTGATGATGGGGCTGTCATGATTTAGGCTCGTTAGTTGGTATCTCTACTGAATGAAAAACTATATCGAAGCTTCCGCCAAAGGAAACTTTATATCTTAGGTTATTTGTCCCTGCATCCGCATCATACGTCTCTATACTTACCAAACCTCCGTCACTGAGGTACTTAAAGCTCGTTAGCGGCACTTCGTTGATATTGATGCTCCCATCTGCGATGAACATCTCCTCGTCGTACTTTTTAGTCACAGTTTCAACCTCATGCTTAAAAGCTTTAACTGCACGAGTTACCTCATCCTTATATTCCATAATGGTATTACTCATTACTCACTATCCTCTTTCCTGGCTCAGTAGCCTTGTTAGATGGTTGTTCAAGCTCTGCTAGTCGGCGTTCCAACCTTCGGTATTGGGTATTTGTGCGGTTATTGCGACCAAAGATTCTCAACTCATCTTCTATCCATTGCTTCTCTGGTGTAAAACTCATTAGACCTGGCAGACATATAGCAATCATATTTCCACCACCTGCACTTGTGTTGATGTGGCAACTCATTCACCACCTCCCTCTAATTCTTCTCGTTTAATAATGTCGATACGCTGACGGATTTCCTTCTTGGCCTTGTTATATCCATGCGCTAGGGTCTTTTCAAGGTTTGTATTGGAGTCCGATATTTTCAAGTCTTTGCCAACTCCGCCCGTCTCTAATCGCTCTATGAGTCTTTTGCGGTCTTGTAGAAGGCTGGACTCCATAAGCTTATTCACGTATTCAAACAGCTCAAACCGGTACTTATTCGAGTTGGACGGGTTCGCCCTATATGCCTCTAAGATGACGGTGATTTCTTGCTGCTGCTCAAATGTCAGCTCATCGTTAGTCTTTGTCATTATCTCCTCCACGTCTCACCACCGTCAGATGTATTCACAGCGTTTACATATTTACCGCACGTGTGACAGGTTCCTTTTGGTGGCTGTCCAACGTAGGTTGGTTCTAGAGACATCTCATACCGTTTCCACTTAACACCACTACCTCTGGTTATAGTGGTTTCTTCATTATCGCAATCACGTTTTAGAACCCATTTTTCTTTAGGGGTGAGACAATCTCTAAATTCCCAGTTGCAATATTCAAACTCATTACTCATACCTGTTCTCCTTCGTTAAATTCCGTTAAACCTTTACCACAGCTTGGTAGTATTCTACTACTTGCTTGCCCTTAGACTCTTTAGGGATTACGCTTAGACCGCCTTGAGTTATCCAGCCGTTCTTTATATGTTGCCGTACCATGTCGTGGAAGTCGTTAATACCGGTTGTATGAAGTACTTTATATAGTTTAATTACTTTCATGTTTCCTCTGCAGTTTCTTGCGGAGCTTGTCTTTCGCCCTACGGACCATCTTGGTTATTTCAGGTAGGTCTTCGTGGTACTCGTAGTAGTGCTTAAAATCCTGTAGGCTATTCTTTGTCGTCATCTTCTAGCCTATATATCCATGTATTCGACCAACGTCCGTTAGGGAGCTGTAACCGCTCCGCTGTAATATGACAGTCGTAATCATCTCGCAGCTTTTTGATATAGTGGCTATATCGTAACAAGTGATGGGCTGGAAAGTCATGGTTATGCACTCCCAGTTTGCCAGCCTGTTTCAGAATCTTATAAGTACGTTGGATCTGCGTGTCCATACTATCTATCCTGTGCTGCCTTAAGTTCTGCGTCGAGGTCGGCTTTTTCTTTTTCGACTTCCATGACGTAGTCGAATACATCCGAATAGTCAATCTCTTTGAGAATCTCTACAGCCCCAATCTCGCTAATAATATCTTGTATATCATAGCCTGTGATAATTACTGTACCCATTTCTAGGTCTACATTTACCTTTTCTACGTTTAGTTCCATGTCCAATCCTTTCGTTAATTGTACTCTTAGTATAGCACAAGCCATAATAAAAGACAATAAAAAAGAGCCGACCTATTTGTCAGCTCTTGGTTTTCGTTTGCTTATCTTACCGCCCTTTGCCAACGACCTGGAGTGGCTTCATGTAATCGCTGTAAGGGGTCATTATCTCTACAGCCTCATTCACGCTACCACCAAACTCTATCTGATGCGGTAAGTCAAACACATGGTAGAACTTGCCATCATCAACACCATTGCTAATGTTCTCTTGGCGTACAAACCCAGCCTCATGCAGCTTGTGCATCATCTCCGCTATCTTTTCCTCTGCTTCTGGCTTGTCTGGGCTTACGCTATGGCGCGGCTGTGACAAGTTGCCAAACTTTACTATCATAAATACCTCAAATACTTTCCGTTTGTATAAACACTCCACGGTGTCCAATTAGTTCCTTGGTTTGATATTTTCCACGCCCATTCCATGTTCACTTTCGGGTCTTTCAGCTCATCGCACGATGGCCTCCCAGCCAAAGTACGAATCTGCATCAACCCACATGATGGTGCGTACAGACCGGCAATCACATAGTTGTCTCCAACTGCGTCATGCCGTCCTCCGCTCTCTGCCATGCAGATTGCCCGCATGATATTGTTATAGGCTATCTCACATCCTGCAGCGACAGGTGCAACCGCTACAGGCTCACTTACTGGTTGAATCGGCTCAACCACTTCCATAGGTCGCTCAATTTCTTTTACAGGTGCCGGTTCTGTCGTTTCGATCTTAGTAGCAGCGACAGTACTAACTACTTTTGGTCTTTTAACTCACTGACAAGTGACTTCGCTTCGCTCTTTACGTTACTAGCATACGCATTGCTAGATGTAACACCGAGGTAGAAACCTAGTCCTAGAGCGACAATAACTGATACGCTCCAGATAATAGTACTTAGTTTTACTGTTCTTGGTGACTTTTCGCTAGTAGTGGTGGGTACTTTCGATTTTACCATTGTTGTGACTCCTTGTTTCTATCGTGTGTATGAGCATGCCCTGGCGTCTGTTTAGTCTGCCACGCGTCACCGTCGGATTTATACCCCGTGAATCAGGATTTGCAGTCCCAAATCACTCTTTACCGTTCTCCTCTACGACATAGATTGACGGTCTATGCCCGCCAGGACGAGCTACTACACACGATTGATAATATGCACTCGTCGAGGCGCTTGAGGCTCTACGTTACTTGCGCTTACAAGTCGGCAACGGGTTTGAACCGTCAGTTGTACAGGCTCGCAGTCCTATACAACCTTGCCTTGCGTTCCCCGAAGGGTGCATATTATCTTAAATTGTTAATTGGTTAGCGATTGCCCTTATTGTGCCTTAGTCTATCGGGCTGGACTATTTTATCTTCGCTTGGTTCGTATCCTTTCATTGGGTACTGTATACATACTAGCACAAGCGGTTCAAAGAGTCAATAGTTTTTCACTATAATCTTCAATCATTCCCTTTATAACAGGGGTGGTCACTTTTTCACCAGATATAGCCAACTTGTGCAGCTCTCTGAGTTTGCCCTCGCCTAATGTCTTGAGCATAAATAAAGCATACTCCGTATAGTTGCCACCCCTAAACATATTGCAAGCCACGCACTGCGGCCAGCAATTATCCTCGTTCCACCTTGTCGGTAGTTTTGCCCTGGAATAGTAGTGACCATTCTGTAGGCGTTTCCATTCATCTTTTGTTCCACATGTTACACAGACAGGCGGTTTGGATCGGCGTATATATTCGCTAAAGACCTTATCTAGCTGCTTAACGTAATATGAGCGTGTCTTAGACTTTGGTTTCTTAGCGGTGTGTACTTTTACCTTTTTAACAGTACGACGCACTACAGAGCGTTTAATTGGCTTTTTAGCCGTAGCCCTGCAACCAACTTGGTAATGTCCAAGCTCGCCACAGCCTTTACACTTTGGCGTTTTTGCCACGCTTCAATCCACCTAATGCCCCAGCAAACCTGTAATGTTCTGTCGTCCGGCGCTTACTATCTCCTGTGCCATTCTTGCCGCCTTTTTTGCCACGCTCAGCAAGTGCTTCTTTGTAAGCTTGGAGGCTGCCGTATTTTTTAATACCGGCCTGTTTCAGTTTTTCCGCTCTTGTTTCCATCAATTCTCCTTACACTCATGGGTATCTATATCTACTGTCTGTTCGCAGGTGGGACATTGACCTAGTGCTGTCATACTTACTCCTTACTTAACTTGTATATTATTACGTTCAACTAGTGTAGCAC
>Ga0247723_1001648_pt1 | contig 12726 bp, 13 predicted proteins | sample MSEWelMarce5H_FC_FD_189079 | JGI IMG/M metagenome (GOLD analysis project Ga0247723, IMG submission 189079) | Subsurface sediment microbial communities from gas well in West Virginia, United States - MSEEL Well Study Marcellus 5H_FC | ecosystem: Environmental > Terrestrial > Deep subsurface >...
GCTGTGATGTGTTACGGTGGAACTGCAATCAATAACTTATTGCCCCCTGAAGATCGATTCTACGATCCAGAGACAACGGTTCCGGATTATGACTTCTATAGTCGTACACCTCAGGAACATGCAATGACATTGGCGGATAGACTTTCGGCAGCTGGAATTAAAACTGTAGAAGTCAAACCAGGTATGCATCTTGGGACGTTCAAGGTCTTTGCTGACTTTGAAGGGGTTGCAGACATTACACATTTGGATAAAGATATCTTTGAAAGACTGTGGAAAGAAAATGTCGTAGTTGACGGTATTCATTATGTAACCCCTAACTTTCTCCGTATGTCAATGTATCTTGAACTCTCTCGTCCTCGTGGTGATGTATCTCGGTGGAAGAAAGTCTATGAACGTTTGATCTTATTGAACACACACTATCCAATGGTTTGCCCTTCACATAAACCAAAAGAAGAAACTCCTGCAACTGAAGAGAACCGTAAAGAAGCTGAGTCCATCTTAAATAAGTATGACGTAGTGTTGTTGGGAATTACTGCATCGCAAATCCATCAAGGAAAGGCTCCTAAATGGTCTGCACCCATAACCATTCTTGCAGAACCCAAAACATTGGAAAAATTGACTGAAGGAAAGAAGACTGAATCCCATGTTGGATCCGAGATCCTTCCTTCACATACAGACATTTTTGACAAGGATGGAGACATTATGGTGCGTGTTCACGAGACTGCGGCTTGCCACAGTTATCACACGATGTCCAATGGAATGAAGGTTGCTTCCATTCCTACGATGCTTCAGTTCGTGATTGCGTATATGTATTCAGGTGCACACGAAGACGAAATTACCCATCTAATGTGCGTGGCTCAACGACTTGTGGATCTTGCGAATCACAAGGAAAAACGGCGATATGCCCTCTTGACGCCTACGGACTGTTTAGGCACTCAAGAGACATTGATTGATATGAAGAAACATAAGTCTGAATTGTATTCCAAGCTTTCATCGGATAAGTCGTCTGTGGACTTTTTGAAGTACTTTTTCACGTATAACCCAAACACAACCAAAACTAAGAGACAAAAATTGAAAGATGATCTAAAGAAAACTCGTAAGGCTAGGTACGAAAGCTCCTACTAAGACCTGCAAACGCAAGACCTGCACAAGCTGTACAGGCTGTAATTTCCTTGCGTCCTTGAAGAAAGTCGAGGTACGAACCAGTTGCATTGGGAGTTTCGTTCAGATATGCGTTTGCACCGGTGGTGGATGCAAAGGTCTGATAGGTAAGTTGAAATCGCTTACTCGCGACTACGTCCGATGTATATTGTTTACGCAATACAGTTATGCCTGAAAAGTCAATACCACGTTGTCCACCTGCACTCATTTGTTGTTTTACCTAGAATATAAGCGTCCAATGTACCAGGTCATATCAAAATACTGAGGTCCAGAGGATTTACGTTCTAGATCGTCTGGAGGTGGTTCCTTGACGAGTTTCTTGACTTCAAGGTGGTTGATCGATCTAGGATAGTAATAGACACGAGCGACTACACCGTCCCACCCTGGTCCAACGGTGACAACTGCATCATTCTGTTGGGGCAACTGCCCTAGAGTATGATGTTGACGTAAGATACCATTAATGTAAATGTCGACAGCTTGCTGGTCGACGACCATTGCAAAGTGAATCCATTTCATCGCTGAAATGTTTGGAATCAACACTGTTTCCGTTGTATTGAACGTCTTGACGGCAACCAAGAGAGCGTTTGAAGTCGAATCTAAGTAGACACCTGGGGCGTCCTCTTTGGAAAAGATACGACGTTTCGTACCATAACCCTTGGTAAAGTCCTTCACCAAGATCCATGCTGAATAGGAATAGGTCAATCCTTCCGGTTGATTTAATGACTTGGGCAAGGCGCCTGGATATCCCTGTTGGGTCTCTCCAGAAATGGAATTCTCGAACACAACAATTCGATCATCATCGTATTTGCTCGGCTTCCAAGTGAAGAAAAAGTAGACAAGACCTGCGACCACAACTACGGTCGCCACAATAACTACAGTACTCATTGTCCTTTACTTAGACACAAAACCGCGCGATGTGAGTCGCAACTTAGAGGGGGGAGGTTGAGGGGTAGGAACTTGAGGACCAGTTGGAGTCCATACCATACTCAGCATCGTTTCATACGACGTGTTCTCTTGGAATGTAATAGAACCTGGATCGACCTTTCGATCCCCCATGTTGTAAATGTAGTGTATACGTGAATCGTCGGATCTATACTCCGAGGTCAGAAATCCAGTTCTAGCCATTCGGATTGTCCAATCGAGGTCTTCACCTCGTAGAGCATCTTTGTAATGAATAAGTTTTGCTACATCCGTCATCATAGGATTCAAGTGATTTGGAGGTCGGAGAAACACTTCACCGCGTGCCATGGCACCCTTGAGAGTGTTCTCTAAACTGTGTGTGAACGTGTAGGGGTCAATGCGTCCTCGGAGTCGCATCACTGGATACGATTCTTGAATCATCTTATACATGTCTTCAATATATGCATCGGTAATCTCATCATCATCGTCAATGAATGCTGAATATTTAGCCTTCGATTCTTGAATCAATTTTTGCCGTTTCATTCCTACGCTCATTTCACGGTTATCAAATGAAAGATTAATCGTATATCGTAAATGAGGGGCTAACCGAGCCATTTTTTCGTGGATCGAATCCGTCAATCGAACAAGAGATTTTTCACGACCAGCGATGGTTGGAATCAGAAAACTAATATCATGGTCATAGTGTTTGCGACGAATGTACGTATACATGTCTTCGTTCCAGTATTTCTGATTACGATCGTAGAGCGCATCCATATTTTGGGCATATCCAGTTCCAGGATGTTCATGGCGAATGATGCAGTAAGGAACATACATACACTTAGAAGCGAGTTCACCTTTACATAAGTCTGTGAGCTCAGTATCACAGAACAAACTCTTATAGTCTGGATGATAGATGTATCCAAAGGATTCGTACATGGTTCGTCCAAAGACGCACAATGTATTCAAGTTGTCTCCTTGGTGTCCATCATTGAACCATAGAATACCGTTCGTGTCTGGAAACCGTACAGTCATATGTGTGCGAATCACATCATCCCATCCTTTCAGTTGTGGAATCATGTCGTCCGACACCAACACTACAATGTCCCAGTTCCAATCAATTTCATTCATATTCGCATTGCAAGCTTGAATCTTACTTTTGTTTGGACTGAAAAAGAGTTTACTCCATCCAGCTGGAAGCAATGTTCGTATCAGTTCTTCTTGAACAAGGTTTCGTGTCATAGACATATCATCTTCATCACATGAAACCACTACTCCAATGTCTTTAGTGTTGTTTGCAAGTTTCATATAGGCTCCTAAGGTTTGAATCACCTTTTGCGGCCGACTTCGTGTCGGACATTTCAAGAGAATTCGCATGGTCTTTTAAAAGGTGTAACTATTAAGTTCCTTGCCTTCTTTACTTAGTGTGCTGAACCGGAACGTGTATCCAAAGAGAGTCACAAAAATTGAATCCTTATCCACCTCCTTTTTAGCATCTCCAGGAGGTGAGCATGAAGTTCCCTTTGCATGGAACGATCGTGCATCGTCTGGACTGAGCATACTTGCATATCCGTTCAGATTGCAAATAGAGCCTCCAAATCCACCATTATCGTTCAAGATGATGTCTCCAAGTGCAGGTTTAGGAACTCCAGGTAAGACACAAGACTTGACCAAGCGACCGTTAATGTAGATGTCCAAGTTTCGTTGGAACACGGTCATTGACACTGAGAACCAGGATTGCAAAGGCACATTCTCAACACTGCAGGTAAAGGAGTCTCCAGTTGAACTTGCATCTGGATTGGCTGCACCAGCTTGTTCGTCGGATGGGAAGAGACTCAATCGCACGTGAAGTGTGTTCTCATTGGGTGCCAAGAAAATACGAGGACCTGTAACGTTGGCATTGTTGGGTGCAACACGCTTCAATACTTCCTTGTCCGCTCCAAACTTATAGTCCCAGTTGGTGATGTACATCCAAAACTGAAGACCATAGTCGGATCCAGCGCCTACTGGAACCTCGCCGGCTGGAATGACGGTTCGAACCTTTCCATCTACGATCGATGGCGTCTTGTCTCCAGACGATTTGGTCTCAAAAAACGTGAGACCTGGTAATCCATTTCGCCTCTGGATGTAATTGAAGAACCGATAGGCGAGATATAAAAGGATAAGTCCTCCGAGGACGGTCGCGATCGTGGACAAGGTTCCAGTGGTTGCCCCTGTCACTTGCTGAGGAAGGGCTACCACTGAAACGTTCGGATTGGCAGGTCTAGACGAGAAAAGTCCCATTTATGATTACGGAGGAACTTTCTTGCGAAACTCTTGCTTAAAGCAATGGAAAAACGGACAGTGAATTCACAACCAACGCATCCTGTAATGTATTGTAACAACTGTGGGGGGAAAGGACACCTCTTTCGAATGTGTAAGGACCCTGTCCTTTCCTGTGGGTTGTTACTCTTAGACACACCCTCGTTACCGATCTCACCCAGTTCAGTCAATCTTCTTATGATACGCCGTAAGGACAGTATCAGCTTCGCAGAGTTTATGCGAGGAAAATATGATCCAGAGGATCCAGAGTATGTCTCACGATTAGTCAGAAACATGACCTTGAAAGAACAGGCTGCACTTGCATCCGAAACGTTTGAATCACTTTGGAGAATGTTATGGGGAGACGATCGAGCCTCTGCAGACTATCTTCCAAGCTATGAGAAGTTCAATCAATTGGACCGAATGAAGCTAATGCGAGACAATTTGTCTGTCTACACAGAACCTGAATGGGGGTTTCCGAAAGGACGGCGTATGCGTGGGGAGACCGATGTAGCGTGTGCAATACGAGAATTTGATGAAGAAACAAACATCCCACGTGATTCGTATCTTGTCTTGAAAAACATGATCTTGGAAGAATCGTTTGTAGGGCTCAATGGTGTCAAGTACAAACATATCTACTTTGTGGCCGTTCTTAAACACCCTGAACTGTTGGACCTCTCACAACGGTTTACCACCATGCAACGCAGAGAGATCTCTGCAATTGCGTGGAAATCCATGGACCAAGCTGAAGCTCTCATTCGTCCACACCATCTTGAACGCTCAGGGATGCTTCAACAATTGAAAACGATTATTGAGACCTTTGAGATTGAGTAATTAGATTCGGAAACGATAGACTACGAGCATAGAGCAGTAGGAAACCACTGCCAAGATAAACACCCACCACCAAACAGGAAACACTGTAGATTCCTTGTCTTGTGTGCCGAACGGACGGATCCGTCCTTCTCTACCAAACGCAATACCAGGTTGAAGGTAGAGAAACGCAGCCATGAAGAAAAGGAAGAACGTCACCATCAAAAGTCTGTGATTTTTCTCCATTATAAATCCTTGTGAAAAACAATGGCCTACGTTCTCCCCAATCGAAAAGCGTTTGCAGATGCCATCACGCGAACTTTACTACTTTACCGAAATCGACCTACGGACGCAGACGATAAAGACGTAGATGTATGTCTTGCACGAGGATCGAATGCACGCGAGTTATTACCTCATCAAAAGGTCGTGCGTGATTATTTGCTCCAAGAAACACCCTATCGAGGCGTGCTCCTCTATCATGGATTAGGTTCTGGAAAGACCTGTTCATCGATTGCAGTCGCCGAGTCGCTATTGTCCAATAAGAAGGTGTATGTCTTGCTACCCGCTTCGTTGGAATCCAACTACCGAGGTGAGCTTCGTAAGTGCGGCGATCCGTTGTATATGTACGACCAACACTGGCGACAACAGACGTTGAACGATGAGTCACGTGCAGTCGCTAAGAAGCTTGGAGTGTCCGATGGATTTTTAGATCGTAACCGCACCTTTTTCACAACCATTCCCAACGAGGCTGCCAACTACGATAAACTACCCAAGGCGGCTCAAGATATGATTGCAAAGCAAATTGAAGATACCATTGATCAACGGTTCACATTCATTCGATACAACGGCTTGTCTTCCAGTAACATTGGTAAATACGCTCCAGACGACGGAACCAATCCCTACGACAACTCTGTAGTGATCATTGATGAAGTTCACAACTTGATTTCTCGTATTTCCAATGCCTCGGACATTGCACGCAAGTTGTATGACTTGATTTACAACGCAAAGAACTGTAAGGTTGTCGCATTGTCTGGAACACCAGTCATTAACCGTGCTAATGAAATCTCGTACCTGATGAACTTATTGCGAGGACCCATTGAACGCATTGTCATTCCAGTCAAAGCCGTTCCAACGTGGGATGAAGAGGGAATGAAGACTGCTTTACGATCCGTTCCCGACATGGATACCATTGAATTCAATTCACTCAAGAAGTACATTCTTGTGACTCGCAATCCACCCAATTTTCGAAGTGTGTACAGCGAAAAAGGTGAACGAATTGCAGTTCAATATATTAAGGATTTACCGTATACACCTCTTGCGGTTGATTGGGTCAAGACGTGGGCGCCTAAGTTTCAAACGGATGTAGGTGGAGCCGAACTTGCAATGGACCGCATCTCTACTGAAGTCTTTGACTGCCTTCCCACAGAGTATGAAGAGTTTGCATCGCTCTTCATGGAAGGTCTTCAGATCAAAAACGCATTACTGTTCCAACGCCGTATTCAAGGATTGGTTTCGTATTTCAAGGGAGCCGATGAACGAATGCTTCCTCGACGTGTAGAGGATGAATCGTTATTGGTCAAAGTACCTATGTCGGATGCGATGTTTACAAACTATCTCTCTGTGCGTTTTGATGAAATCCGACGTGATGCGCGACGAAAGTTGAACCCACTGAAAGCTGAAGACAATGAAATGAAAACCTTTCGTGTCAACTCACGACTTGCGTGCGATTATGCAATCCCCCCTGAACTCAAACCTACGGACGAAGACGCTGCCAATGAAGACGATCCTCCTTCAAAGAAAAAGGATGACATTCTTGCGAAAATCAAGGCAAATCCAGACAGATACCTGACCGAAACAGCACTTGCGTCTTACAGTCCAAAGATGTTGAAACTCCTTCAGATGATCCGAGGGTCCTTAGGAACTGGAGATAAGTGGAATACTCAACTCCTCTACAGCAACTTCCGCAACCTTGAAGGATTGGGTGTATTCAGTGCAATACTGAATGCGAACGGTTGGCAAGAATATACCATTACTCAAGAAGCTAATCAATGGATTGAAGATCCAGCGATGGATCCTGAGAAACCAGCCTACGCCTTCTTTACAGGCAATGAAAAGATGGAACAACGTGAATACATGCGTCAAATTTTCAACGCCAAGTATTCTGATGATTTCCCTGCCAGTCTCAAACAATCCGTAGAGTCTTCACCTAAGAAGAAGTTAGTCTTGTTTATGATTACAGCTGCAGGTGCAGAAGGTATTACACTTGCCAATGTGCGACACGTTCATATTATGGAACCTCACTGGAATCCAGCACGACATGATCAGGTCGTTGGACGTGCCATTCGTATTTGTTCCCATGCGTCGTTACCGAACGAAGAACGTACAGTTCGTGTCTCGTTCTACATTAGTGTGTTCACTGAAGCCCAATCCAAGTCCACAGAGGGAGCGAACAATGTAGTCTTAGTGCGTCGCAATGATCTGAAAACCAAGCGATACGAAGGAGAACCCGTTGAAGCGTTTATGACAACGGATGAATACCTCTACGAAACCACCTATGAAAAGGACGTCACTAATAAACGAATTAGTTTGTTATTGAAGCAAGCGGCTGTCGACTGCGAAGTCCATCGTAAACTTCATAGTCGGGAAACACCTGTGATTTCATGTATGCGATTTGACAGTACGACCACTGGAGAAGATCTAGCATTCAAACCAGACATTAAGACGGAATATCTAGACGATTCTTATATTCGAAATATGAAGCGACGTAAACGTAGACTGCAAAAGGTCTCCATCAAAACCATGGTCTTTTTGATTGATCCAGATACGAAGGATGTCTTTGATGGTCCTGCGTTTGAAGATCAACAACGTCTCATTCGCCTTGGAACTATGACAACACCTGGACAGATACGCTGGGTTCAGGGGCTTCGCATGCAGTGAGAACGTCTTCCAACCACGAGTCACATACGGTCGACCAACTCTTGAATGTATATTTTGAAACCTCTTTACGTTTATCTTCTAATGTCTCAATGCTCTTTTCCATGGCATCTGCAACGGACTCCATTGAAAAGGTAGGAGCCCATAAACCGTGGGGCATACTTCCAGCAAAGTAGGTTCGACCACTCTTTGGGATAAACTCTGCAACGTTCGAATTCAAGAATGAAGAATAGGTTCCAACATCCGTAACCACTTGAGGTGCACCAGTATACATATGCTCTAGTTGACACAATCCAAATCCTTCACCATCGGATGTATTCATACCAATGTCCGAAGCATTGTAAATTTGATTAATGGCTTCATCACTCATGAGGTTTGGTGGTGAAGAATCAATCAACAAGAGCTTGCGCGCATGTGATTGAAAATCGAGTTTTTGTAGTTTGAGTTCTTCCATAAACACACGTTGAACGTCATAGAATGCACCTGATTGTGGACTTGCATTGGTTAACACAAGTAAATAGTAAGGCTTTGTAGGATTACGAGCGATAAGTCTAGCAAACCCACCTATAGTCAGATCTAGGCGTTTTCGCTGACTGTTTCGATTGGCATTGAGAAAGAGGATACCATCGGACGGAACGCTAAGATTGGTTCGTACAGCCGCAACAGAGGCAGCTGGCATACATGAAAAGACTGTAGGGTCCACTGCATGTTCAAGGACACGCACATCTGGAAAGGGACCGTATTCTAAACACTTCTTCTTCCAGAGGTGACTGAAGCAATAAATGCGATCTGAATGTTCACGAATACTATCGATTAATGGTTGTGCGATTCCGTCATAGACTTGATCTAGATAAACCCACAGTTTGTAGGGAGACTTACCTCGTTCGTGCTTCATGGCCTCGATAAATCGCATGACGATCAATGGATCATTGTAAATCATCACTACGTCTGGGTTGACCATGTCCAGATATTCATTGATTTTATTGAAGCCAAACCCTTCTTCTTTCGGATCCTCGTTTGCAGCAGCATCGTAAGGAACAACTCCCTCTGGAACCTTACGAATCGATGTGCGTCCTGGATGTCGTTGAAACCCAAAGTGAAAGGATTTGACTTTAGGTGAAAGAGTTGATATCTGTTTTAATAGATTATAACTTACTTTGGAATACCCAGTTGTCTGATCTACGTGAGTGCTTACGAGAACGAACCTCATTATTTACTAGAGGATTCTCTCGCGTAAATCACAAATGCAAGTGAATTCTGCACAAGATTGGTTAACGAAATACAAACGTAGGGTCATCGCACGAACCATTAATATAGATCCTCAACCTCTGTCTCGTGAAAACAATACGATCTATTTGTCTGCGATCGCAAACGGTGCAACGCAACGCGAGCGCTTTGTTGCTCCATTTCAAGGTGCTCGAGGTGGAGCGAGTGGTGGAGCGACCTATTCAAGCGATTGCTGTTTGAGTAATAACGCAACAGGTGCCTTTGGAACCTTCCAGAACATTACCGATCATGGTGTAGTTCCATACAATGGTCGTTCTGTACAACCTATGAGTGTGCGCATAGTGTCTTAAAGAAAGCATAACGGAGTATACAAATGCCAGGTGGTTTACTTCAACTTGTGGCAACTGGGGCTCAGAATGAGCTTATCAATGGAAGCCCTTCCATGACTCATTTCAGATCGGTCTATCGCCGTCATACGAATTTCGCGATGGATCAGATTCGTATGTCGTTTACTGCGTCCAACTTGGAATTTTCGACAACTGGAACTCGAACCATCTCTTGTCGCGTAGATCGGTATGCACAGCTATTGAGTGATTGTTATCTCTATCTCACCCTTCCAGACATTTATTCACCTTTAAAGTTTTTGAGTGGTCAGGCGCCACCCTCTGGGTATGACGCTCGAACGAACTCAATTGGTTACGAGTTCCAGTGGATCTCAAACATTGGATACAATTTGATCGATCATATAGATCTTACTATGAATGGACAGATTATACAGAGACTCACAGGTGAGTGGTTGAAACTCTATTCATACATGACCCACGATGCGACAAAACGAGCCATTGTGAATGAGATGGTTGGAAACGTGTCTGAACTCTACGATCCTGCACACGCATACGATCGCAATAATCAATATCCTCATTCAGTGACACCCATTACCTTACCAGGGATCTCGCCTAATACAAAAACACCTGAACCTAGTATTCGCTCTCGTCAATTAGTCATTCCTCTTCATTTTTGGTTCTGTGAAAATCCAGGGTTGGCCCTCCCTCTGGTGTCTCTTCAGAACTCCGAAGTGTACATTAACGTCACTTTACGAACATTGACAGATCTGTACACAGTGGTTGATGTAGACTCTACCTCTCCTACCTATGGTACACGTGTACGTCCTGTAAAGTATCCAATGCAATTGTTCTTGTCGCCTCCACTCTCGACTGGATTACCGAGTAACCCTGCATTGACAACATGGTTCCCAGATCCCTACATCGATGGTAACTTCATCTACCTTTCGGAAATGGAAATGAACCAATTGGCACGAGCCGATCAATCGTTTCTGATTAAAACCGTTCAATATGTGATGAAAGACGGACAGTTCGGAGGCAATACAGATCTCGAACTTCCTATGTTTAACTTGGTGACACGTATCGTGTTTCTGTCTCAACGAAGTGATCAGATCTTACTGAACCAATGGGACAACTACACAAACTGGGCCGATCCAAAACGTGCTCCTTGGTCTGCGATCAACTCGGATGTACAGACCTCATTGTTAAGTTCAGGTCAGCAACAAATTACATCGGTGTATCCTCGTGATTCCATTATCGATGGATTGTTATTGTTTGATGGAAAGGAGCGTATTCAAACCAAACCTCTTCCCTTCTTTTCGTTACATCAGCTCTATCGTCATGTGACAGGAAAGACCCCAGACCTTCCTGGAGTGTATATGTATTCGTTCGCATTGGATCATGCGAACTATCAACCGTCTGGAGCAGTCAATGGAAGTATGTTCAACAAAATCATACTTCGGTTAACACTGCAACAACCTATTGCATCGTCTGTCAATGGAAGTACATCCACAACTGTCTGCGTTTTGACGTCCACGTTATTCAGTCCTAATCCAACAGTCATTCCTGCTGCGAACTTGACTTTGACAACACCAAGTGGTGCTCTTCTCTATCCTCCAGGTACTGTAACAACGGTCGTTCAAACCAATGATAACGTGATTTTTACGTTCACGTATAATGTAGGTGTCTACGTTGAATCCATCAACTTTCTACGTATCGTCTCAGGCTTGGGCAATCTTGTGTTCGCATCATAACAATGGCGCAACAAATTGTATCTGCCTATTTCGGAGACGAAAAGAGTTTTCGCAACATTACTCAGTCTCTCATTAACAAAATCGCCGATGGGACACTTGATATCACTGCGGATGAAACGTTGATCCCTGTGTTTGATGCGGCTCCACAGACTAAATTAGAGGCTAAAGACGAGAAGCTAATTCGTGAAGAAGCGGTCCGAGGGTGTGGTTCTGAAAGTGATCAGCGATGTATTGATGCTAAGATCGCCGAGCTAAGCCAAGCTAAACTGAAAGATCTTGAACGAACCTCAACTATTCGAAATGCGATTAAAGGACGACGATTGACGGTCACAGTCGCTGACGAGAATGGACGAACTAAAACATTAGTAGCTCCAGATGGTCAAAAGTTCAAATTAGAGAACGTCACAGGAGGCAACAAGGCGAAAAAGGATATACTTCCAGACGTGAATGTCATCTACGACCGTGCATGGAAGATTGCATTGCATATCATTAACGTGTTTGTCTATGTATTTGCGATTGTTGCAGTCTATGCCATCTTCATGCGAAAATATGAAACCACTGGACTACATTCATTCAAAATGATTGCATACGGCTGTGCTCTCGTTTCTACCTTTATTCCATATTCAGGCTATATCATCATATTGTTCTACTTTGGATTCACTTCCTTTATAAACGAATATGCTAAGAAAGAATAATGATCGAATTACATTGGTTGTCTGCAGGCCTTATTTTTGGATTGTTGGTTTCGACGATCTTAATTCCGCCTACACGCAAACAGGTGCGCATTCCTCAACCTAATGATCCAAGTGTCTATCATACTGAGACTGGTTGTGTCCGGTTCACGTCCATTGAAGTCCCTTGTGTTCAAGAAGCAGACTCTCTCAACGTACTCGCAAGTCTCACTAAGAAGTAATGATCCGTTTATTAGAGGCAATTCACCGAGGAGCCCCCTTCTTCTCATTTATTATTGGACTGGGCATCGCCGTGGTACTCTTCCATCGCCAGTATTCAACGGTTCGCACCCTAGGTCTTCCTCTCAAAGATACCCTGGACAAGATTGTTCGGTCCGACGGCAAATGTTATCGCTATCGCGTGGAGGATGCCAATTGCGAAAACGTGTCTAGTGAATAAACAATGGACGATTCAACTCCTCTGGATGCTTTACTCCCAAGTCCTCAAGGTCCTCAGTCAGCTCCTCCATTGATGCCTTTACCTAGCACAATGGGCGGTTCACATTCCGCGATGGCACCTACCTTCAAGCCTAGTTTACCTGCAATGCGTTGGATGGCGTCGTCCATGAC
>Ga0247723_1001649_pt1 | contig 12725 bp, 15 predicted proteins | sample MSEWelMarce5H_FC_FD_189079 | JGI IMG/M metagenome (GOLD analysis project Ga0247723, IMG submission 189079) | Subsurface sediment microbial communities from gas well in West Virginia, United States - MSEEL Well Study Marcellus 5H_FC | ecosystem: Environmental > Terrestrial > Deep subsurface >...
CAAAGAAATATGCAGTTAATAACACATCGCTAACATCAACTAGTGGAGTATGTACCTGGACTGTAACACACAACCTTGCAACTAAGGATGTAACAGTTCAAGTATATGAAGTTGCTGCTGATTATAGTCAGGTAGAAGTAGATGTACAACATACATCAACATCTGCTATAACTATTAAAATTAATAGTGCAACAACAATCGCTGCTGACACTTACCGTGTTGTAGTAATTGGATAAAGTATAATATAATGTGGGGGGCTGGACTAAACCCCAGCCCCTCATTTTAAAAAAGGAATTATTATGGCAAAGAAGTTTTTAACTAGTTTAAAGCTAGTTAATCTAAATTCAGATCCTTCAGTTGGATCCGAGGGAGAACTATATTTTAATAGCTCCGCTTCTGTTGCAAAAATTTATAAAAGTGGTGCGTGGTCTGAACTTGGTGCAGGTGGAGGTTCAGAAACAACAGTTTCTACCACAGAACCAGTTTCTCCAGTAGTTGGAGATGCCTGGTATAAAAATGATACTGGTGAATTTTATGTATATGATGGAACTTATTGGGTAGAGGTAAATGGAGTTGTTTCATTAACTCAAGAACAAGTTCAAGATTATGTTGCTCCATTATTTACACATAATAATCATGTAAACGCTTCTGTACATTATGAAGATGAATTAAATGAATTGCATATTGAAGTAACTAGTGCCCCAACTGCTGGATTTACATCAACATTAAAGCATGATGTTAAATTAAATGGCTCTATTGCAAAAGGTCAAGCAGTATATGTAAGTTCTGCAAATGGAACTAATATAATTGTTTCAAAAGCCTCTAATACATCTGAAGCTACTTCTAGTAAAACTCTTGGACTTTTAGAAACTGGTGGATCAAATAATGCAATAGTTAAGGTTGTAACTGAAGGTCTTCTTGCAGGTCTTAACACATCTACAGCAACTGCAGGAGATCCAGTATGGCTCGGAACAGATGGTAATTTAATTTATGGTCTTGTAAACAAACCATTTGCTCCAGCACACCTAGTATTTATTGGTATTGTAAGTAGAGTAAATTCAAGTAATGGTGAAATTTTTGTCAAGGTTCAAAATGGTTTTGAGTTAGAAGAAATACATAATATTGGAATTGGATATGGTGCGTCCATACAAAATAATGAAGTTTTAGCATATAACAGTGCCTCTGGATTTTGGATTAATAAAACAGCAGATGAAGCAGGTCTTGCTACAGTAGATGGATGGGAATATGATAGTGTAATAAATATTAGATCATATGATGGAATTACTGACGGTGCAATTAATCTTGAAGGATATCTTAATGCAATAAGATTAAGTGATGATAATGGTGTTACTATTACAACTAATTCAGGATCTGCAAATTTTGCATTTAATAATAGTGGAGAGTTACAATTTCCAGATGCATCAATTCAAAATACTGCCTTCTTAGGAATAAATTCATACAGTACTTCAAATATTTCTGAAGGAACTAATTTATACTTTACAGATGAAAGAGCTCAAGATTCTATTGGAAATAATTTAGGAACAGGTCTTTTATACAATGATACAACTGGTGCTATTTCTAATTCTGGTGCACTATCATTATCTGGAACCGCAAATGAAATTTCTGTAAGTGCTTCAACTGGAAATATTACAATTGGAATTCCAGATTCTCCAGTTTTTGTTACACCTAATATTGGAGTAGCAACAGCAACATCTGTTAATGGAACAACAATTCCATCATCTAAAACTTTGGTTGTAACTACTGATATTGGATCAACTGTTCAAGGGTATGACGCAGATCTTGCATCAATTGCTGCTCTTACAGGTACATCAGGTTTGCTAACTACAAATGGTTCTGGAACTTGGTCAGTAGATACAAATACATATTCTACAACATCCCATAATCACACTGTTGATAGCCTATCGAATGTTGTAATCACTAGTGCTACAGATGGACAAGCTCTTGTTTGGGACTCTTCAACTTCAAAATGGATAAATGAAACTATTTCTTCAGGAGATGCATTTCCATCACAAACTGGAAATAATGGAAAATTCTTACAAACAAATGGTGCAAGTGTATCGTGGCAAAGTGTTGACTTTACTGGATATCTAACAGAAACTTCAGCTTCTACTACTTACCTAACTAAAGCATCTGCTTCAACTACATATCAACCTGCTGGAAGTTACTTAACATCAGAGTCAGATACGCTTTCTTCTGTAACATCTCGTGGAGCAACAACTTCAAGTGCCGTTACGGTTACAAATGCAACTGCTGCATCCTCTACATCTACTGGTGCACTAGTTGTCACAGGTGGTGTAGGAATTGGAGAAGATTTATATGTAAACAACAATGTATATATTGGTGGGGATATTAATATAACAGGATCTATTAGTGGATCTTTAACATATGTAAATGTTACTGATTTAGTTGTAACAGATCCTCTTATCTATCTTGCAGAAAGTAATCCTGATGACTCAGTTGACATTGGTATATTTGCTGCATTAAATCATGGATCTTCTGCATACTACCATGCTGGATTAATTAGAGATGCTTCAGATTCTGGAAAATGGAAGCTGGCTTCACAGCTAGATGATCCAATAAATAATGTTATTGATTTTACAAGTGCAACTTTTGATACATTAAAGATTGGTGCTCTTGAAGTAACCAACCCTTCTACAACAAGAACAAATCTTGGTCTTGCAATTGGTTCAGATGTTCAGGCATACAATTCCACACTTGCATCAGTTGCAAATGGAACATATTCTGGAGATGACAGCATAACTACTGTTGGAACAATATCCTCTGGAACTTGGAATGGCACAACAATTGGATACACTAAGGGTGGAACTGGATTAACATCTTTAGGATCTGCAGGATATGTTCTAAAAGTTAACTCAAGTGCAACTGGTTTAGAGTGGGGAGCTGCATCAGGTGGAGGAAGTTCTGCTGCTGCAGTTACCTCAGATCCACCAGCCTCTCCAGAATTAAATCAAGTATGGCAAGACCTTGATACTGGTCGTATTTATGTTTGGAATGGAGATTTTTGGATTGAAGTTCAGCAAAATGGATCCCTTGGTCTTCTTAGATACCTTGGAGCCTCTAGCACCGCTCCTGCAACGTCTATAGACGGATCTAACCTACAGGTAGGAGAAGTATACTTCGATACTGTATTTAATGGTATGAAGGTTTATGACGGCAGTGGCTGGGAAGATGCATTTAGTGCTGCCTCCCTAAGCGTTAGTCGCTGGGTAAAGACTGTTACAGGTGGACAAACATCTCTATCTGGAAATGATGACAACAGTGTTGCTCTTTCATATACGCCAGGGATTGAAGAAGTATATCTTAATGGTGTAAAACTTATTAGAGGATCTGATTATATTGGAACTTCTGGATCTGTAATATCTAATTTAGAACCATTAAGTGCAAGCAGTGTAGTTGAAGTTATTTCATACTCTGGATTTACCGTTGCAAATACATATACAAAAACAGAAGTAGATGATTTAATTCAAAAGAAGGGTGTTAGATGGACAAAGGTTGCAGGTGTAGGTACTTCTATTACAACACTATCTGGACTGGATGACTATGGAAATACTCTTTCATATACTCCAGGAACAGAGCAGGTATTTGTTAATGGTATTTTAATCGCAAGAAGTATAGATTATACTGCAGGTGATGGAGCATCTGTAGTTTTAGGAACAGCCCTTGCACCTGGAGACATTGTAGAGGTTGTTGGAAATACTGCATTTTCAATTGCAAATACTTATACTAAAGCTGAAGTTGATGCAAAAACATCAAATTATACAATTTGCACATCTTTAACTAGACCGTCATCTCCAACAGACGGTCAAATGATTTATGAAACAGATACAGATAGAGTTCTTTTGTGGCATGGGTCTTCTTGGAGAGGAGTTGAGTCTCCAGGATCAGTTATACAGTATCAATCAGTAAGAGCTGATACAAGAGCTACTTATGCTGCTAACACTTCTGGAAATGGAACAATTATTACTCCCCTAAATGTTATTATTACACCAAAAAGAGCAAACTCTATGATTGTTGTTGAGTGGGTAATTGGGGCAGAAGTTCATCAAGATACTGTATTTTTAATTCACAAAAATGGATCAGTAGCATCGGATGGATTTAACACTTCTGTTGGAAACATAAGGTCTTCGGGAATTATGTCTGGATTTTATGATCAAAATGAAGACTCAACCCCAAGCAATTATAAAATAAAATATGTAGATTACCCAAATACTACTTCTGCTGTAACATATTCATTAGCAATAAGGTCTAGTAGTGCAACAACCTATACCTTTGCTCTTAATAGAACTATAAATGGAAGTACTGGAGATAACCAAGAAAGTATGGTATCGTTTGGATCAGCTATGGAGGTAGCAGTATAATGGCACAAAGACCAATAATTGAAAACGCTCTTCATAATTTAAGACCTGGGGCATCTTGGGGAATCATTGAGGGAGAGATTGAGTGGTATAGTGAAGATCTTGATCAGCCATCTTCTCAAGAGATTGAAGAAGAAATTGATAGGCTTCAGCAAGAGTGGGATAATCAGGAGTACTCAAGAAAAAGAAAATCTTCCTATCCACCAATAACTGAACAACTAGATATGATATATTGGGATATGGTTAACGGAACATCTATCTGGAAAGAACAAATAGATTTAATAAAGTTTACATATTCAAAGGGTGATGAAAATGAGTAGAGCAAGAGATTTGTCTCAGCAAAGTGCGTTATTGACTCGTATTATTCCATCTAGCGTAACAGGCGGAACGCTTAGTTCTAACGGTGTGATTACTGTTGGATCTGCCGTTACATCAGTTGTTGTTAACGATGCCTTTAATTCAACATATGATAACTATGAGATACTTTGGACTGGTGGAGTGATGGCTTCATCATCTGGAGATAGTCAAATAACACTTCAGTTAAATGGCTCGTCTACTGGATACAACAATATTCTTAGGTACAGCAATGGGTCAACTATGTCAGTTGCTTCACAATCAAACGCTGCACAGTGGAATTGGATAGGTGGCGGTTCAACTGGTTCTGGTCTTTTACAAATAAAGTTATACTCCCCAAGCCTTTCAGTGCATACAAGAATGGATAGCAACACTTATAATTCCTGGAATAATGCTAATCTTGGAAATTCAAGTGGTGTTCACACTGTTGCAAGTCCGTATACAGGCTTTACTATTAACGTAAGTGGAACTGGCTCTATGACTGGTGGAAAATTAATAATTTATGGGTATAACAAATGATAATATTTACAAAAGTAAGCAATTGTATATTTTTCTTAGGAGGTAAAAAATGACAACAGCAAGAGAAATAGCAGATTCTAGTCCAGAATTAAAAGCAAACATTTCTTATGTAGATCAACAATTTTATAAGAAAATAACTTCTATTAATCAACAGTCTGGAACTTCGTATACTGCAGTTTTATTAGATCAAGATAAACTTGTTGAATTAAGTAATACCAATGCAATAACTTTTACTGTTCCGCCAAACGCTTCAGTTGCATTTCCAATAGGAGCGTCTATAAATATTCTTCAAACAAATATTGGTCAGGTAACAGTTGTTGGTGGTTCTGGGGTTACAGTAAATTCTGCTAATGGGCTTAAGTTAAGAACTCAATGGTCAGGAGCATCTTTAACAAAAAGATCTGAAAATGTTTGGATTATGATAGGAGATTCTTCTTAAGGATTTTTATGAAAAAAACATTATCTATAGGGGCTTCATCTTCTTTTCCTCCAGTAAGGGCTGGCTTGTTTGGATGGTGGGATGCTCAATCGTTTTCTGGTTCAACCTGGTTTGATAAAAGTGGAAACAATAGAAATGCAACATCTTCTGGAGCAATAACAAAAGTTTCACAATCTGGAATTAATTCTTTGGGAACCATAGATTGTCTTCAGGGTGGAACGTCTTCATCAATAACTTTTCCATCAGGTGTTCTTCCAGCAACATATACTCTTTTTCACGTCACTAGATATACTGGAGGAACCAGGACTAGAATAGTAGCCTCTTCTGATGGAGTAAACTGGCTTTCTGGATTTTGGGGAGGACTTTCAGGAGTAGCTTTTCATAACGGCTGGCTTACTCAATCTTCTTACGATCACTACTACAATAACTGGGTAGTTAGTACAGATCAAAATGCATTATATAGAGCAAATAGAGTTCAAACATCCACATCTTCTGGTGGATCTGCTTCATGTAGGCTTGGAATAAATACATTTGGTGGCGAAACATCTGATTGGCAAGTTGCTGAAGTTATAGTTTATGATAGAACACTTTCTCAAAGCGAGTATGAGTCTGTAGAAACATATTTAACCAATAAGTATAGGTTAGAACCAGAAGGATTGTCTGTTCCAACTAGAGGTCTTATGTGCTACTTAGATGCAGGTCTCACAGATAGTTTTACTCCTGGAAGCAATAGTACTTCTTCACTTTTATGGAGAGATTTAACAAACTATAAAAGAAACTTTACTTGGGGATCTTCTGCTTGGACAAAAAGTGGAGACCTAAGCTTTATTCCAACCTCTGGTAGAATGGCATCTGGTCCAGCATCTAATTCTCTTGGCTTGGTTGCTAACGATGGATATACAATAATTTATATAGCTGCAACTAATAATTTTGGTACAAATGGAGCGTTTAAAGTTTTTGGAGATACTGGAATTTCAAGAGGAATATTTGTACATCCAACTTGGGTTGGATCCCCCCCCATATTATACTGGGATCAAGGTGGGTGCTGTGATGGTAGCCAAAGACTAAATGTAGATATTAGTGGACAAACTGGAATGAGAATGTGGGTGCTTAGAAGACAGCTTAATGGAAACAGACAAATTTTTAGAGGTAATGTCCAAGTGGCATCAACAACAACAGCCCCAGCGAGTCCACCTTATAACGCAACTGCTATGCAAATAAATCCAAATGATGAGGGATATAACTGGGATGCAAACCTTGCAGCATTTATGATATATAATCATGGAATAACAGATCAAGAAATATCAAATATTTATACTTATTTTAATAGTAGGGGGCTAGTAAACTCATGAAAGATTGTAATGGTTGTGAGCATTTTTTAGAAAAAAATAATCAATGTAAAGTGTGTGCATGTTTTATAGATAAAATGAAAGAGTGTCCTATTGGCAAGTGGAAGGTTAAGGTATAATTAAGTTATGGCATTTCCAAGTAGCCCCACAGTAGGCGATATATACTCAGAAAATGGTTTCTCCTGGAGATGGGATGGAGTAGCATGGTCTTCATATGGATCATTACAGAATGCTCTTGAAAGATATAATCTTACATTAAATACAAATTTGCAAGAAACAAATATAGCAACAAGTTCTGCAACAACAATTGATAGCTTTAATAAGTCAACATATTCTACTGCTGAATATACAATTCAAATGAAACAAGGTACTGGATATAGATCTTCTAAATTATTTGTAGTAAATGATGGAACAAATGTTTCTTCTACAGAATATGCAATTTTAAATAGCGGATCTATTCAAATTCCAGCTACCATCACATCTGCAATAAGTGGTTCAAATGTTGTATTGTCAGCAACTGTAACAACTGCAGGAGCCACAAGCGTTGCTGTAAAAGCATATAGGCTTGCGGTAACAGGATAATGGATAATTTTAAAACTAAGCAATTAGATATTCAAGATAGTACTGCTAGAGTGTCTATAAATGTATTGCCTGAAGCAGGACATATCTTACCATTTGCAGGACCTTCTAATAAAATACCAACTGGATGGGTCTTGTGTGATGGAACAAATGGAACTCCTGATTTAAGAGGAAAGCTTCCAGGAGATAAGTCTGGAGCATCCTTGTTATCAACAGAAGTTCATACCCATACATTTACTAATTCTGTTGCTGCTTTTAATAATTCTTCCGTATCTCACAACTCTAATATTTCTGCTGCAGCAAGTGGAACAAATAACACAACTCATACTCATCAAAATGATGATTATATGAATATGAATGGTGGATATTCTGGACCTGCAAATAGATCAAATGGCACTCAGGCTAATGTTACTTTGCAATATCATGCACACCCATCGTCAGCAACAAGTGCTTCAAATACTACTGCTGCTGCTGGTGCTCACAATCACGGATTTGATTCCTACAACCATAGCTTATCTGGAAATGCTCATGGTCACTCAATATCGGCAACTCCTACTGCTACTGTTTTACAGACAACTCACGACCTACCTTCAATATTTTATGTAAACTTTATAATGAAGGTTGCATAGCTTATGACAAACTTAAAAATATCTGATGGAGTTTCTGTAGAAAAAATTAAAAATTCTACATATCAAGTTGGTGACATAATTTTATTAAACTCAGACTCAGTTCCAGCTGGATTTTTACTATGTGATGGAAGTACAATAACTAGTATTGAGTATCCAAAACTTTTTTCTTTGCTTGGAACTTACTATGATCCAGCAGGATTGGTATGTAAGATTCCAAACCTAAAACAATCTTATTGGATTTTTCCAACTGGAACTGTTGGAAATGCCAATGCGTATTCTGCTGCACCCTCTGCCCATACTCATTCTTCAAACAATGCTATTACTTCTGGAAATTATAGTACTGCTGCACATAATCATAGCGTGGGTGGGTCTACTAACTATTCTGGAAACCCTCATTATCATAACGGATATTCTTTTGGAGGAGGTGGTGGCTGGAATGGTGCATCAAATGTTGCAAATAGAAGTAACGGATCTGGACAAGGAACAAACCTAGCAACTGCAGGTCACGTTCATGAATATACCCAGGCAGGTTATGTAAATAGTAGTACGGATTCTCATAATCACGATCCAAGCTTTAATGTCGCATCTGATGCCTCAAACCATAGTCACACATCTTCTTTAACTACAAATGCATCATCTGAAACCTATGTTCCACAAAATGTAATTGCTATAAGGTACTATATAAAGTATTAGGATGTATTATGGAAAACTTTAAACTAACTTCAGGAATTGACACTTTATCTTCATCAAATGCCTTTATTCCAATCGGGTGCTTAATAATGAAAGCCCTACCTCCAAGTGCTTTGTCAAGTTATAGTACTTCTCAGTCCTGTATAGACTCTGGAGTAATACCTTGTGATGGTAGAACATTAAATGCATCCACTAGCATAGAGTATCAAGCACTATATGATGTAATTGGAAATATTTATGGTGGAACAAATAACACAGACTTTAAAGTTCCAGATTTAAGAACAATAAAAAGATATGTGTATGGTTCTAATTCTGTAAATCCTTCTTTTAGTGTTAATGCTACAAACTCTGTAACGCATAATCATTCAGTTTCTGGAATTACAACCCAAACCTTATCAACAAATGCTGCTGCTGGAACTCACACGCATTCAATATCTTATGACATGGCAGGGCAATCTGATGGGCATGGACACTATGCAGTTGGTCAAATACCTGGAATTACTACTGGTGGACCATTTACTGGTGCATTAACTAAGTCCGATGGAAGTGGAACTGCTGCTGGTGCATCTCATACTCATAGTCATGGATACTACACTTATGCATATAATACTAGTGGTGCAGTAGCTGATGCAAATCATGATCATACGGGTTCTGGAACATCTGCCTCCTATAGTGAGCCAACTCACTCACATACTTTACCAGTATCTTCACCGTCTTTTACCTCTTCTGGGGTTGACATACCCAACATAAACGTGCTATACTTTATAAAAATGTAAAGGTTTTAAATGAAAAAAAATAAAGTCATTGAGTTTATTGCTGCAAATAGGTCTTCATATGCTGCATTTGATCCACCATACCCATCAAAAAAAGAGTTACCAGAATGGTATAAAAAACAAAGCAAGTATTCTTCTGGAAAGTTTGAGATGCAAAAAAATGGTAATGCTAATCATACCATAAAGTCTTGTATGCCAGTATTTGATATGATGGGTGCTGGCTATACAATACCCCTACCAGCAGATGTTTATTTTGGAGAAAACTACCAAGTCAGTTGGAGCACCGATTTACTTGGTTTAATTGACTCTCATCCAAAAGAACAGTATAGCGAGTTTGATATTCCAGACGGATATAGAAAAGATATTGTCTTTAAGTTTGTTCAGCCCTGGATGATTAAGACTCCACCAGGATATTCAACAATGTTTATTCACCCAACATATAGACCAGATCTTCCATTCTATACCCTCCCTGCCATTGTTGACACAGATAAGCATCCAATCATTATTAACTTTCCGTTTTTAATTAAAGAAGAATTTACTGGTGTAATAGATTATGGAACCCCAATGGTTCAAGCAATTCCATTTAAAAGAGATGCTTGGAGCTCTAACTCTTCATTTTCAGAGATATCACAGGATGAGCTTTTTCAAGGGGCAAAAAGAAAACTTGGTAATAGATATAAAACATTTTTTAGGTCAGCAAAGGTGTGGAACTAATGAAAAATATAGAAAAGTATTTTAAAGAAATACTAAAACATGATGATCATGGTAACTTTACAACAGACATTAACTATGAAGTTGCTTATGAGTTATTGGAAGAGGATGAACTAAAGGTTCTTATTTTGTTTACAACTATGCTTAGGTATATGAATACGGTTGTAAATGCTGAAACTATGGATATGGCAGAAGAGTGCTTAAACCAATTAAATATTGCTGGATTAGATAATCCCCTAAGCTCTACCTTTATTAATTCTATTTTTAACTTTAATAATGTTTACACCCCCCTATATGATCTATTAGACTTAGCAACAAATGGAAGGTTTCGTGGGGAAAAGGTTTCAGATGAGTATCGTTTAGGGGTTATGGATAGCATCATTGCATTAAGAAGATATCAAAGAACTCACGGTCTTGGTGATCATGAATGGGAACTACCATACAATACGGCAAACTTTAATTAGGTTATAATGAAAAAAATAATGATTGCTACTCCGTCATATTCTGGAGATGTAAGTGCCTTTTATGCAGACTCCTTAATCAATACAATAAACAAAGTAAAGGGTGGCGAAATAAACATAACTCAAAGGTTTTTAGTTTATCAGCCAGTAATACAGTATGCTAGAAATACTTTAGTAAAGCAATTCTTAGAATCAGATAATGATGAAATAATTTTTATTGACTCTGACCAAGCATGGGAGCCAGATGATTTAATAAGTTTAATAAACTCTGATAAAGACTTTATAGGTGCTGCGGTGCATTTAAAAACTCACGATGAAAGATATAATGTAAAGTTTTTAAATAAGGATATTGACAGTGAGGGGTATTTATTAGTAGACTCTATTGGCACTGGATTTTTAAAAATTTCAAGAGATGCTATGCAAAAAATGTATGATCATGGCAGCAAGTATCTTTATAATGATATCGAATACTCTTCAGTTTTTGAGCTTTCTGTTATAAATGGGCAAGCATTTACTGAGGACTTTACTTTTTGTGAAAAGTGGAAGTCATTAGGTGGCAAGATATATATAGATACCAATCTAAAATCTTTTCATATAGGTAAAGATATGTGGGCTTCAAACATTAAAAATTATATAAAAGAAATGAGCTTGTAATGAGAAATAAAATAGATACTAAAAAGATTAAAGCGTGGATTTATAAAAATGATGTTTTTGATGGAGATCTTTGTAAGATAGAGCCTTCAAAAAAGTTTGTACCTACTTGGTATAAAAACATATCCAAATATGTTGACGATAGTGTTTTAAGAATAGATAGTAAGGGCTTTACAAATATTGGACTAAAGGGATGCTTTCCCTTTTTAGATTCATTAAACTTAGGATATATGCTAACAGTACACTGTGATATCTTAGTAGAAATGGTAGATGGAGTTCAAAAACTTTCTTGGACTTCAGACACACCGCCAATACAACCAAGACCTATGGCAATAGTAAAAGATATTCCAAGTGTTCCTGGTTACGGAAACTTTACTCAAGCCTGGTATTTTAGGCATGGAGTTCTTCTACCAAAAGGGTACAGTATGTTAATTACCCAACCTCTAAATCATTTTGAGCTAAACACTTTTACAACATCTGGAGTTGTAGATGCTGATGGTGGAATGGCTGCAGGAGGAATACCATTTTCTGTAAAAGATAATTTTGAAGGCGTGATAAAGGCAGGAACCCCTATCATGCAACTAATTCCTTTTAAAAGAGATAATTGGAAGTTAGAATATTCCAAAGAAAAAGAGCCAAAAAATGTTCCAGTATGGAGCCCAAGAAATAGTTTATCTGGTTGGTACAAACAAAATGTTTGGAAAAAGAAGAGCTTTGAATAATACTGCGTGGTATAATATTGAAAGGTGATTAACTATGGCATTTCCAGGTACATACAATTTTAACTATTATGCAGGTGATACTTTTGAGTTTTTTGTATACCCTAAAAATTCAACTGGTGGAGTATTTGACGATCTTTCTAGCTACACCGCACTTTTCTTGGTTGCTACATCTAGGGGTGGGTCAGCATCTGCTACTGTTATAAACTCTCTTACTGCTTCAGCAGACGCTTCAGCAATTGTTCAAGATGGAGACCATGTTTCTTGCACTATCAAGCCAGCTGGCGGTAGAAAGTTAACGGCTCCAGCATATTTATATGACATTCAAATTCAAAATACAAGTGCTTCATCATCTTCTTTTGGAAAAGTATTTACTCTTTTAACTGGAACAATAAATGTTACACAAGATGTGGCGGTAACTTAATATGGCAATAGATACTATTATATCTAATGT
>Ga0247723_1001650_pt1 | contig 12721 bp, 20 predicted proteins | sample MSEWelMarce5H_FC_FD_189079 | JGI IMG/M metagenome (GOLD analysis project Ga0247723, IMG submission 189079) | Subsurface sediment microbial communities from gas well in West Virginia, United States - MSEEL Well Study Marcellus 5H_FC | ecosystem: Environmental > Terrestrial > Deep subsurface >...
ATGGTACACGGAGTAGGGAAATTGACTTGCACCCCAGGGGGTATGGACAGGCGCGGAGGGGAGTACCACTAATATGCCCACATCTTACCACTACTACACCCATATCTCACCACTAATCCTAATTCTACATCAGCGTAGATATTATACATATATCAGACCATAGCTGAAACGTAGTGTGGGCGTGAGTTGCTATGTAATTTTTTTGAATAGGTAGTGCATATTTTTTGCACCTGTGTACGCTTTGTATAGCATTAAATTATTTTTACTTTGTTTAATTAATTTGCACTATATTTGCATTATGAGATTGGAAGACTTTGAAAGTACAGCGAAGAGCCCATTCAGTGTAGACCATAGGTATATACGCCCCTTCCCGGATTATGACGTAAATAAGTCTACTGGAGAGGTTAAGGAAAAGTCTAAGCTTGGTGATTTTCAAGAACATATAAGGATATTCCCAGAAGCCTATGCTGATTTCAAAGAACTCAATTCAATGGCAATACAGATAATCAGCTTCATATTCAGCGAGTTGTCTGACGATTCTGACATTGTGGTATTAAACGCTAAGTCGCTGATGGAGATGTATAATGTTACGTCTCGGAATAGCGTTCTAAGGGGCATAAAGGACTTACTGGTAAAGGGGTTTATAGCCAGAAAGAACTCGTTAGACACTTATTTTGTAAACCCTTCTAAGATTTTTAAAGGAAGCAGGGTAAAATGGTATAAAAACTTTTTAGATGAAAAATAGCAATACGTCTTTATTTGGGGTTATTTACGAGCAGGATGGAGAAAGGGTTGTTCAGAAATTCATGGACACAGGCTCTTCTGCTGAATATGAGGCAAAGAAGTACTCAAATAAGTTTAAGAAAAATGTGGAGTTATGGCACTTCCCAAGCTACGGCAGCCCTATTAAACTATGCACCGCTTTATACAGATTTTTAAAAGTTGTACGATGACATGCTATATTTGTGCTAATCCAGCTGAAAATTCCATTAGGGTACACGATTCTGTGACATTCTCTTATTGTGACGTACACAGAGCTGATGTAACTATAGGAATCAGCGACTTTGTTTTAAGGGGTACACTAGACAGGATAGAGGGCTTCAAGGAGGAGTATATAACTAAGTACAAAGGTTCAGCGTACAGAGAGTTTGAGAAGTGTAAAAGAATAGGTGAAATGTATGAAAATTACGACAGTAGTGTTACAGAACAGGCTTTATGACGGATTTGTCATACAAAAATACTATTGCAGTATGGGTAAAATAGAAGCTGCAAGGCCCGTAGGGGATTACCCTCCTTGACGGGTAGTGTGACGGTATGTCACGGGTTGGGTACTCGATTCCAACATCAGCTGAGTAGCTCAATGGTAGAGCGCCCTATGGTTGAAAGGGAGATTACGGTTCAATTCCGTACCAGCTACAAGATACATTTGGCTGATTATAAATTTTTATATTTAGCCAAAAGTCAACCTGACATAAATAATATAATATGCTAAAAAGAGCTTATAATCAAGGTTACGAAGATGCTAAACTTGGACATGTAAACGATGCTGATGAGTATGTGGCACAGGCAGAGTACATGCTTGAGGACTATATTGAGAATACCGCCATAGCGGAGTGCGACAAAATGTGGGGGTTTGGTAGTGGAATGGAAGACGCTTTTATAATGGGAGCTAAGTGGGCATTAAAGAACGCATAAATGGTATATTTGTACTTCTTATAACACATCAGCGCTGTAACTTAAAGGCAAAGGCTGGGTTCATAGCTCGGTTACTCCCGTTCGATTCGGGACGGCGCTACAATAAACAAATGTGTTTATTTTTTTAGGTATAAGTAAATGCATGAGTTTAATATGACAACAATATACGGACAGGTACCCAGTAAAAGCAACGGGTACAGGATTATCAGCATCAGGGGACACGGTTCGCTGGCCAAAACCAAGGAGCTGAAGGAGTACGAAAGCAACTTTGCCCTACAATATAAAAGACATAATAAAATTTTAGGTAACTTTGAAGTGGAGGTAGATGTTTACTTTCGGAGCAACAGGAGTGACTTGGATGGCATGTTTAAGGTTTTCCTAGACTGCCTACAGAAAGTGGAAGCAATAGACAACGACAGGTATTGCATGAAGATTGTAGCCAGAAAGTTCGTGGACAAGGAGAATCCTAGGCTAGAATTTAAAATAACAAAGATTGAGTAATGGCAAAGGCTACTGGTTCAGCAAATAAGGTTAACTTCGGAAAGCGGAAAAAAGGGAAAGCTAAGAAGTCAAAAAATAAACACGACAGAAAATGAAAAAAATTAAACTAAAGAAGAGTAAAACAGAAAAGTTTCCAGACATGAGTGGAGATGGAAAGGTTACTAAAAAAGACGTATTAATAGCTAAAGGAGTTTTACCTAAAAAAAAGAAATAACATGCCACAAGAAAAAAGAAAATTAACAGAAGCTGAAGTTGGAATGGCGAAGTCTTTGACTAAGCTGAAAACTCCTATGACTAAGAAAGAAGAATTGCAAGCTGTAATACAGAGGGCAAAACTCTTGAGAGGGAATAAGGAGCTGAATAAAGGAATGAAGCCTAAATATACGGGCAAGGATATGACTCCAGTAATGATGGTAAAGCAATACGAGAAGTCTGCTGCCCAGAAAAAACTAGACAAGCCGACTGAAGCAAAAAGAATTGTAGGAGTATTCTCAATGAAGAAAAAATGAGCGTAGCCGTTAAGACTAAGCCTGCATTGTGGGAATCAGCTAAACAGGAAGCTAAGAGCAGGATGGGTGGTAAACATTCTGCTAGGGCAATGCAATTAGCGGTTTCAATATATAAGAAAAAGGGCGGAGGCTACAAAGGAGAGAAGAGTGAGTCCAATAAGTTGTCAAAGTGGAGTAAGCAAGACTGGAAAACATCTTCCGGAAAGCCTTCGGAGGGCAAAAGAAGGTACTTGCCCGGTAAGGCATGGTCTGCACTATCAGCGGCTCAAAAAGCTGCTACCAATAGAGCAAAGGCTAAGGGAGGTAAAGAGGGGAAGCAGTTTGTTGCACAGCCTAAGTCGGTAGCTGACATAACTAAAAAGTATAGGTAATGTGCCCTATACACTATATAGAGCTAGACGAGGAAGGGTTTTGTAGTATTTGTTTACAGGAAAACAATAAATAATGGCAAAGATTAGGCTAAATAAAAAGCTGGAGAAAATGTATGAACATCATGAAGAGATGATGGACTGCATTGAATCAGCTGAAGAAGAAGTCGGACTTAAGAAGTTTGAGGAAGAGACAGAAAAGAAAGAAGAAGAACTTAAAAAAGCTGCATTCGCTATTGCGGTTGCTAAAATGAAAATGTATGGCAAAGGTAAAACTTAAAAAGCCGATTGAGTACAATACAATTGTACCAAGGCCTAAAGACAGGACGCAAAAGGGAGAACTGATTGTTGGAAAACAATTTGTAGTTAAACCTGTTGCTAAATTAAAGTGAGCGCACTAAACACACAAACCGGAGGAGAGCATTATAAAAAATATGCAATCCAGCCTATAGAGTTCATCAGCGCAAACAACCTTGATTACTTTCAAGGCAACGTACTGAAGTACTTATGTAGGCATAAGGACAAGAATGGAGCAGAAGACATAAAGAAAGCTATTCACTACCTTGAACTTATTTTAGAATTACAATACACAAACCATGAGAGCAAAACGCAAACATCTAATTGTCAAAGCGAACCCGGAGCAGAAGGAGTCGCATGAAATCCAAATGCCAGACGGCAGTACAATCAGCATTTATTTAGGTAGGAAGTTCGGAGAAAACAACAGAGAAGTTTACCCTAACGTATGTGAAATAATCAGCGTTGGTGACGAGGTAGCTGGAGTTTCTGTAGGAGACAAAATAATCCTGCACCACAACATCATTACAAACGAAGCTACCCATATTAAGAAAGAAGACGGGTATGTGTACATGGGCATACCAGCAGACGGACTGGTTTACGCCAAAATTAAAGAAGACGGAACGCTGATTCCACTATTCAAAAACCTAATAGGAGAGAGAATCGTAAAAGAGAAAGTTTCTCAATTTGAGTACGAGGACAGGACTGAGCAACACAAGTTTAAGATTCTTGCAGTACCAGAAGACTATTCTGACGTAGCAGCAGGGGACATAATACTGGCTTATAAGTACTCCGACTATGAAATGGTTTACCATCACAACAACAGGGAATGTAGGGCTATCAGAATAGCTGCTGATGACATCCTTGGAATATTCAACTAACATGGAAGAGAAAATAAAACAGCTTGAGCAGGAGATTCTTCTGTACAAGCAGGATGGTATGCATGCGCTATACTTTTCCCTAAATCGTAAAATGAACGAGTTGGCATCCTCCATGAATGGGTTTACTCTTGACTTCAAAAGTGACGACAAGTCTTTTGACAGGTTCCAGAAAGTCACTGGTTCGGTAAAAGACATGGTAGAATCAGCGGCTTGGCTTAGGAATAACTACATGAAAATGTCGGAAGAAGAGGCAAGAGAGGCTGAAAAGAAAGGAATACCACTTATTGAATTACTCGCTAAAGGCAATAAGAAATGAGTATAGGAAGAAAAATAAGCCACAAGGGGTTAGACTTAAAGTTTACCATAGACACCAGCGCTCTTGTTGACAAAATAAAAGACCAGTATAAACCTGTAGTTGACAATCTCAAGAAGCTTCTGGCCAAAAGAGACGAGTACATTTCCCGTATTCATAGAATGACTAAAGACCCAGACACTACCATATTTATGTTTACGAATGGTTTAAGGGTAGCAAGAAAGGCTAGGAAGGCGTTTGGGTACAGCGAAAAACAATACATGGCACTTTCTTTTATGTCAAGTACCAATATGTGCAGGGAGGAGTACCTGTCAAGGTTTTTGAATAAAATAGGCTACTCCAAAATAACCAAAATGGAGCTGGAGCATTTAGTTCTGGATGGGAGAATAGTTAAGCTGCAAAGACAATACTACGCCATTACGGACAAAGGCAAGAGTGTAGTCAACTCAATATACGCAGCATACAGACAAGACTTGGACTTTTACATAAAGAATAAAAAAGTTCCAAGGAAGACATCCATAAGAAACAATCCAGTCAAATATACAGAGGCTGAAAGAGAAAGGCGGTCTCAGGCATACAAGCTGATGATGCGTCCATTCTGGGACGGAGGCTACAAGGTTATGCCAAAAGACAGGGACATGAGAGTTAAGTACCTGCTTGGATGGATTGAGAAAAAGAAGACTGATGGATTCTTTGTAGACGACGTATACATGAGACTAGTTGAGAAATGGAGCGGCAATCCCACTCCAGTAAAGCTATAGTCGGCTAAATAAACTATATTTGTCGTAATAAACGGAATAATATGCAGTTCTCAAGTATGGATGAACTCCTTAGTATGTCTATGGACGCTCCTTCAAAGAAAAGAAGGATGGAGTACGGATTAAAGGTAGCGCAAGGTATATTTAATTCAGCTGACAGGAATACCGATGGGTATTATGGGAAGCGCTATAGGCAATGGAGAGCAAACAGAGACTTCAGCTATGGTACAAATAGCATGAAGGAGTTCATGGACTTGATGCGTATTGAGGGAAATCAATCATATATTAATCTTGACTGGACACCAATTAAAATTGCCCCTAAGTTCGTAGAAATACTTCTTGGTGGATTTATGAATAGGAAAGAGGTTCCTTCCGTTACAGCTGTTGACGACATGAGCACCAGCGCCAAAGAAGAAGAGAAGCAAGAGGCTAAGTTCCGCATGGAAAATAAGGAAAAAATCATGCAGATTGAGGCAGAGATGGGCGAAAAGATTGAAACCCAAAAGTATATTCCAGAAGACGAAGACGATTTGGCCCTGTATTTTGATTTAGAGTACAGGCTTCCAGAAGAAATATTGTTTGAGCAGCGCATTAAAAAGGTTTTTGACAACAACGACTATCCCGTAATGAAGCGCAAGATTCTAAGGGATTTGATTGACACCAACTTTGCTTGGACTAAACTTAGTTACGACCCGAATGACAACATAAAAATCAGCATACCGAAGCCAGACAACATGATTTATAACGTGTTTGAGTCTGACAGCGGCAGGGACATTTCATACGTTGGAGAAGTTTACCCAATGAAGATTTCTGTACTTAGGCGTAAGTACAATGTAGACGAAGAAACTTTGTTCAAATTGGCTCAAAAGGCCTCAAGAGAACTAAAAAGAAGCGAGAATCTGTATTGGAAGGACTCATACAAGTATACAGAGATTCGTCCTTATGACGACTATTCCGTACTAATTTTTGACTTTGAAGTTAAAAGCGTAGACGTAGAGTATTCGGTAAAGACTGAAAACAGATTCGGTAATTTGTTGGTTGTTCCAAAACAAGGAAAGCCAGTAGCTCCAAAAGGACAAGAAATTGTTGGAGAGGTTATTGAGACAAAGCGGATGAACATATACCAAGGAATTTGGGTATGCGACACCGACATCATGCTGAAGTGGGAAATTAGTCCTAATCAAATTAGGCCATACCAAAACGGAGTTGACGTATTCTTCTCTTATTCAGTCATCAGCCCTAACGCAACAGGTTCTCTAATCCCATCAATGATTGAAAGGGCGCTTGGCCCAATAAGGCAAATGGTTCTTATTCGCCTTAAGATGCAGCAGCTGATTGCTACAATGAGGCCAGACGGTTACATGATTGACATTTCTGGATTAAGAGATGTTGACTTGGGCTTAGGAGATTCTGTAGAGCCGCTGAAGCTGATGAAGATTTGGGACCAAACTGGTAGAGTGTATTATGATTCTACTGGAGATGACGGAGAAAGAAAGTCTCCTCCCATTACTCCGCTTCCGTCTAACCAGAACGTTTCAATGCTGAATACTTTGGTTGCGCAGTATAACTTTGAACTGGAAAGACTTAGGGAAGAGATGGGAATTTCTGAATACAGAGACGGTTCATCAATACCAGCAAAGACTGGACTTGGTGTAATGCAGCAGCAGGTTCAATCATCTAACAACGCAACAGAATACATTTATCAATCTTGCGTACATCTTCTTGAAGAGACTGGAATGAAGATTTCTATGATGCTTTGGGATTCAATAGTCCTAAAGGCTAAGAAGTTTAAGGAGTTTGAGGGTTATGAGATGAGCCTTTTGGACATGACTTTTGACGTAAGAGTTAACATGATTAATGACGACCAGAGCCGTGCTGAATTAACGCAGTTAATGAATACTGCACTTGCTGCTGGCATGATTACCTATGAGCAAGCCTTTAAAATTAAGCATATTGAAGATGTAAAGCTTGCCGAGTTGTACTTAGCAAGAAGCATGAAGAAGGCCAAGAAAGAAGCGCAAGAGACTGCCCAGCAGAACGCACAGATGAACGCACAGATTCAGCAAGAATCAGCTGCCGCTAAAGCGCAGGGAGATGCACAACTGGAGCAAATGATGGCAGAAAGCAAGATTGCGGTTAATAGAAGTAAGAATGACGGAGACAAAGAAATAGAATTAATTAAGTTTGCTACCACAATGTACGCTTCAGCAGTAGGCAAAGGAATTGAACTTCCTGCCGAAATCAAACAGTTTGCTGACACCATTTTGGGCAACGCAATTCAGCCACAAATGCAAGAACAAGCAGCACAGCAAGCTGCAATGGAACAGCAAATGATGGCAGAAGAGCAACCAATGGAAGAGCAGGTTACAGAGGAGCAAATTACAGAAGAAATGCCTCCCCAATAAATAGTTTGTGTGTGTTTCATGGTTACGGGCCGAGTTTTTACTTGGCCCTCTTTTTTTGTTAGTAAAAAAATTATTATATATTTGCTTAGTAGTTTAAGGACAAGTAAATCCTAAAAACAGTAATAAATATGGAAATAGTAGACATTGTGCAAGAATACGCACAAACACAAGAACCAACGCCACAAACTCAAGAAACACAAACAGAAAGCTCTTTAACAAATGAAACGACAACTACGGAGGTTTCTTCTGCTCCTGCTCCTGAAAGTGTTACCAACGAATCGGCTTACGAATCGTTACTGTCCGGTAAAACTAACATAAGCGAAGAGCAAAAGATAGAACCAACACTAGAGCCAACTACAGAACAATCAGCTGATGTTATTCAAATGAACGCAGCTGATGTTCAAAGTGAAGACGCTAGTGGAATGGAGGATGTTATTGATGAGGACGACTTCATCAAAAGCAAAACCGAAGGAAAGTTTTCTTCATGGGAGGAAGTGTACGAAGCTTTAGAGCAGCAGGCACAACCCAAGTTTGAAAATGAATTGTCAGAAGCCGTCTACAATATGCTTCTTGAGGGTAAGACAGAGGAAATTTTTGAAATTCTAGGCACAAAACAATTTGCTGATGATGTTCAAAACCTTCCAGACGAAGATGTCCTTAAAGCATATATCAAGGTTAATAACCCAGATTTTGACGACAATGACGTAGAAGACGAATTTAACGAATCTTATTCTATTGATGAGTACCAGTTTGACGAATCAAAGCTTAAGAGGGAACAAAAAAAGCTGTCCCAGCGCATTAAAAACGATGTGCAAGACGCAAAGCAGTTCTTTGAGAATCTAGCTCAGGACATAAAACTTCCTGAATTGTCTAGGCGACAAGTGGAACAAGCGCCACAAGAAGATGCAGAAATGGACGCAATGATTCAAGAACAAAGGTCATTGTATCTTAACTCACTTAATGGCGTAGAATCCAGAATTGGCACGTTGCCTTTCCAATGGAGAGACGACAAAGCTAATATGTCTGTCAATGGTAAGTTTGACATCCCTGCGCAGGAGTTGTCAAAATACAGGCAGGCAGCAGAGAACCTTGAAGACTATCAAGTAAACAGGTACTACAAAGACGGTCAGTACCAGTCAGACAAGATGGTTAAGGAACTTTACATAGCCGACAATTTTGACAAAATCCTAAATTCAGCTATTTCACAAGCGGTTAATCAAACCCGTTTAGAGATGCTGAAGCAGAGCAAAAACATTCAATCAGAACAGTTTACGTCTGGTACATTTAAACCAAATGCAGCGGATGACGAGAGAGCAATGCTCGACCAGTTATTCATGGGACATTTAAGAAGACAGAGTTAATAACTTTTAAAAACAAATAAAATGCCCAATTCATTCCCAGCATATAGCCAAGGTGCTATATCAAGTTCGGCAACAAACAGAGCTTTGTTGAACGACTTAAACATTTTTGACCGTTCTTTCGAGAAGAATCTCGTTAGAAAATACGGCGCAGAGAACTACGCTATCGTACAGATGGCCCTCGGTAATTCAGTTACTGAAGCCAAAAGCGACAACCGTTTGTTCTACCATTATGAGAAGCGTGGATTGCACCAAGCAGTTTCAGTAAAGGCAGCAGTTGTTGCTCCAGTAGCAGGCGCTAACGTTACCGTAACCATTGGTAGCTCTTCTGCAACCACTTTTGCAAATGACCCTTCTTACTACAGCTCATCACTTCCTCTTCGCCCCGGTGAAGTTGTTCGTATCATGACTTCTGGTATTGAAGGTCAAGTTGTTTCAGTTTCTACTGGAGCTTATCCTTTGACTGCTGTAATTCGTCCTCTTGTTGCAGCTCAAGCTTTTGTTTCAGCAGGTTCCGCCAACCTCCTTGCATCTGATTTCTTGATGCTTCGTGGTGCTGTTAACATCGGTGAAGGCTCTACAGTTCTTAATGGTATGTCTCCAATCTTGGATAAGATTGAGAACACCACTACAGAGCACAGGGACGACTTCACTATCACTGACAGGGCTTCAATTGAGAAGAACGAAGTTGATTTCGGTAACGGAAACTTCTACTACTACTACCTCGCCCAAGACGACATGAACAGGCGTTACATGAACAATGCTTTCTTCAAAATCATGGAAGGTGTTGCTGTAGATAACATTACCGGTACTGTTGGTACAACTGGTGTTATTCCTCGTGTAGCTGCTGGTGGTAGCACTATTCAGTACACTTCTGGCCAGTTTGGTGGTGTTTCTGGAACTGACATGTCTAACATGCAGACAATCACTCGTTCTTTGAACTTCTACGGTGGTTCTGGCGAGTACCATTTCTTGCAAGACATCTATCAGCGTCAAGAGGTAAACAACCTTCTGTTTGGCAAATACAACAACGGTGCCATTTCTTATGGTTCTGTAGGTGGAAGCCAAGAAGCTGCTGCATCTTATGGATTTAGCTCCTTCATGATTGATGGTTATACTTTCCACTTCTTCTTGAACAACATGTTCAGCCCAGAAGCTGTGTACCATATCAATCCGGGTGCTTTGACTCCTGAGAAGCGCAACTACGGTGTATTGATTCCTCAGAAAATCAACAGCGATGCTAAGACTGGTAAGCAGTTCCCTAGCTTCCAAATTGTATTCCAAGAGGTTAACGGACAAAGGATTTTGACAACCGAAACTGGTATGCTTGCTCCACAGAACAAGACCACTACGGCTAACAAGACCTTGTCGATGCTCTCATTTCCTGGCGTACGAGTTTTTGCCGCCAATCAGTATGCAATTGTCGAAGGTATCTGATAATCAATCAGTTACGCATAATAATAAAAGCTCAACCATTAACTTGGTTGGGCTTTTTATTTATAATTTATTTTATACTTTTTATACAATAAGCGTGACTTTTTTATTGCCGAAACAATAGAAGGAGGTTTGCTGTTTATTATTTTTGATAATTCTGTTACCGAACTTGATTCGAATACTTCACCAGAAATAACATCTGTGACAGTCAGCGGTCTTATTTTTTCATTTATATACCTCCTACGAATCTCATCATTAATTCCTTCTGTTACATTTTCTTTATAAATAAATACATAACCCTTTACTGTTTTATTTTTATTGTGAAGAGAGTTTCTAATCAGCATCTTAGTAAGTCCCATTTGTATTGCTGCTTCCATTGCTGATGGGTATTCGGCTATAAATCCGTTTTTGTCATATACCATTACGGCTTTAGCTTGTTCAGCATAATGCTCCCTTAGTTTTAATTTTACTGATTCTGGCCTTTTCACTCCTTTCTTCATTTCCGAAAAGAGCTTCTTGTGCTCTTCATCCCATACATGCCCCGGTCTTCCTTTCATCTTATCCTTTGCCTCCTGCGTATGCTTATAGCCTATAGGACTTCCTGCTTTTCTTGCTATGTTAAATCCATTGTCATCAAATGGCTGAAAAATGTCAAGGTATAGTTGTTCTACCTTCAGCAAGTCTTCCTTCTCGCATGCATGCACAGCGCTGAATGTTAGGTGTTCTATTCCGTACTTATTTGCAAAATTCTTCAGCTTAGGATTGCATCCTTCGTTATGAGTTATTTTCTTCTTGTGAACAGCGTACCTTTGCTTGAATGACGTTGCGCTTCCTATGTATACTCTTGCGTCAATGTCGTTTGTTATAACGTAGATTCCTGTTTTTGACTTAAGGTTGTTTATGTAGTTCATATTGCAAATATACAAACTCCTAGTTAACTAAAGAATTATTTCTTATTTAATTAAATATTTTTAGCTTTGTTAAGCATGACGTGTTTAGTGTTTAATTGTTTAAGGCTGGGTTTCTACCCGGCCTTTTTATATTAAAGTTTGGCACGTTGTTTGCAATAAGTATATTTGTAACAAGTTATTTAACTAAAAACAATAATTATGTCGAAAGCAACATCCGAGTTGGCAAGTACACCAACTCAAGGGACGCAGCCTTCTTTAAGTTTTAAGAAAGCTACTACCAAAAAAACAAAGAAGAAACCAGACATGTACGTATTTAGGCTGGTTTACGAACATCCAAAGATGTATGAGGGTTCTAGCATTTTTCCTCCAAGGTTTACTGTAACTAATCAAGACAATGTTTTGTTTAATTATGGTAGTGAAGATGAGCCAGATTTTAGGCCAAGGCAAATTAGGTACTTGGATGGCTTCCCTACAATCTTTGTAGACGAGCAAGAAGAAAAAAGTAACATTACTGATTCTGTTACCGGAAATCCAAAGAACGTCATCAGCTTTGACAACGGGCACTTAACCGTACCAGCATGGAATAAGCCTTTGTATGACTTTCTTATGGCATCTAACCAATGCGAGCAGAATAAAAATAAACTAAAGCAAGTTAAAAATACATTTAGGCTGCTTGATTTTGCTAACTCTGACGTTGACGTTGTAGAGATTGGCAAGAGAAAAGACTTAGCTTATGACATGGCCCGTAACGCCTCACTTGATGAGATGATTCCACACGCAAAATTCCTAGGTATTTCATTCGTTCACGCATCAACTGGAGAAGAGAGAGATTGGGATGCGGTTCGTGAAGATTATAAATCAAAAGCGCTTGAAAATCCAGAAAACTTCCTTTTATTTGCAAACAACCCAAGAATTAAGACAATCTTCTTGATTGAGAAGGCTCTTGAAAGAGGGGTTATTACAACAAATCTAGTAAAAGGGCAGCTACATTGGTTAAGTTCAAAGCAGCTGATTACTCCGCTGGACACAAGTAAAAATGTAAAAGAAGCTATTGCTGACTTTGCCACAACCGAAGAAGGGGATTCTTTTCTTAGGACACTCAAAGTTCAGTTAAGTCTGTAACGTTCATAAATTTAAGGTTAACGAGGCTGGGTTTCTACCTAGCCTCTTTTTTTTTCTTATATTTGTATAAATTAGCATGCATGAATGTCAATGATGTCTATAGTTTAATGCGATTCATTGCAAGAAAGAATCAGCTGACGAGTTTGTCTCCAGCTGAATTTCAGTATGCGTT
>Ga0247723_1001651_pt1 | contig 12720 bp, 20 predicted proteins | sample MSEWelMarce5H_FC_FD_189079 | JGI IMG/M metagenome (GOLD analysis project Ga0247723, IMG submission 189079) | Subsurface sediment microbial communities from gas well in West Virginia, United States - MSEEL Well Study Marcellus 5H_FC | ecosystem: Environmental > Terrestrial > Deep subsurface >...
CGTTGATAAATTAGAAATGGAATACTCTAAAGAGTTAGCAGAACGTAGAGAAGTTGCTATAAACTACAAAGGACAAGTAGCAGGTAGACACCCTGATTTGTTTGGTCATAGTGAAATGCAACATATGGTAAGAGGTTATGTAGAAGGTTACAACAAAGCCAAAGAAACTCTATATACAGAACTACAAGTTAGAGAAGCTATAATTAAAGCATTTGATTATCATCATATAAATGGACATTTACCTGAAATAGCTATACTTAATATCATCCAATCACTTAAACAACCTAAACAATGATACAAAAAATTAGACAATATTTTTGTAAACACACGTATAAATGTGTTTACATATACGGCACTTATGCAGATTGGAGATGTCTAAAATGTGAAAAAAAGAAAAAAGGTTTTGCACCTGTTGGATTAACACAGGAACAAATAAATAATGATATAATTAATAGATTCAAAAAAAGTAAAAAATGATAACTATAATTCTCGCATCTTTATTTTTCTCATTCTACTTTATCCATATTGCTAAAATACCATCAGCGATAAAGACAGGATTTAAGTTAATGCCTCATCAGAGAATTAAACCGATAGATTGTTTTTCTTGTCTGCCTGTATGGGTTGCGATGATTCTCTATTGTTTGCCTGAAATAGTTAGTATTATGTGCATCATATTATTTGGTGCAGGATGCATTGCAAACGCTATACTTTACATTTTAAATAAATTGCCGTGAGAGTATTAGGATTAAGCCATCCAAATTCAGGTTGCGGTTATCATCGTGTGGTTCTGCCTCTTATTACTATGCCTGAGATTAAGGGTATCATAACAAACTATCCTAACGAGGAAATATTAGCAGAGAAATACGACATACTACTCTATAATCGTGTATCACAATTTGATAATAATTTTGATAAAGTGCGTGATGATTTAGGTTGTAAGATCATCGTAGATATGGATGATGATTGGCTACTACCTTCAAATCATTTGAATTACTACGACTATCAGGAAATGAATCCACGCATAGAACAGAATCTCAGAGATGCAGATTTAGTTACTTGCACACACGCAAGATTAGCGGAGCGCATATATCCATTTAATAAAAATGTTATCATCTTACCTAATGCGATTCCGTTTGATGTTTATCAATTCACATCTGAGAAAGTAGAGGATGAAAAGATTAGAATATTTTGGTGTGGTGGGATAACTCACGAAGGAGATTTAGAAATATTAAAGAATCCAATTCGTAGGTTAATGGCTCACAGAGATAAAATTAAAATGGTTATCGGTGGCTATAACGATGAAAATCATTTAAGCAAATGGTTATGGGATAAGATGGTATCTTATTTTACTAACTCTAAAAAACTTGAACACGTTATACTTAAAGGTACAACGCCTGATAAGTATATGAGTATGTATGAACAGGCAGATATTATGTTAGTACCTTTACTAAGTTCTGATTGGGCAGCTGGGAAATCTAATTTGAAATTATTAGAGGCAGCCGTTAAAGGAGTTCCTGTAATCTGCTCAGCAGTTGAGCCTTACATTAATGATTTTGATGCGCCTGTATTATGGGTGTATAATCAATCAGACTGGTATAAGCATTTGAATTTTTTAATTAACGATAAACAAGCACGTTTGGAATATGGGCAGAAAATCACAGAATGGGCAAAGCGAAAGTATAACCTCTCAGAGGTTAACATTACCCGAAAAGCCGCATTTGCAGACCTTATTAAAGCATAAACATATTTACGATATGTATATGAAAACGCAGGAACTTGTCGGATTTCCTTTGCACATCAGGCAGGAGATTGTAGATGCGTACCGGGTAGAGCATCCTAATTATGATTACAATCATAACTGCCACGTTTGTGTATGTGAAATGTTGGTAACGATTTACAAATGGTATAACACTCAGCTATGATAGGAAATTTAGTTATGATAGATGATATTTGGATGGTTGCCTATCTTGATAATGTAGGTTATCATTTAATGATGCTGCATCCTGAAGATGCTAAATACATAACTGAGGAACGATATATTGATGATGTAAATTTTAAGATAGTAGTAGAAAACAATTTAAAGAGATACGCAAAAATAATAGCACAATGAAAAAATTAATTTTAATATTATTACTGGCATCCTGTCAACCACAACAAAAGCAAATCGTTAAGGGTTACATTGTAAAAAAGCAAATCGTTAAGAATGTAAAAGGCGATCCTATTTATGTTACAACGATTTCAGTTAATGGTAGTTTAGTTAATTATTACGGAATCAATTATTATATGATGGAGGAAGGCGATACAATAGAAATAACTAACAAATGATACCAAAAGAAAAAGCAAAGGAATTATTTGATAAATTTAAGGGTACACAATACCCTGATTTTGGCAGCATATTACAGGCAAAAAATTGTGCAATAATAACTGCAAACGAAATAATAATGAATTGTATTAGTAACGGCTGTTCTCAGGATTGGATTTTATATTGGGAGCAGGTTAGATATGAAATTGAAAACTTATGAATCCAAACGAAAAAGCAATAGATATTTTAAATAGATTTAGAAACGAAGGTATGAGCGAAGATCATAGTAAAAAATGTGCGTTAATTGTATGTGATACTTTAATGGATGAAAACATTAACTTAGAAGGTAGTCAACCAAAACACTATATGGAGATGATTTACAATTTTTATTATAACGTAAAACGCGAAATAATTGGATAAGGTATTTACACACTCAGGCGCAACTGGAGATATTGTTTTTTCTCTGCCAACTATCAGAGCAATGGGAGGGGGTAAGTTAATCATTACCAACTTTCATAAACAACGTGCAGAATCAATCAGCAAACTTATTCAGGTGCAGCCTTACATTAGTTCGGTTGAATGGTCGGAGTTAAAACCATCTTATGCTTATGATTTAGATAAGTTTAGGCAGCACGCAGGACATCATTCAAACCTTGTAGAGGCGCATTATAAAGGGCAGGGCATTGATATAGATAATTGGCAGGATGGTTGGTTAACGCTGCCTGAGGATGTGAATATAATAAACGGCATCAGATACGCAGTAATAAATAGAACTACTAATTATGCTGATCCTAATTTTGACTGGGCAAAAGAGGTTGATTATCTTTACACGATAGCAGATGAGGTATTTTTTATTGGTTACCCTGAGGAATATCTGTTATTTAATGATAAGTTTCAAACTAAGGTAAAATACTTTCCCTGCGATTTTTTAGAGGCGGCATATCTAATTAAGAAAGCCGTAATGTTTACAGGGTGTTATTCTGCTATGTCAACGATTGCGATGGGGTTAGGAATTAATTATAGATTAGAGCAAGCACCAGGCCATACCTGTTCATCATTACTTAAACCACGTGAAACGATAATAAATGTATAGTCAAGCGGGGCAGGATAAATTTGTATTGGATATGATAGGAGCAAATGGCACTTATTTAGAAATCGGTGCAGCATATCCTATAGTTTATAATAATACCTATCTGTTAGAGTTAAATGGTTGGAAAGGTTTGTCTATTGATTTTGAGCCGATGTATTTAGAGCAATGGAAAGTTAGAAGAAACCCAATAGTAATTGCAGATGCATTAACATACAATTACCCTGATGTTGATAGATATGATTACCTGCAACTGGATATAGATCCAACGGAAAAAACATTTGCGCTGCTGCAAAAGTTATTAAAGGAATATAAAACGAGATACTCAATAATAACATTTGAAACAGATGCATATTTAGATAACAGATTTGTTGAGCCATCTCGCAAACTGCTGAGTGATTACGGATATAAGTTAGAAAGGGCAGATGTTATCTGTGAAGGTTATGGGGCATTTGAGGATTGGTATATAGACACAAAATTATGAATGTACTTTTATTATCTCAGAGGGGTTATCAATGTGGCGTGAGTGATTACGGAGATAGGTTATTTAATGCACTCAGCAAATCAAAGAAAATTAATTTTACTTATTCAGATAAAATGGAGTTAGATGGCATTGATGTGGTGTTATACAATTACCACAATGCAACGCTACCACATATCACAGATGCGTATTTATCAGATAAGCGACATATTAAACACATCGCCCTGCACCACGAAGGAGGCATACAATTTATTCCTGATAGGATTATAGAGGTGCAGAATCTACCAAGACCTGTAAACAAATATCTTTTTGTATACAATGAAAACGAAATACCTACAATAGGATCGTTTGGGTTTGGATTCTATAATAAGAATTACTATAAAATTGCAGAGTTAGTTAAAGAGCAGTATACTAAGGCGATAATTAGAGTTAACATTCCATTTGCTTTTTATGGAGATGCAGACGGCAGAAACGCAAAAGCAGAGGTACAAAAAATGATGGATGTATTAAAAGGTACTGATATTGAATTAGAAGTAAATCACGACTATCTAAGCAATTTAGATTTAGTTAAATTTCTGAATCAGAATGATATCAACATATTTCTATTTAATGAAATGGCAGGCAGGGGTTTAAGTAGCAGTATAGATTACGCATTAGAGGCAAAGAAACCAATAGGCATTTCACATAGTTATATGTTCAGGCATCTATCAGAAGTAAGCAGCAGTATATTTGTAGATGAGGTTACTATTTCTAAAATAATAGATAAAGGAATTGAGCCATTAAAACCCATTTATGAAAAACACAACTCTAATAAATTATTAGAATATTTAGAAAATGAGTTACTTAAAGGATAAGATAGTAAAGCAAGTTATACACAAATATATTCAACGTAGCGAACTGGGTATTAAAAAGTATGGCACAACATTAGATGATAACAACACCGATAATTTCCTGATACATTTACAGCAGGAGTTAATGGATGCCTCATTATACATTGAAAAATTATTAGATGATACTAATAGCCGGGCAGATAGAGAATCTGACAACACGAAAGGATAAGACAATTAGGTTATCATTAGGAACTAATGAACTAACGCCTAAGGAATGCGCTGAGTTATTTACAATGAATCAGCAGTTTTGTTATGTGGCGTTAAAACCTGAGCCATTTATCTCAAATGAATTAGATGCGATTGAATCCCTTAAAACAGATTTAGATACGCAAAAAACACCATCACAACGCCTCAGGGCTATATTATTCAGAAACTATGAGCAAGATAATAAAGGATATAAAGATTTTAATACTTATTATGTTGGGGAGATGGAAAGAATTTGTGAACACTACAAAGCGAAATTAAGTTGAAAAAACATACTAAAATTTATTTTAACTATTTCGGATATGATGTATCAGATACAATACTATGTGAAGTATGCTCAGGAGTCGCAGTTGATATACACCATATCAAATGTAGGGGTATGGGAGGGAGTTCAGGGGCAGATGAGATCAGAAACATTATGGCACTATGCAGAAAATGCCACATCAATTATGGAGATAAAAAGCACTACATAGATTTTTTAACCGATAAACACAACGAAAAATGCAACTCACGATAAAACACTACGACATTTCAGCAACGATTGAAACATCAGACGATATAACATTGGATGAGATAATGACACAATTTAACGCTCTTCTTATCTCTGCTACATTTTCTCAGGGGCAAATTAATAACTGGATAATTGAAAAGGCAGAGGAATTGTTAGAGTATAAAAAAAATTGATAAACAACCGATAAACAACCGATGGCAAACAAATTAGATAACCTAAAAAAGGGAGATGGATTTGATAAATACCCTGAAAGGATAAACAAAGATGGCAGGCCTCGTAAATATGTATCTGTGTTGAAAGACGCAGGCTACAAATTATCAGAAATTAACGATACCATTCAAAATATGATGGCAATGGATTTAGACGAACTGAAAGCGGTGTATGACAATCCTAAGGGAACGATATTGGAAAAGACAATAGCGAATGCAATGGTAAAGAGTTTGCAGAAAGGATCGTTATACTCATTAGAAACTTTATTAACTCGCGTATACGGAAAGCCTAAAGAAACCTCAAGCGTTGAGAATACAGGAAAGATTGAGTTTGTAATCACTAAGGGCAAAACAATACTTTAATGCAAATAGTCATCCCTGAACTACACGAAAATCAGCAGGCGATTATGGATTGCCCTGCACGTTTCAGGGTTGTTATGTGTGGGCGTAGGTTTGGCAAATCTGAGTTAGCTCAGTTAGAAATTATCTTTGAGGCAATGAAAGGTAATGCGGTTGCGTACATTACACCTACCTATCAACTGGCAAAAACATTCTTTAATAAACTTATCAAAACGATTCCGTTTGAAAATAATAAATCTGATTTGATTATTAACTTCCCGAATGATGGGAGCGTTATGTTCTTTACAGGCGAAAGATTGGATAATCTCAGGGGGCGCAAATTTCATTTGGTAGTTGTGGATGAGGCGTCTTTTATCCCTAATTTAGAGGATGGGTGGCTAAACTCAATCAGACCTACCTTAACCGATTACAAAGGGCGTGCTTTATTCCTGTCAACACCTAAGGGAAAAAACTATTTCTATTCGCTATTTATGAAGGGAGGGGAAACAGACTGGCAGTCTTTTAAGTTTACCACATACGATAACCCTTATATTGATAGGTCTGAGGTTGACGATGCACGCATGCAATTACCAGGAGCAGTATTTGAGCAGGAGTATATGGCAAATGCTATGGAAAACGCTGCGAATCCCTTTGGATCAAATCACATTCAGGAATGCCTCAAACCGATGTCAACGAATCCACCTGCATTTTATGGTATTGATTTGGCTAAATCAGTTGACTGGACGTGTATAGTAGGGTTAGACACAAACGGAGATGTTTGTTATTTTGACAGATTCCAAAAGGATTGGAAACAGACAAGGGAAACAATTTTACAGATTGAGAAAAACAAACCTATCATAATTGATAGCACAGGCGTAGGGGATGCGATTACTGAGGATTTGCAAAAGCATTTCAATGCTATGCACGGATTCAAATACACCTCAGCGAGCAAACAGCAGTTAATGGAACTACTTGCCTCTACGATACATAAAAAGGAGGTAGGTTTTCCCGATGGGTTAATACGGCAAGAATTGGATATCTTTGAGTATCAGTTTACTGCGACAGGGGTAAGGTATAATGCTCCTTCAGGTTTCCACGATGACTGCGTTAACGCATTGGCATTAGCTGTTAAATGTAGGAATGAGCATAAGTATGCAGGCGTTTATCGATTTATTTAGAAAATAATTTGCAAAATTTATATTTATTAGTATGAAGATTTCAGTAAGAAAGTTTCAGGAATTGTACAGCATCAGCAACATTGAAACCAATGAAGCGGAAAAATCGTCGTTATTGGTGCAATGTCTGACCGGAAAGAATCAGGATGAAGTGGATAAAATGCCGATAGGAAAGTACAACGAACTATGCCAAAAGATTAACTCAGAGTTTGCGAAGTACACAGGCGATATGAATTTAGGCAAGCCACGTAACTGGGTATGGGTAAAAAATAGATTGTATTTCATTAATTACGATATCGCAAAGCCACCAATGAACGCAGGTAAGTATGTTGAGATAGCCACGTTTAGCGATGATATTATCGGCAATATGCACAAGATAATGGCAACGATGGTTACACCGATGCGAATGACCTATAAAGGTTTACAGCCAAAGAAAAAGAAGGATCACGAGCAGATTGCAAACGATATGTTAGAGATGGATTTCGGTGTGGTTTATCATTCCTGTCTTTTTTTTTACGCAGTTTTCACGAAGTCAATTCAAAATTCAATTACTTATTTCAAGTCGATAGCGGAGGATGGGGCGAAAGTGGAGGAAGTAGTGCAGAGTTTATGCGAGCATTTGGATGGCTCAGTAATGGCGAGTTGGTATCAAAATTTGAAAATATCAGTATAAACGAGGTTTGGGAATTGCCTACTATTCAGTTCCTTAATGATTTAAGTTGTTTGAAAATGAAGAGGGAGGTAGATAATGAGATTGAAAAAAAGATGATGCAAAAATATAAACTGAATGGCTAATATCACAGGCAGGCAAAAGATAGTTTTGGAGGATAAGTTTATAGAGGGTACAGGTGCGGAAAACTTTACTGATAAAGTTAATTCAACTATTGAGGCATTCTTAACTACGTTAGGAAATAAGTTTACTGATAAATGGGTTACTACATTAGACCAAAAGAAAATTGTTGCATCAGGGGAAATTGATAAAGTAAGATTTACAATAGATGAAACAGATGCGGAAAAGGTAACGCTGAATATCTTTTTTGTAGGTTATGCAAAGTTTGTAGATAAGGGGGTAAAGGGGGTTAAATCCTCAGCAAACGCGCCTGATTCGCCTTATCAGTTTAAGAATTACGGAATGAATGCAGATGGCAGGGCATCCGTTAAAAGGTGGTTAGATTCGGGAAAGGCAAAAGTAACGGCAACTGATGTAAAAAGATATGGCAGTTTTGGTAGCGAGAAAAAGTTTAGTAAGATAAGTGAGGCAGATAGTAAGTTAAACACACTCATCTATAACATCAAAAAATATGGTATTAAGAAAAGAGATTTTATTAATCCTGTATTAAATGAAACATTAGACGGAGCAGCAAAAGAGTTGAGCGACATAATAGGCAAAGAGATTGTAATAAATATTTTTCAATGAGTATAACATCATTAATAAACCCATCAGGCGAAATAAGCGTACAGGATGACCTTTGGCATATTGCCTCATCTGATAACTCAGGGCAAACAGATTTTAAGTTTGTGTTTGATGTTTTCGTTAATGGGTTGCAGTTGGTTAGGACAAAAGTATTTCCCGATCCTACAAACGGCAAAGGGTATTTTAACGCATCTAATGTAGTAAGGAACGAAATAACATTTGATTGGTTTACGCCTGTATCAAGTGTTCAACCTGAGTATCTGTTATCTCAGCCATCAACATCGGGGCAAATAGCGCAAACGTATAATATCAGAGTAGGTGAGGATTATTCAGGCATTACCACGCTCAATATGGCATCAGGTAATGTTAAGGCATATAATTGGATTCCTCCTGTATTCAAACGCAGGCAGCAAACGATATCAACATTTGATGGCAAATATTTAACGAATAGACCGAAATCAGCAAAGGTTAAGTTAGGCGATAAGTTAATGATTCCGTTTAAGGGTGTTGTAGGTGAAACGTATGTTTTGAGATTTAAGACATACAACGCAGCGAATGCGTTAATAGCGACTACATCCACATCAACAAGTTTATCAATTACATCATCTAATAATTTCCTGCAACTGGATATAGGCAGCGATGCGTTAAATGCCTCAGCAGGTGCAACACCGATTACAGAATCTGTTGCATACTATGATGTTTATTTTGTTGTAGGAGGTACAACGGAAAGTGAATCGTTTAGGGTTTATCTGACGTGTGATAATCGTTACACTCCTGTTAACCTGCATTTTGTCAATGCTTTTGGGATGTTTGAAACAGCCTGCTTTAATAAGTCAAGCCGTTTGAGTATGGATGTAGAGCGGAAAGGATTTGAGCAGCGCGATTATTCATTTGGGGCATCATCAGTTAGTTATTACGATGCTAACAAAGTTTATCGTGAAAGTAAAATTAACTACGGCAGCAAAACGAATCATTCGTATCGATTGACAATGGATTACCCGACAGATTCGGAGTATCAATGGCTATCTGAATTGATTGTATCACCTCAGATTTATATGGAACTGGATGGCAGTTATTATCCTGTGTCAATTAAGACAAGTAACTACGAGTATTCAAAATATCAGAATAATCAATTAAGAGCGTTTGAGATTGAAGTAGATGTTAACCAAACCCGAAACGGATATAGACGATGATAAGATTATTTATTGAAAATAAGGAGTTAGATATTAATCAGCAATTCAGTCAGCAGATAACCTATGCTATTGATGATTTGCAAAATGTAGATAGCAAAAGCACATCATTTACAAAGACTATTGTTTTACCGGGTACTGCAAATAATAACAGATTATTGGGTAATATCTTTGAGTTTGCAAATAGCAATTTTACAGATGATACAAATCCGAATGTAGGATATAATTTTAATGCTGCTAAATCTGCTCAGGCGATTATTGATGTTGATGGGTTGCCTGTTATGAAGGGAGTTTTGAGATTGCTTGAAATTCTGATTGATGGCGATTATGTAGAATATGAAATAGCTATGTTTGGACAACTTGGAGGATTGTTTTTTTCATTCGGTGCAAAGAAATTAGAGGAATTAGATTTTAGCGTTTACAATCATTCGTTAACGATTTCTGAGATTGAGGATAGTTGGGAAAATGCTAACGCAGGGCAGGGGTATTATTACCCTTTGATTGATTACGGCAACTGCTCACCGATAGCAAACGCAAACTTTGCCAAAAAGAATTGGTATCTCAGAGCATTTCGACCTGCTTTATTTGTGCGTGAGTATATGGATAAGATAATTACAGGAGCAGGTTATACTTGGGAATCTGACTTTATGGATACGGATTATTTTAAGTCGTTAATAATCCCTAACAACGCAAAGCAATTATACAAATACACTAACTACGGATTAGATATAGCGGTAACATCATTTAACTATACTAACTCAGATGGAGCGAGTAAAGCGGTATCATTCGGGATTCAAAATGTGTTAACAGGATTTACACCTAATGGATCAAATAATTTATTTACTTATTCAGGAAGTTCAGTAGAGGCAAAAGGATTATTAAGGTTTAAGGGTACATACACAAAATCTGCATCATCTCCATTCGGTGTTGAAATACGATTAAATGGGGTTAGCGTTGCAGGGACATCATTCGCACCTGTTGCCGCAGCCGTTTCTACTGCATTTGATTTTACTTTGCAGGATTTTAATATAACATACAATAGCGGAGATACAATCGCTGTGTATTTAGTAGGTCCCGGTAGCGGTACGTGGTCGCTGCAATTATCAACAGGCGAAAGTTATTTTCAGTTGTCAACACGTGCCTTAATTCCTGATGAATTAACGCTAAATGAATTTATACCGATTAACGATACCATTCCACGTGGAATATTACAAAAGGATTTTTTTACATCTGTGTTAAAGATGTTTAATTTAATGGTGATACAAGACAAGGACAAGGATAGACATTTGAAGTTGATACCTTACATTGATTTCTATAATACAGATTCATCAACGTATTTAGACTGGTCTGATAAGGTTGACAGGTCGCAGGTGATTAAGATAAAACCGATGTCAGAGGTTACAGCACGTTATTATCAGTTTAAGTATAGACAGGATTCTGATTTTTTCAATGAGGATTATCGGAAGAAATATAACGAAGGTTATGGGGATAGGATTTTTGATAATGAGTTAGAATTTACAAAAGATACTCAAAGCGTAGAGGTTATATTTTCAGCAACGCCATTGGTAGGATATATTGACAGGGATAAAGTGATTAGCACTATTTACAAAAAAACAAATGGAGTTGAGGAAAGTACTGACCACAACATAAGAATTTTAAGAGCAAAGAAAATAACAGGGGTAATAAGTTGGAAAATTTACAGCCCTACAAATACAGAATTATTAACTACGAGTGTTTTCCCTTATGCAGGTCATTTAGACGATCCTGATATTGCGTTTTCAGATTTGAATTTTGGCGTAGCAAAGGAGTTGTATTTTGAATTAGTTACAGGCGGTTTGCAAAACAATCTATTCAATATTTTTTATTCAGGTTATTTCGGAGAAATTATAGATAAGGATAGCAGATTGTTAACGTGTAAAATGCACTTTAAGCCGTCTGATATTTACAATTTAGATTTTAGCAGATTCATTTGGTTAGATGGTGTTTTGTATCGGTTAGTAAAGATTAAGGATTATTCAGATAATGAGATTTGCGAAGTTGAATTATTGAGGGTTATTTATACTGAGTTTGAATCGCCATACTTTATTGAATATAAAATTGGTGATGTATTGAACGGAGGTTATATCGCATACATCGAGCCAAACAATAAGCACGGATTAATATGTGCTAAAAATGAGGATATAGATTACACGACAAGGAATTGGTTAAATAGTATTGCCTACTGCGATTCATTCTCTGCTAATGGTTATACAGATTGGAGAATTGGAACATTGCAAGAGATGAAATTAATTGATCCAAATAATCCTCAAATACCTGATTTCTTTCAGGATAATTATTGGACAGGAACAGAGTTTAACGATGGAACTGGAGTAAATGCTTGGAGAATTTCAATGGTTGGAACAGGAAATGCAGAGGATTGGGTTTACAAAACAGATGCTTATTTTGCTTTACCTATTAAATCATTCTAATGATTATTAAATATTTTGATGAACAGATAGGCGAATGGTATGACATTACCGGAACTAACTCACAATCTCTGCAATATGATGCGGCAGCGAGCGGATGGGTAACAACATCTAAGAATGCGTATAAATCATTCGTGGGTGAGTTTTCTCAGGTGGGCAGCAGCGATCCTACATTTGTAACATTCTTTAACGATACAGGTGCGACATTCACGATAACAAGACAAGGCACAGGGCATTATCGTTTAGAATCAGATATATCAATCTTTGTTAAGACTGAAATGTGGTGGTATATCGGAAATAATCAGTTAACGCAGGCAGATTATTTATATCAGGTATTTTATGAATCATCTACAATAATGTCAATTTATTCATACAAAGGTGGTGCATTAAATGATGATGCGTTAGAACATACATCTTTTGAATTTAGAAAATACTAACAATGGCAGATACACA
>Ga0247723_1001652_pt1 | contig 12706 bp, 29 predicted proteins | sample MSEWelMarce5H_FC_FD_189079 | JGI IMG/M metagenome (GOLD analysis project Ga0247723, IMG submission 189079) | Subsurface sediment microbial communities from gas well in West Virginia, United States - MSEEL Well Study Marcellus 5H_FC | ecosystem: Environmental > Terrestrial > Deep subsurface >...
ACACAGTATAACACGGTTAAGCATATCGTGTCAATACTGTGCAGCGGGCTCTAGACCACAATAGCCAACATGCGCAGCGGGGTCTTGGGCGAACCGTATTCACTGTGGTCAACGATCTTGAAATCGTCCACACAGTATAGCACGGTGATACTATAGTTGTCAACACAATCGGTGCAGCGGGGCCTGTGGATAACCTGTGGATAACTTTAGAAAAACTGTGGATAACTCTGTGGATAACCTGTTGACACATCGCATGCCATGAGGAAATAATCCACAGGGGGGTACACGGTTTTCACGGTCATTTTACACCGTGTTTTACCGTACTACACTGTTCTCCACTATTTCCCACATTATACCACTGTAGTTTTACCGCACTCCACTATTTCCAACTATTTCCCACATTATACCACTGTAGTTTTACCGTTCTCCACTGTTCTCCACTATTTCCCACATTATACCACTGTAGTTTTACTGTTCTCCACTGTACTACACATTCTCCCACTGTTCTCTACTATACTCTCTATGGTATTAGACTAATCAAACTGTCCAAGGAATAGTTTTAATCCAGGGAGTAGCTGGATAGTTTAGGTTAAAATGTCCCAGCACTTTTTCTTTATTATCACCAGCAAATTCGGCGCATTCTCTCACAGTTTCAGTATATAGAACTTCCGCTACGATATTCCAGTAGTGGGCATCAACAGCCATTTTATCTACATTTTTTTGGTTTCTATTTTTTTCTGCTAGTTTGTGTTGTGCGATTCTCATTGCGTAGTCTAGACGGTTCTGGTACTTGGTCATGTTGTTTCCTTGTTGTTGAGTCTTATTGTATCCTGTGTTTAGTTTAGTGTCAACTGTGTGATAGTCCAGGCCAGTCCAGTGTTTGATTATTTTGTGAACTGTCCATAAGATTATTTGATTTGTTTTGTTGTGGGCTTATGGGCTCGGTATTCTTGTTTGAGTCCGTCTGCATGGTAAACACGGCAGTACACTTCTCCATCGGGTGTCCACATGCATTGGTACTCTCCGGGAGTTTTGTCGTAGATGGTTGGTTCGGAGGTGCCGTCACTGTCATCCCATTGTTCACTCCACCGATTACCGCAGCATGGGCAATCTGATTCTCCGTCAAAGTAGATACCATGTGTTTCTGCAAGGTTATTAGCTTCTTGGGCGGTAGTAGCTTCAATGATAACGTAATGGCAGACTAGATCGTTGGTGATGAAACTGCCGCCGCTATTATTTTGACTGAACGTGAAATACATGGTGTTTCCTTGTGGGGAGATTATTCTATTCCGAAATGTTCTTCCATTGACATAGATATTTCCCTAGCCTGATTCCTTGTCAAATACTTTTCGGGATAGTTATACACAAGGGCAGAACATTCCAGAACAATCAACTGGGCGAACTTGTCTAACTGTTCTTGCGTTAGTGCATACCTACCATCAAGGAAGGCATCATCAGGATAGTTTAATTTTGTGTACCCACCGGCCGCCCAGAGCAGTTGATCAATTCGTTCGTTCATTGAAGTTCCTAGTTGCTATGCAGTGATTATAGCACCGCATGCTTATCTCCCAATAGCCTCGATGCGCCCAAGATATGCTCGGGCACCTGTAAGTTTCACATCTAAACGATCCAGTGCTTCCACATAGTATTGGTCAATGTGTTTGGCATGTGTAATCTTTCGTTCTTCCTCAGCGGCAAACTTAACATTCCAAATAGCATGTTCAACTAATAGAACTTGCTTCTTGGCTTTTTCTAGTTCGTTCATCGTGCGCTCCTTGCGTTGCTATGAGTTGATTATAGCATCTTTGTGGTGTGTGTCAAGCGGAAACAAATCCTAGATCACGCAGGGCTTGCAGGTTGACGAACTCCATGCCGATGACTTGGAGGAAGATATTCCATGCTTCAGTTTCACTCTCAAAGTCACGTTCTAGTCCGAAGTCATCATTACCCCACACGCACACACGCCAGTTGGTGGGTTCTGGACCTGTAGTGGGCAGCAGATTCATGAATGACACTTTCACCAGATCGCTCACACGTTGGTCACCCACAACCTTGTAGTTGCCGTACCAATCGTCTTGTGTTCGTTTGAAAACTTCAACTTGCATTTTGTGTGTTCCTCTGTTGCTATGTGTTGATTATAGCTTAGGTGTTGGTATTGTCAAGTGGCGTCCGAGAATTCTTTCACCCATTGAAATTTAGTATGGATTGGAAGCCACTGGAATTGTTGTTGTTTATGTGGGTGGTTTTCCCAATCGGTGCAGGTAAGAATCCATGTTCCGGGAGCAAATTGAACTTGATCTGAGACTTTAACGATTTGGATGATTTTATCGTTGTAGGTTTTTGCCAGTTGGATCATGGTGAATCTCTTGTTGCTGGGTGTTAGTATAGCAACACCCTGGGGATTGTCAACGGCGAACCAGATTAACGATTTCGGTGATAAGCCAAACTTTGGGAGCGAACCAAACCATCATGAATTCTTTCAGGTGGCTCAGGGTGGTGATTGCGCCGGCCACAGTCATACCCAAGCCTGCGAATCCAGCGATGAAACGAACGGCGTGCGGGTCGAAGCGGTGGTCACTGGGCAGTTTGAGACTATTCATCAGGCTAACACGCACCAAGCTCCACAGGCCCACGATAATCAAGATTGTACCGATTACTTCATAGGCAGTCAAGTATCCTCGGCCCCAGGCAACGTATTGAAACGCGATGTCGGGAATTTGTTCACTTGCAAAGTCTTTAGCTTGATTCACGGTTTTAGCCAGTGAGTCAAATATAGAGTCGGCGCGGCGCAGGAGTTCGGTTTGGATAGGAGTCAGAGTGGATTCTGTGGCAGTTGCGGTCGGCATAGTGTGTTCCTGTTGATGGAAGTATAAGGTATGGTGACAGTGGTGTCAAGAGTTATCAGGCAAAACCCAGGGGATCGGTAATGACCACCTGATTTTCCCCGCGCATCATGATGTTACCACCATGCAAGTCTTTTGTGCAACTGGATTTTTTTTGGGCACGATCAATCAGTTCCAGTGCCTGAGTCAGTTCTGGATTGTTTGTGATCCACTCGCTGGTTTCGTGACCATAGGAGTGACTACGGATTTCGTTTGCGGTTTCTCGGGGGTTTTCGTAGCCAGGATCAGCCGCGCCAAAAGCGGTCCACCGACGATCCAGGCGTTCCATTTTGACAACGATTGCTGTATCGCCATTCTGATCCATGTAAACATCCACGGAATAGATGCGGGGAAGCCAGGGGTTAGTTCCACTGTGGGGGCGAATTTCTTCCAGGAAAGCCAGATAGCCCCAATCATCGCCATAGGTAACCTTGGTGACTGTATCGCTGTATTCCGACCCATAGACTGCACCAAAGGCCCCGGCACCCAATTCTCGCATTCGGGGGTTGCGTTTGAACTCACGGCTCAGAGTTCGGGAGTGATCCGGTGCCGAGACAACTTCATGAATGGTGTAAGGAAACATGGGGGCTCCTGAATTAGAGACACAGTGTAACCGGGGGTGGGATTGGTGTCAACCCCATTTTTGTTTTGGATCAGTAAAGTTAGGGGTTATGGTTCAATCCAGGGTGGCAGTTCATCATCTTGATCTTCGGCGGGCTGGGTGGCAAGCATTGTGATAGCTTCCCAACCGATACCAACCATTGCTTCGGCCACATCATCGGGATCAGCGCCGCGCAATTCCTGGGGGTTGAAGATGGCAACGCTGTAACCTGCCTGATGTAGTTCACGCAGGGTCATACTGTAAGTGTCTTGGCTCATTTGTATGTTAGATCATTGACCAATGGATAGTGTAACCTTCTTGCTCACAGTGGTCAATCCACATTTGCAGTTGACTTATGTGTTCCCTACCCGGATTGTAGGTTTCATACCCAACAATCGGTCCAGTGTTAAAAATGTCATCTTCGGCGTATTGGACACACTGTTCATCTTGACATTCGCTGAGAACCCAGGCAGTGTAAGTATCAAGTGGCTGGTCAGAGGATAGTATAGCATGGGTAATGCGGGTGGGGGTTTGCCAACAATCAAAATCTGTTGTTTGTGTGCAAATCTTTCCAGTGCTAACCACCTGAATTTCTCGGTTAGCTTCAATGCAAACATTCATGCTCATGATATTCTCCAATACGACTAATCAGGTTATTCCCGCGACTTGTGATAATTATACAGGTCTCTAATCCACCGACCAACTTGCCAACCAGCGATAAGTGTAAGGATCATTCGCACAGTTTCGGTTGGCAGAATCAATGTGACCGCCGCCCAAACAACAAATGCCAGGATTGACCAGTATACTGCGGGACGACTTAATTGTGTTAGAAATTTGTTCATGCGGTTATTATGTCAGCGTTGGGATTTGTTGTCAACAGTCTTGCGAATTTTTACAAGTGTGCAGTAGGAGTGTGGGATATTTCTCTTGACTACTTCACGACAACATGCATCCGGGGAGGTCAGGGCAGCACTGTGATGTACTAACCCGGACCAGGTAACTGTGACAACAAACCACGCAGACATGCTATGCTACCACAACTTGCCAACAGGAATCAAGCAAAACCCAGGGATTCGCGTTCTTGCCGGGTCATGCTGCCGACCTTGGAATCAAGCGACTCCAGATGGCGAACCAGGGTGCAACGGCCGGTCTTGGCAGTCACAGTGATGGGCACGCCGGTAACATCGCGGCTGTAGTTAGCCAGAATTTCGGCCAGTTGACGGTTGGAGTGCAGGGAGGTAAACCAGTCGGTGTTCATATTGTTTCCGTTTTGTTGAGTGTGTGTACTATAACCGATTAGAGGGAATCGGTCAAACCCTTTTATTGAGCATTTTTGCGCAATGCATCTTCAACTATCTTGAAGTCCTGTTCATCGCTGCTGTAATCCAGCATCCGATAAATGCAAACCCCATCATCATTATAGATGAAACTGGCAAACACGTTGGTGTCAGTCATTGATGATACCACGCTGACACCGCTTGTTTGTTGTGCGGCGACAATCAGTCTAAGCAAACGCTCCGGTACTTTGGCACGCCACGTGGCAGCTTGGTGTTCAGCTTCCATCTGCTGGTATACGCGCTCCACAGACTTACGGTGGGCTGTGGCTTGTTGTTCCGGGGTCATGTTCACAATGTTTGACAGAATTTCGTTTCAGAATGGTAGCATTATGACAGGGGCTGTAGCCCCTGTCAAGCCCGATTAGAACAGGGCGGGTTCTGCTTCAGCAGCAACAGCATCGGTGGCGGGGGCCACCACTTCAGCCGCAGCCTTGGCAGCTTCAGCTTCCGCTTCAGCCTTCAGGATGCGCCGCAGATCAGCCACGGTCAGGCCCACCGATTCCAGGGTTGCGAGGATTTCTTGCACCGCAGCCTCGCGCTTTTCGCTCAGTTCGGCATCAGCCTTTTCCTGGGCCAGCTTGGCAGCTTCGCGGGCCGCAGCCTTCTGCACCTTCTCGGCTTCCTTGTCGGCTTCCTTAGCCTTACGCAGTTCTTCGCGGGCCGCAGCACGCACCGCCTTAGCGGCTTCCTTGTCGGCCTTCTCGGCGGCTTCGCGTTCAGCACGCTTTGCGGCCAGTGCCACTTCCAGGGCGGCCAGTTGTTGTTGCAGTTCGGTCAGTTGGGTAGCTTGAGTCATGATGTGTTCCTTTGTGTGTGAGGGAGAGAAAAAGAGATTTTAAGAGAGATTCAAAAATTAGTCAAGAGGTTTCTAAATACTTGCTGCTTACTTCATCTTGCTGCTCCGTTGTTGTTGCGATGAATGAATTATGCGTTAACTTGCTTATCTTGTCAACACCCTACATTTCGTAGGGTATTTGTGTTCAATCGCCACTGTCAACATCTGATGTAACGTGGCACTTGATACACTCGTAACGATTATAGCACCGTCCGAGATTTTCCACAAACTTCCATTCGTGACCAATACATTGATTGGATTCGTGAACGTAGCCCCAACCACTGCAATGATCGCACATGGCACGAAAATGAGAGAAACGATGACGATTCTCTTGGGTGTCCTCCATGCCAGGATGCAACCCGTATGCATTGAGGGTCAGGTTCCAACCACCATACCCGGAACAACGAGGGCACAACTTTTTGAATGCCGGGGATGGTTCTTTTAGGGTCCAATCGTCAAAAGCGCCGGGATCAGTGGGATTCAGATATTTTGACATAATATTTCCGTTTCAGAATCTGTAGTGTATCACAACTGGAGTGGGGGTCAATGGAAATTCCAGTCGGCACCCATCTTTTCCCAAAATTTGTCAGTGCCATCAATGCCAACAACTGAACGCATTGTTGTGGCACGCAGGGCACGAACGCACCTGCCACCATAGCCATTACGGCGTTGAGCTTTTCGGCAAAATGCTTGCACAGTGGTTCCATCCAGAGTAGCCACAGCAACAGCAACATCGTCAAGAAACCCGATAGCGATACGATTGCGGGTATCCTGGCTGATCTTCAATCCCTGTAGTGTATGGCTAAGTTTCCACCCAGAAATGTACAGACGGTTATCTAGTGCTATCTGAGCGCCCAGCTTGAGGGTCAGACTTTGATAGACAACTGTGCGAAACTTATCGGTCATGTCGTCCTGCTGTGAGCAAAAAATTGATGATGTGATAGATCATATACCCAACCATGAACACTGTCAACGCTGGGGCAAACAGTGTGCCCAAGAAAACACCAAGCATTCCCAGTCGGTGATCGGCAGGAGCACGACGATCAAGCCAACGCACACTTGCAATGGCCTGCGTTAATGCACACAACAAATAGATACTTGCCCACATAATATCACACGCCGGCAATACGGGCAAGCATGCTCTTGACTTCGGGGAATTCTTCCATCCCGTCAATCGTTGCGTCAATGATACGATTGGTGGCTGTATCCTGTTCAGACTCGGCTGGTGCGACACTTCCACCAGTGATAATGTAGTAATGGCCGAAATTCCAGCCACCAAAATTGGGACGATTGCTCTTGTAGTCCATGTTTAACTCCTTGTTTGTTGCGATGTGTGTAGTATAGCAGGGCCACTATTGAACGTCAACAATGACCCTACATCTTAGTCTACTTTTGCTTTACAAGATACAGATTGCTGATGCACTTGAAACTGAACGGAATTTCATTACACTTCCACACAACGCCTTCGCGCTGAGTATCATAGAGAATACTCTTTGCTTCGGCATCGTCCAGCATATCATCCATCACCGACAGTTTCGCCGCAGTATCCAGAACTGGCACATGCGGAATATCAAACCACTTGGCAATCTGCCTACGTTCAATGGGGGTAAGGAATTCACACCTATCAATATCATACACCTTGTAGATATAGAACTGGTGGCCTCGGAGTTTGTAGATATTTTGTTCAATACCCTCGCCACAGATTTCACCCTGTAGTGCCAGATTGCGACCAAGTTCTTTCAGCTTGCTTTCCAGATCAAGCCTACGGGCCACAGACCACATGGTGTTACCCTCGGCCTCACACAGGTCCAGATTGCGGCTACAGACCCCAAATTCACCGTCCTTGAGGTACACCGTCATGCTACTACCTTCCAGCTTCTCAGTCTTTTCAAACGTGAGATTTTGGGTAAGCCATTGACCCAGTTCGGAACTCAGATTTTGAATTCGTTGTTCGTCGGTCTTGGGAATCCAAATTGGAAACATACCACGAACTTGACCAGCAAGATTCGTAGGGATCGGTGCTTCATACTTGACAATACCCAATGCTTCGGAAACGTCATCGCCTTCAACGACGCTATCCATTGAACCATGCTTATTGGTAATCCAGTGCAGTCCACCCGCAGTATGTTGAACAGGCAGTAACAGACCCTGGCTAATCTGACCACGCAAACGGGCAGTACGCAGGCGTTCACCCTCAACACCCTCAAACACCTTGGGGTATTGTCCTGGCTTAGTTAAAAAAGCCGCAATTGAAGTGGGGATAAAACTATCAATCTCACAATAGATAGCCAGATCACCCACCTTATACTCGGACTTTTTGACAACAACCCACCAGCCACCCACACGTGCTGCTTCAATGGCATCTGCACCCGTAATGGGTTTGATTTCTTCAATACGACGAATGGTAGCTAGTTGGCGCATGTTGTTTGTTCCTTGTTAACCTATGGGTGTATTGTACACGTTATTTCCAATCTTCGGGGTGGTCACCGATACGATAGTTTTCTAGATGTTGGGGGAGGGGTCCACCGTGCATCTTCAAATATACGGCGTTGACTTCCTTCACATGAGCATCTAGCTTGGCTGTAAGTGTACCATCTTTTTGCGCAGCTTCCCACAATTCGTAGGCTACACTATTGCGCATTAGCATCACACCTTTATACTTTACACCATTGCTCATTACTCAAACTTTCTCTGGAGAATAAAAGAAAGAACGGCGAAAGGGATTACACACAAATTCCACCAGCCGCCAAGTGATGCAAAGACAGCGATATAAATCAGATCAAAAATACTGAGGCGATCTTTGAAAATCATTTGTGCGAACATTATTTACTTTGGGTAACTGTGTTGATGGGAGTCTTGCCGGCAGCTTGAGTAGAAACTGTACTATTGGGACATCGTATCACATGCAGCGTATTTGCACCAGTAAAAAGTTGGCGATATGTGCAATCTTCCAGGCCAGTAATTGAAGTCATATCAACATTATTGGAGGTAGACCACTCATTGACTGGTTTAGTACATCCGACCAATAGCACCAGGGTTGCAATTACTATCACGGTTTTCATTTTACGAAAGTTCTCCACGTGGGTCAATGTCATCAAAGTAGTCTTGCTGACTTTTTTTGTAACGATGTTGTTCGTTAGCATCGTAGGTCCAGCCCAACACCTGCATCATCTTATGCTTGACACGAAGGTTGGGACTGCGCCACCGTTCAGTATCTTGAAATCCCATCATGATGCCAACTTCACACACTGCACCACTGCGACAAATGCCCGCGAAACAGTGTACCACCACATGCATACGGTTGTCCAGTGCATGTTGCAGCAGACGAACCAATTCAGCAGCTTGCGCGTCACTGATTTTCATTGATTCTTCCAAGGCATAATCACCATCTTCCAGATCAAGAAATTCAAACTGATGAACCTCTTTGAACTGGTGTTTGGGTTTTGGAAACCAACTAGCAGGGTCAGCAATTTGAATCAGCATGCTGTTGGGACCGGGTTCAAAGTGAAAAGCCTTGGGAATATCGTCAGCAGCAGCGTTTTGAATGAAAGGCATTGTGTTCTCCTGTAAGATTACAGTATAGCTTCTCACAGGTGAGGTGTCAAGAAGTTATTTTGCTTTTTCTAGTGGGCAATCTTTCGCCAAGTGCCCAGGCCCACCACAAAGACAACACCATTTATGATTGTTGTCAACCCCAAACATAGGTTTCAAGGAATTCTTCGCGGGCAATACGATAGAAGTTTTCACCGTCCCGTACAAGGAAGTCACCATTCTTCAATACCATCTTTTCGCCCCAGCTTGCGGTAAAGTATACATCACCACTTAGGCAATCAGCAGGAATTTCGGCAACCGTGCGGGGAGATTGGTTAGTAACAACCGTCCTACCGTCAGCTTGAAGATCGTACAGCTTGTGGAATTTGGCACCCTTTAGCACGTACATTTCCCCAAACACACCACTAATGATGATGTCACTAATTTGGGCAGTGTTCTCGGTTTCCTTACCGTCCTTTGTGTATGTTACCACACTCAGATTGGGTGCTGAGTTTACCATGTAGCTCAACAGAGGCATTTCTCCCGGTTCACCTTCATGACAGGTGTACTCAATTGCCTGCTTTCGGGTTTCACGAAATTGCAGGGTAGTAACAAGATTCTGCATGAATGGGGAGTTGTCAATATTGCTCATGGTGGTTCCTAGTTAAGATGTGTTAGTTTACTACGGTTCTTGCAACGTGTCAATCACTGTTGGGAAACATTTTTCCAGTTTCGTACAGTTCTTTTACTTCTTCTGCATCATCACGACGAACACGAAAGAAACGGCCAACGTATTCTTCTCCCAGGTAGCACAGGACATTATATCCGTAGCTATTCTCGTCTAGATGTGGATCAATTTCTGCGTTACGAGTCACAGCCATTATACTATCCTATCAAAGATTAAGCAAGCGGGTCAATTACGACAAGTTGAGTACGATCACGCACCATGAAGTTACCACCATGCAGATCGTAGCTCACACTGTTTCTAGGACGTTGAGCAGCACGATGGGCAGATTTTACCACATTCACCGCTTCAACCAGGGCATCATTTTCCTTGAGTTGAAGTCCCATGAAATTGAGGGGCATGGGATCACTGGTAGTGTTACCCTGACGAATCAGCTTGACCACCACTGACATTGCAATATCAAATCCCGGAGAATTCCAGCCAGCCGATTCCAGACGTTCCATTGCCACCACAAAAAACTTCTTGTAACCCTTCCCGGCGTCGTAAATGCGAACACCATGAATCAGGGGAAGAAACGGGTTATGCTTCTTGAGTTTGCTCATTTCTTTCACAAAACTGAGATAGCCCCGATTGGTGGTATATTCACCAAACTTGTAAACAATACCACTATCCGGGCTTCCATACACGGTACCAAATGCGCCACTACCGATATACTCATAATTGCCCTGGCAGGAAATCATGTGCAAAATTGCTGCTCGGGTCGGTGCCTCAAATTTATAATCAGGGTGATTGAGGTATTGTTGAGCATTGACCGTGACAGTTTCAATTTTGAACATTTTTTCGTTTCCGTTCGTGTTGCGATTGAAGAAGTATAGCAGAGTGGTGTTGGTTGTCAAGCAATCACAGGTTAACCCGAATGTCTTGCTTGCGGGGACGACCACGACCACGCTTGACCACAGGTTCCCCCTCGTTGTCAAGGCCAGTATCGTCGGCCTCCAGATCACCAGCGTACCGACGACCAGCCTTGTGAATCAGACCAGTGCGAGTATAGACCACGGTGCCACCACTATTGCTAGGATATTGGTCACCGATCTTGTGTTGTTCCAATTCTTGTTCCATGTTGCTCTCTGTTGTTGATGAGTGTACTATAACGGATGAATCACTCAGTGTCAAGCAGATCAATGAATGATTCGTCGCCGCTGTTACGATGTGTGACCCGAAAAAACGTGGCAGTGCTTTCAGGGTCACGTTGAATTTCAAGTGCTTTGGCGGCAGCTTCTTCGTCTGAGTCTGCTTCAATGTCAATTTCCCAGCTAACGAGGTATTGTGCCATAGTGTTTTCCTTTAAGCAATAGGGTCAGTGATTACAATTTCATTCTTGCCGCGCATCATAAAGTTGCCGTGATGCAAGTCCCATTCAGTGTCATGGCTTTTGGACGATGCACGGTAATAAGCACGCTTGACCACCTTAACTGCATCAACCACAGTTTTAGGAATAGTTCGCGTTATTCCTAGAATGTCTGGTGCGCTGTTGGTGCGATCATCGTACTCTAGCAATTCCTCAAACTGAGAAACGGCATTGTAGAATGAACTACCAGAACCAGGTCGAAGTCTTTCCATTGCCACAACAAAGTGGCTAGCTCCACGATGCTTGAAGATTCTGCACCCGTAGATAGTGGGAAGAAACTTGTTGGGCGTTTTCAGCCGTGACAATTCCCGGACATAAGACAGATAAGCGGTATTGTATCCCACTTCACCAACCTTGTAAACAATGTTGGTATCACGGCAACCGTACACTGTTCCATATGAACCAGAACCAATGCGGGCATAATCACCCTGACTGTCAACAAGATGATTCGCAGCCGCCTCGGTGGGGTCCAATCTCTTGTATTCTGAGTGATTCTTGTACAGCTTGGGATCAACTTTGATGGTTTCAATCTTGAACATAATTTATCCAATCGTGTAAGTATCGCCCCGACGCACACCAATGCTGTCGAGAAGGCCATTTAGGCAGTGTTGACTGATTTGCGCACGGTAAGCAACATATCGGAGCTTCAACCAGAAACGATGTGAATGACCGTTATGCTTTATGGTAACCAGTGTCAGTTTCATGGTGAGTCCGATTTGTTTCAGTGAACGTAGTATATCAGGTTGGGAACCTTTGTCAACATTTATTTGCTGGTTGCATCTTCAATAGCCAATGCTTGCGGACTACCATGAAACGTCCAGTCCCATTCTTCATCTTCTTCACCACTCCATGAAATAGTGCCAGTCAATAGGTGTGCAACTGCCTTGAAGAACAGTTCTTCTTGACCAGTTTTTCGGTCATAGTCAGTGATGACCAAACTGCCATCACCAAGTGTATCATACCCGAATCCAAGTTGGTCAAGAATTTCTTCCACGGTCTTGCATTCTTGGTCATAGTGTTCACTCATCCAAGAATACCACCACGCAGTTTGCTGACCACCATGATGTTGACCTCCACGCTTTTGGTGGTTGTTGCTGGGATGGTTCAGATCACACCAAATTTTGTAGACCTGTGGCTTGACTTTTGCGGCAATCCTGCAATCGCTGGCTCTAATGTTAACATAGTAACCCATAAATTTGCTCCAGTTCGTTACGATGAAAAGAGTATATCAGACTGTGAAAACTTGTCAACCGGAAACTTCAACTTCGTCGTTGAGGTCAAAAGTAAAAAGTGAACCAGATTCTACCTTACCGTGCTGCAAAAGTACAGCAGCGTTTCCACAAACTTTCTGGAATTCACTATTGGTAAAGTCATCGTAAAACACTGCGCCAACTTCAAGTGTATCAAATTCAACGATCATGTCAAAC
>Ga0247723_1001655_pt1 | contig 12698 bp, 17 predicted proteins | sample MSEWelMarce5H_FC_FD_189079 | JGI IMG/M metagenome (GOLD analysis project Ga0247723, IMG submission 189079) | Subsurface sediment microbial communities from gas well in West Virginia, United States - MSEEL Well Study Marcellus 5H_FC | ecosystem: Environmental > Terrestrial > Deep subsurface >...
TCTCTGAAGTGTGCGCTTCAGAATTATGAAGACTTCTCTGAATTCAGTTTTTACAGGAGCTAAAAACTGTTGACCAAAATCGCCAAATTCATTTTTTAGTTGTGTGAAAAAACCTTTTGCTTGATTAATCAATGTGCTATTAACTGCTTCAAACTGTCCTGCTACTCCACCGAGTCTGGCGAGTTCACCACTTGTAATGGCTTCAACAAGACCCTGCTTCCCCTTCTTTGCACCACCTGCTTTTTCGTATTCTTCTAGAGCCTTTTTCATTTGCGGGCCGAGTGCTTGAGCGGCAGTCTTTATTGATGAATAAGAACCTTTGACATTTTGTAGTTCTGCAACTAATCCAGCCGCTGCTTTGGTTCCTGTCTTCAAATCTTGACCAGCAGAAGCGAAGTCCATTAAACCCTTGAACATTTGCGCACTTGATGCATTGAATTTTCCAGATTTGTTTACAATCTCACCATAAGCAGCATTGAGATTGTCAACACCAACAGAGGCTAAATCTGCATCATGGGTAAGCATCCTCATGGCGACTCTTGTCTGGTTGAGACCGTTGCCAAACTCCTTCATTCCTGTTTGCGAAAATGCAAACATTGATGCTTGCTGTTCTCTTACAGCAGCAGCGGCAGTTCCTGCGGCAATTGCTAGAGCCGCTACGCCAGCAGCGGCTCCCTGCATGGCTACTTGATATGCCTTTGCAAGTCCTTTTCCAATAAGGAAGGCGCCATGCACTGCAACCATTGCTAGACCCATGCCAGCAATTTCAACAGCAGCCATTTTTGCAGACATTGCAACAAGTTTGAGTAGCGAACCACCCATCATTTTCATGCTCTTGTCTAATTGGTCAAAGTGTTTCTTCCACTTGCGTGAGCCGTTGTTGAGCGCCGACTCTGTTTCTTTTCCATACCGTTTAATATCGGAAGTACCCTTGGTTGCAAGAGCAGAGCTTCTTTTGTAATGACGACCTTCTGCACCAGAAAGGCGTTCAAGTTTACGACGAGTTCTGTCAATCGCACCATCGTCCGAACGGACTTCAATTTTGATTGTTACTTTTTCGTCAGCCATTTACTGCCCCAAGAAAAGGTGAATGGCCACAGGAGTTGCTATTTAGCCCGGTTTGCCTCGGCCTCACGGTCGTCTGATATAACTTTACCACAAGCGAGACGAATGACCCATTCCTCTTCCGTGCATTTCAACAATTCAATTGGGTCAGTTCCAAACAACTCACCCAATCGAGCTGCTGTAATTACTCTGGAATCTTCAACTAGTTCGTCGAAGATTCCTTCGTAGGGTCCATGGCCTCAATCGTGTCACCGAATCCAGATGCATCAAGAATTGCAACTGCGGCCGCTTCTACGTGTGGGTCAAGACCAAAGAATGCACGAACTGCTTCTGGAATTGGACGAGTTGTATCGGTCATTTTTAATACTGAAGGTGATGCGAAGTTCAATGCATAACCATCTTCATCATGAACTTCTTCATCATTAAACAAAATTCCATCAGTCGTATGACCAATCACGAAGCAAGCAAACTTTGTTCCATCCATGCCTTGACGGCTGTCTTCTCCTGCTTGCTTTCTCCAACCCTTAACCTGCGACTGCGTGATGTTTGGGCTAATGCGAAGCTTTACGCCCTTGCGCTCTGGGACTTCAATGTAAACATCTTCACGCTTAACTTTTGCAGCGATTGTTGCACTAAGTCGCTCAAGAATGGTTGGTTCACCATTTGCTTTTGCGCGAGCTTGTTGCTTGATTTCCTTGGTTTCAGGAGATACTTCTGAATACAGGTCATTATTGGACATGTGTAATGTTCCTTTTGGTATATGGGTGGATTAATAGGCAAACTATCACCATTGAACCCAATGCCAGTGGAACTATTCCTACTGTTCTATGAAACCCCGTCAATACGGGGTGGTGATTAGTTTGTTGCTACGTTTACGTCGCTGACCGAGAAAGTCAGGGCGAAGGTTGCAGGTGCACCAGAGGACGAGTCGCCGTCTGGCTCAGTCAAACCAACGAGAAGTGCACTCTTGTACACACGGTCGGTTCCACGGACTTCAAGGTCGCAGTCATAACGCTTGACGTTGATGTCGTAGAAAGCCTGACCGACAAGGGCGCGGAGTTGTGAAATCTTCTTTGCAAGACCATCTGCACCAGTCGATGTGACCATTGCATCATCGTAGTGTGCAGTCAGGGTGATGTCACCAATTTCTGCAGGTGCGCAAAGAACTGTTGGGCGCTTTGCTCCACCTTCGTAAATCTTTTCCACAGAGGCTGTGATTTCTCCACCCGATACCTGAGCGAACTTGAAACCCTCAAACTGAGGATTGTTCGTGTCCACCGGTGCGATGTCGGCGAGAACTTGCCTTTGAGCTACTTTTGCCATTACTTACTCCTCTGTTTATCAGACAACTGATGTGGTGAGATTTGATTTGATGATGTTCACTTCAATCTTGTCACCAACGCTGGAGACTCTTACTCCAACGCGGGCTTTGATGAGGCCAGTTGCAAGCTGGCTCACTGGATTGAGCGATGAATCACATTTGACCGTGTAACCGAAGTCAATTCTTCTTCCGTTTGCATCAAATGCTTCGTAGAGAGCTCCAGAAATTCTTGCGGCTTCCAGAACTGCAATCAGTTTTGCTTCAACAGAAGCGAACGAGTTGTTACGTCCGTCAATTGTCGAGAATACCACAGACTCAAGAGTGCGATTGCTATCGGTAACAATTCCGTTGACGATGTCTTGTGCTGTGATGTAACGATAGTTAGTTGTGTCAGCCGAGAGTGAACGAGCGCCGTAGATACGAACCGTGTTCTGAATTACACGAATTGCATTCACACCTTCGTCATCAAGCAAGTCACCATTTGTCTTGTTAATGTCAGCAACTACACCGTTAACGAATACTGCTTGCGAGAGCAAACCAGCATAAGGAACATGTGCACCGGCAGTGTTGTGTGCTGCTGAACGCTTACCAGCAATATATCCATCTGGTGGAATCAAACGGTTGATACCAGCAACTTGTGTTGGGACATAAACCCATGGGTAGTAGAGAGCTGCATGCTCAGTGTTCTCAAGACCGCCCGAGATGTTTTGAGCCATTGCAATGATTTCTGCTTGTGTGTCATCTGACAAACCGTGCAAGATTGCAATTCTGTTGTAATCATTTGCATGAGCAACAAGGGCTTCGTAAACAGTTGACGATGCATTTTCTGGGCACGATACTGCACCAGTTCCAAGCGCGTCATTGAACAAGTCAAGTCCATCTACGTAGTCGGATGCTACAACGGATGCTCTGTCGTCATCTCCAGCAGAGAATGCTGAGTTGGCGACATATGGAGTTGGCAACGAAGTCGTTGTACCAACAGTTGCGGTTACATACTTGCTTGCAACTGGGTGCGAGTTGATTTTTCCTACTGCAATTTCATTTGAAGCGCAGTTAAAGGTGCTCATCAACAATTCTGTTCCGAGGTACAGCTTGACAACAAATGTGTCGTTTGCAGTTCCAGCAGTTGTGGTCACCTTCAAGTCGCTACTCCAAGCGCCTGGACCATTTGCTTCAAGAGCGATTGCAACGCTACCGCTGCTCGTGATGTTCTTTACACCAGTTGTTGCTGCTGAACCAGCCACACGTGCGATGTAGCACTGTGTGCCACCTTCTTCAAAGAAGGTTTCGACTGTTGGGTGAAGATATGCATAAGAAACATATCCACCATAAATGTCTTCAAATTCCTCAATGCTTGAAACCTTGAGGGCAGCGTCGGTTGGGCCGCGGTCGGCAAGACCAACGAAGAAAGCCTGCGACGATTCACGGACTGTTGGGCTTGAAGGACCAGTTCGTACTGCTGTTGAAATCACTACACCGGGCATGAGACCTCACTAATTGTTTGTTTCAGGCAAAACTCTGCCTCTTGTTCATACGATTGTACCCAAGATTGATGGTTTATTAATGCAACTTCTAAAAATCATCTTATTAATGATTACGGATTAATTGAGATTGATGCAGATGGCGAAATCGGGTTTTGCTTAACGTCCAAGTCAATTGTGTTGATTGTTCCAAGTGTCTCACGAGCCACAACTTCATCAATGGTTAGGTCATAGCCAATAAATGAACCAGCAAGCACTCTGTCGCCTTTGAGAAGGGTTAGGTCAGAAAATTCTTCACGGATGGTTGTTTCGTCAATACGAGCCATCCAAGACTCCCGAGGGTCTGTTGCCTTCATGCATGGATGGTCAAGAAGGGCGGAACGGACAACCACGGTTAATCTGTCTCTCATTGTCGTGCATTCTTCAGAGTATTCAGTTCTAACCCATACATAGGTGCGCATTGAATAGGTAACCCTGTAGATGGGGTCATGTTCGTCAAAGTCAATTCGCTCAAACCTATTTGTTGACATGACCACAGTAATAATGGTCGGCCAGTCGTCAAGGGCTATTGGCTCATACGAGAGATACTTAACCGGTGTTGGCAGGGTTATGTCGTCAGTTCCCCAGCCATTCCTGTATGAAACAAGCCTGACGGGCAGGTCTCTCTCAAGATAATTGGTGACGTACTGCTTTGCATACTGGGGTCCGTGCATCAAGTCCATCATGGGTTAGTCACATTCCCAACTTTTCCATGAGCCTGATAATTTGCGGCAATTTGAGCCAGCCTCTTAGCAAACATTGGAGGTTCAAATACGAGTTTTCTTGCAGCCATATTCGTGGTTCCGTATTGGTGGAATTTGGCATACTCAATGTTTGTACCAAACTCTGCTTCATTTCCACTGATTTTATTCGCAGGGCCTTTAAGGCTGGTCAAACTCCTAAACAATTTTCCAGTCCTTACCATTGGGGTTGTTCCCGGATAGTGCATTGCCTTCCATTGAAGGGTTGAGGCATGCAGGGCATTCCACGGACTTCCAGAAGGTACGCCGTTCTGGGTGAAGTTTGCAGAGTTCCAAGCCTCTAGACCAGAGCGAGCCTCTCTGAAGACTGGGGCAAAGTCTTTTCCTCGCCTCTTCATGTCCACCATCCGTTTGATGGCTTTTTTGGCATCCACTTTGATGTGGATATATGTAGACCTAGCCATTATGCAATCCGGTGTCTCTTAAAGCTCTTGAGAGCTCTCAATTCTGAATCCAAGAAACCAGTTTGCAATGGAGCCACGTTTCTTGTTTCTAAGTCCTTGACACCAACAACATCGTCGTGCATGTTTTGCATTTCTCTAGTGGCAGCACGAAGAATCATCAATTTAAATACTGGGGTATTTGCACCATCAAGACCAGCCGTATAGGTAACTTCTACCGTGTCATTTGCATATGCCCTAAACACATCAATGCCAAAACGACGGACGATGTAATCTGTCTCTTCAACCAATGTCCTTGGGGTTCCGCTCAATGGTTTGTAAATAACCTCTGTGACTGTGACTACTGGGGAGTTTCTGAAATAGACAGTTTGCGGTGGCTCAAGATAGGTTGTTCTGTCAACTGGTGAACCATAGAAAGAAGAACTGAATGGATTTGCATTATTAAAAAATGAATCCATCGGAATACCAGTGTCAATGTTTGCATAGGTGTATTCCTCGTTAAAGGTTCCTACTTCAATTGGTCGACCAAGGTATGCTTCAAGTTCGCTCTGAAGTCCTTCAAGAACCAGCTCTGCTGCATCTTGTTGACGATTTGTCAAACTGATATCCATATAGGACCTCAGTTCGGCTAAGGAAACCAAAGCCATAGGGTCTCCTTTGTTTATCTACCGAGTGTTTCCGTGATTCCACGGCGAAGGTCGCCACGACGACCACGTGCTTTGCCGCGTGGAGTTCTAAAGTCACGAACTGCATCACGAAGTCTTCCCCGACCCACAAGCCCTAATGCACGACCAATACGGCGTGTAAGGCTCATTCCCTCCGTGCGACGAGTAGGGGTGATTCCTTCCTCTCCGCCAATTACAGGTGTAGGCATGTGCATTCTCCAAACCGTGAATATTTACAATTCAGATTTTAGCACTATTAAATACTCTTGGAACTATCTATCTGGATTTGGTGGTCTTTCGATAGTTACGGGCTTTTCTTCCCCAGCAGGAACCTCAATGGGAACCCAGGCACGAGAATATGTATGTTGTGGAATTTTCCTCATTTTTATGAGTGTTCCGTCCAAAAGAAGTTCTAGTTCATCCATTTTCATTGAAAGTAAACGGGAAAAGTCTTTCGTTCCATAAGCCTTTGACAAGGAAAGTTTTCTAATAATGTTTGACACCCTCCGAACCTGCAATGTTCCTCGACCACGGTTCATCTGCAAGTGCATCATCATTGCTTCGGCAGAATTGCAATCAACATAATGAACTGGAATCAAGCCACCAATTTTTTCCTTTATATGTGGATTTCTGGTTGCTAATAGAAAACGCTGGTTTCCATCAATAATCTCATTATTTGATTTTCGCACAAGAATCGGTTGAACGAACCCGTATTCGGTTAACGAGATAGCCAATGTGAGCAAGTCTGGTCTCAGTATGTATGTTGCTGCCCACTCAGAAATCTTGAGTTCATCAACATTTACCATTTCAACTTTCATCTAAAACAACCTCTACTATTTCAGTGCTGCGTACAGCATGTGCCTTTGTTCCTGGACCAATCGGTGATGCTGATGTCACATTTATTTCGTTTAACAATAAATTGCGAATCAGCCAGTTGATTGGGTATGAGTGTGGGTCTTGAATATGTTTGTTTCTAAACTGAGCGACAAATGCTCTTGCTCTTCGTTGCATAGATGGGCCGAGCATGAATTCATCAATGAATTTTCCTGCACCGTCAAATCCGTCTTTGGAATAAAGTTCAATTAAAGCCTCAACATCAAAGTCTGGCCACATTCTCCTCTGTGAGTCAATTCGAGGATAAACCTCAACAAGCCTGTCGTAAAACTCTGGCTCCGTAGCAATCACATCGCCGATTCTTCTGATTGCCACTGAGTGCAAAGGAATTCCAACCCTCGTATTGCTTCCAGTCATGGCTGCAATGTCATAGTAAGGGCAATACTCTGCACCATGCTCTTCGGTTATGAACTTGAGAACATCGTCCATTTGCCAGTCGTAAATAATTTTTGCAAACTTAAGAGGAATTCCTTTTTTCATTTTGTATGGAGACACGATGTAGTTCTCATGCAGTTTCTGCACACATGAGCGATAACGAATCATTGATTCATTTGCTCTCACTCCGGTTATGAATGCAACACGACCAAGCTTTCCCTGCATCGTGTAGTAGTCAACTGACTCTGGTAGTGGCTTTTCGTGTGTCAAACCAAAATGAGTTGCATTGATTGCAAAATCTGGCATCGGCCTAACCCATTCGCCTAGGTCTTTTCTTCGTTGACTCCACAGGATTGCTGATTCACGGCGACCAAGAATCCAAACCTCAGCGCCGTATGGAAGGCAATACCACTCCATATCAACCCAGTCGTAGTCTCTGATTTTCATTACATAGTCAACAACAAGGGGGCTGACCATTTCTTCGTCACGGAAAATTACTTTTACAGGACCCAGACCACGTTCTTCATGTATTTCCTTAGCCAAGTACAGAACAGCAGTTGAGTCTTTGCCACCAGAGAACTGAACGCATACGGTATCAAAAGTGTCGTAAACATGACGGATACGGGCACGAGCAGCATCCACGCAACTCATATCAAGAAATAGGCGTTGTCGTGTCAAATTCGTGACTCTAGTTCGTTAATGCGATTGACAAGTTCATTTATAAAGTCGGATGTAAGAATGTCACCAGCCTGCTTAGTTGGGATTGGCTCTTTTCTCTGTCTTGTTAGGTCAACGACTGCTTTCGTTGCAATCAATGGAGTTGAGATTCCAAGGATTGCACTACTAGTCAAAAACTTTCTTCTATCCATGAGACAATCCCCAATTTCGTCTAGTTCATTTTTAGTGAAATAATCTTAGATAGTGCAGTGTAACCATCGTTGTCATAAGAGTCAACCTCGGATATTTCCAGTATTTCAATCATGTTTTGGTCGCTAAGTTTGGACAATTCACTCATAAAACCAGACTCTTCAAAATGGTCACTCTTTACGCTAAACACTGCATATGAATTATTCATAAGTGATTTAATAATATTTGTTAAATGTCTAGGCTTAAGATGACCTGTTGTAAAAGTCCCAGAACTAACCATGAAATTGTATTGATTTTCAGGAATTGCATCTTCGGTTGTTAAGTCAAGTCGGTGAAGCAAACCGTAATGCCGTTTTCCGTCCACCTGTTTCTTGCAATAAGCATGGATAATCATTTTCGGTGATATGTCTACACCGTGAATGGAAAGACCATCTTTCAATGCATTGAGTTCAACCCCCAATATTCCAGTGCCACAACCAATGTCAATTATCTTCTCGTTACCGTCAATGAATTGAAGAGCCGTTTCCGCAACCAGTCGGGGAAGTATGTATCCAACCGAACTCGCATATTCGTCATAGCCGTCAGCTGAGTCGTCGTAGTACATGGACAGTTCCTTGCTGTCTTTATACGAGTAGGCAGTACTTATTGAATAGTCGTCTGGAGTTTTCATAGAACCTAGTAACTGTGTACGAACTGAGCGAATTCCTCTTCTGAATCTCCAAGGTTCTCAAACTCAATAGTTCCCATCTCCTCAAACTTCTTTCTCAGCCACCCGCCATTCCTATCAAGCAATCCGAGCTTGCTTACATTGGGAACTATCTTTGCGGCCAGCATTTTACGAATCCATGCCTGTGCCGGGTCTTTCAAAAGATATGGAGCAATGTCTTTGGTCTTTACGCCCATCTTTTCGTACACTTCTTGCTGAAGCATACGCTCTCCAAGTTTTACGCTTGCTTCATAGGCGAATTGCTGACGTTCCATGATTTCAGAATCACTCATCTCTGCATAAATTTCTTTGAGAGACAAAACGCCAAAAGATATGTGGCGAGCTTCATCAGCCATCACATTTCGGAGTAGTTGCTTGAGGAGTGGTTCATTCGTCAGTTCTCGCATGTATGCCATTGAAGCAAGACCTAGTCCTTCAACCATGATTTGCATTCCAAGGTACGTCATGTCCCAACGGTTGTCGGCAATTGTGTCATCAACCAGACTTTGGATATGCCAGTTGAACGGCAATGTTCCGCCAAGCTTTTCACGAGCATATTTTGCAAATACTTCAACATGTCTTGCCTCATCCATTACTTGGGTTGAGGCATAAAGCTTTCCGTCATACCACGGACATGTTTGAGTTAATTTTGCAGAACACATCAGCGCTGCTTGTTCCCCGTGTATGAATTGGGATATGAGCCAGCGACGACTATTCACACCAAATTCAAGCCATTCTTTATCTCCCCAATGTTCAACTGGACTGCCGACATATACGGACATTTCACGACTTGAACCAAAGTTTGCATAATCTTCAACAACTGAACGCTCAACATCAACTTCAGTAGACCAGTCAAGCGCTGTTTCTCCATTCCACTGATTATTCTTCGCTTTCTCATACAGTTTACGAAGTTGTGGACGAACAAGTGTGTAATCCCATGTGAATATCACATCGCTGTCGTTTTTGACTACATGGTCAACGGCTTCAAAGTCAGTTTCTGGGGCACTAATGATTGGCTCAATGTCGCCATAATTGACTCTGTCAATAAACTCTTTATAGGTTTCGCGCGTGACTGTCATGGTCTAACAATGGTAACAGTAACTACAGGTCTCCCAGTGTGTAAAAGTTGGTGCTTGCATACTTGAAGCCACTCGTTACTGGCGCCGATGCATGCCATCTGAGGGCATCAAAAAATACAACAGTTCCGGCTTTTGGCTTGATTGATATTTCGTCATTGCTATAGCCATTTTGTTTGGTTGATGAAAAAATCAACTCTCCACCAGAGTAGTCATCGTTAATATAAAAGACGGATGACAGATGGACGACGGGCAGATTGTGCTTTATTACCCATTCAGAAACCGTCCAATCTTGGTGATATGGGAGTGACTGCCCAACCCCGTATCGAACAAAGTCGCCGCCTTGCATATAAGACATTTTCTTGTTGTACTTTTCAGAAATCAACTGCTCGCACATTTTGTTGATTTCCAGTGCGATTGACTGTATTTCATCGCTCATATCTGGAAAACGATGAGAGCGCAAAACCTCACTTGGCACAGCAGGCAGACCAAGTTCATTAACCTGCTTGTCAGTTATGCCGTTTGCCTTACTGACGGTGTCGCTATCTGGAAGCCCGCCATAGGATTCATTGATGTAGAACTCCGAGGTGTCGCAATACTGTTTGAGTTTTTGGAGAATCTCATTACTAACGAAATTTGTCCTAATTACTGTGTCAAACATCTATTTAGTTTTCGTAGAAATATTGTCTCGCAAGTTGATGGTCAACTGCATTGCAGTCAATCCACCAGTCTTCATGCTCTTCTTTCCAAATCAATGTGTACCCAAGTCCGTCAAGTATTTCCCTCTGGGCATCTCTGGTTGATTTAAGTCTCCAGTACATATTCGTATCGTGTTCAAATACAATTACATTGAACCGGTACTGAGTTAAAGGAACGGTTATGAGACCGAGAAGTGTGGTGTATGGAGTAATCGGTTTGATATGGGTGTCATAGCCAGCATCAATATCAACCTGCAAATAATCAATTTGTTTAGGGAAATCATTCTCCCTGAAATATCCCAAGTAATCAAAATCTAGAGCATCCCCAAAACAGGGGTTTACTCGATTTGATTCAAACTCTTTTCTCTTTTCCTCAACAATTTCAAAAGATACACCTGACCACTTGTAGTCAGTTTCTAGATAGTAGGTATTGCTCCCCTGTTTTGAGTGAAAAGCACCAAGTTCCACGTAATGGCCGTTTTCCTTGTAGCCACTCATTTCAAGAGCAAATCTCTCTTGGCTGCTTACTCCTGCATATTTAGTCATAAGAATCTAAATCTCGCAATGCTCATCAATGAAGTTCATCAGTCTCTCTGATGTTGTATTTCCATCAATACTTGGATTGCTACGCAACCATCTAATGAAGTCATACCAGCGAGATTGTTGCTGAACAGAATCAAACACAATCGTGTACTGAACAATTGCATTTGCAGACTTTGAACCGGTCGCCGCCGTACTTCCCTTGGTCACTAATTCGTTATGGTCAACTTCATCGTTGGCATGCAGTTCACCGTCTTCCCTTAATTCTTTAACCAATTGAGAAACTGGAACAGGGCTAATGGTCGGTGGCGTGAATGTCGTACTTGTTGCAAGGTCGCTCTCCTCAATATTTGAGAACTCTTCAATAGCCGCCATCTCAAACTCATCCCAACCCAAACTCTCAATGAGGTCAGAATAATCATCATTGATTTCAAGAAGTAGTTCAGAGAGCAAACGCTCGTCCGTCTTTCCAAGTTCCATCGTTCGATTATCGGCAACAGCAAAAGCAATTGCTCGTGCCTCATCGCCATCTAGGAACACACAAGATATTTCTTTCCAACCAAGTCTTATTGCTGCTTCTAGTTGGTGGTTCCCAGCGATAACAGTTGCTGTTCCATCATCATTCTTGCGAGCAACGATTGGTTTGACCTGACCAAACTCTCTGTATGAAGCCATGATTGCATCAACATCTCCACGGCGAGGATTGTTCTCTAGATGCACAAGTGAATCAATTGGAACAACTGACTCCTTTAGCGACTTATGAATATTGCTCAAACTTGGCTCCTCACATTTGCATTAAGAGTTCTTAGGGCATCAATTGATGTGCGAAGAGAAAGAAGTTTTTCCCTTTTTGATTTCACCAATGCCTCAGCAACCTTTGCTTCAAATTCTTGGTCAGCCAGCTTGTAGTCAGCCCATGCTTCGCGCTCCTTGATTGAACCTTTTGCCGACAGGTATTCTTTTGCCCATTCAGCTTTAAGGCGAGCTTCTTTCTTTGCATTATCTTCTGCAAGTGTTTCAAATGCTTCTGTATGTTCTTCAAGTAATTCAAGCAAGCGGAGCAATTCCTCTTCAATTTCAACCTGACTAATTGGCGCACTTCGCACGTCTAGTTTTCCTTTCGTAGTTCTTCCAGTGGTGACCAATCTATCGTCTTCAAAGCATCTTTGTTTAGTTGCGGCCAGTCAATTGTGCTGGTTCCCAGATGGGTCTTCGCCATTTCCTCAAGAATCCAAGCATCGCATTTATCGTCGCCACCCGGATTACTCCACACAATTCCAGTTTTTGCAGAAACGGAAGAAATCACTTCATTCTTTGAGGCATTGCCTTTGCCTGTAGCAAACTTTGCACGGCAGGTAGGCGGAATCACCACATAGGGGATTTCCATCTCGAATAACAGCAGTCGTATTACCCCACCTAGTTCACCAATTGAATGAGCTTGCGAGTGCCTTGAAGCAAAGGAATATCCTTCCATGACAACAGCATTGATAGAAAAGTTGAGTGCAAGTGATGCAACTTTTCGCTGAATATCAGAAAGCCGTTCAGCACCAATAGTTTTTGGAGCAATCACACCAGTCTCGCCATTGTGGCAATACCCAGTAGAGGTTAGCGAGAGGTCAAGGGCAAGAATTTCCATTACTTAGAGCATAATGGCAAACATGCAAAAGCCGAGTGAGTTTCCCCACCCGACTTTCGCACCTATAACGGTCCTAAGGAATCCCAGTTTATCTTTAGTGAAAAATATATAAATGCAAGTATTAAAAATGTTTAAGATATATTACCGTTCCCACCCATGCTTTGCTAAACCAA
>Ga0247723_1001656_pt1 | contig 12698 bp, 12 predicted proteins | sample MSEWelMarce5H_FC_FD_189079 | JGI IMG/M metagenome (GOLD analysis project Ga0247723, IMG submission 189079) | Subsurface sediment microbial communities from gas well in West Virginia, United States - MSEEL Well Study Marcellus 5H_FC | ecosystem: Environmental > Terrestrial > Deep subsurface >...
AGCAAGCTGTTCAAAGCAATGTGCCTGCCGTTACACAACAATCGTCGGCATTTCAAGAAGACATTGGGCAACTTCAAGCTGCATTGGTGGACAATATTGACTTTGTTATTAATGAAGCGATTCAAGACTCAAACTTAGATGCGCCAGAAGAGCTTGAACGAAGATTAGGCATTGTGTTTTCCGCGATGCAAAGTCAATACTTCCCTACTTTATTAGATGATCCAATTTCATCATTAAATCGCGCACTTGAGTATCTTGAGTATGAAATTGACAGACGTAATAATAATGTTTCTGAGATATCGCAAGAGATGGCAGTTGCGCTTGAAAGATATGCCGCTGAACTTGAATCGGCTCGTGATGATTTAGTAAGTCAACAACAAAGAGCTCAACAGCCTGCACCACAAGCACAGATGCAACAAGCAGAGCAGTTGCTACAGCAAATCGAGCGACCATTACGAAGCACCAATGATGGAATTGTGAATGATGCATTGCAAGAGTATGCAAGAAGCTTACAACGGTTTGCTTCAAACCAATTGCAAAATGGCATAGACCCTGTTACGGTTGCAGATGGTCTGCGCGACACAATGAACAGATTAAGAAATATTGTGTTGTCACAGCCTACGGATTTCACACGTAACTTTACGCCTGATCAACTAGGCAACTATGTAAGTGCACTAAGACTTGGTATTGACGGCATAGGCCAATGGATAGAAACACAGCAACAACCACAACGTGCAAACTTACCTGCCGAAGTACAGCAAAACATCGACCGACGCAATCAGTACATCACCAATGCTTATCAGACAGCGCTCACACCGAACACACGCGACGCATCTGTTGATACAGCACTAAGTGAGTTTTCTGACTTATTAGATGGCATGGCTACTAATATGTTCGGAAATGGGTATAACGCCAGTGAGATTGCTGAGAACTTAGCCGATCGTATTCATGCTGAGCACATGGCATTAGTAACTCCGGATCGAATCGATGCAAGAGGTCTTACACCCTTTGAAGCCGATATGATTCGTAGCAGACTTAATGATGCGTATGGCAACTTAAACATGATTCGTGAGATGGGTGTACCTGCGGCTGAGCCACAGCCTGCGCTTAATTTTGAGCCTGACACTATGCATGGTGCAAATGAGCCGTACACAATGCAAAGTGCCGTTGACATGGCACGTGATGTGTTTGAGCAAGAACGTACTGACGCCAATAACTTTGACATACCAAGCATAGAGCAGTCGATATATGCACTTCGTGAAGGCTTGTTTGATGATGAGCGAATCCGTAGATTGTCGCCAAGACAGCAAGCATCATTCTCAGAAGACGTAGCATTCCGATTACAGAACATGTTAGATGACTTTACTGCACGAAATCGTCCGCCTGATCGAAATCTTGTTGCTGACCCAGGCGATGCTCGTGAAGCACTTGATAATGCATTAGCAAATATCGAAAATGATTATGGCGATGCTGTTGCAGCAGATGCTCGAAGAGTTAGACAAGACATTTCAGAGCATCTTAATCCTGGTGATGAGCTTAGTGAATATGTGTATCAGCTGCGTCGAAATAGACCTGGCATGAGTGAAGATCTTCGTCAAGCATTGGATCATATGGCAGAAGAGCTTGAGTCTGTTGCTAATGAAGCGCCACAAGTAGACAATGTGTTTGGTATTACAGGCCGAGCTTTACCCACACCAGTTCCTGCACAACCAGCCACTGCACCGTATAGGCCTATACCGGCAATTATTCATGCAATGTCGGATCAAGCAATAACAGCTGACATGACGCCGGAAGAAAGAAATCGTGTTCAAGTTATGTTCGAATCGATTACTGATGTGAATTCGCCTGAAGAGCTTCAGAACATTGTAGGTCTTGCACGATCATATGCAATGGGCGGTTGGGATGACTTTTCAGACGTACAACGTGAATGGCTAGCACGCAATATTGAAGAATATATTGGTGACAACCCACCGCCAAACACACCACCGCCTGAAGAGCCACCGCAACGTCGTGGTCCTTTTAGACCAGGTGGTGCATCAGCAGTTCGCGGTGTGCCGCTAGGCAACTTAAACATTCAACCGTCAATTACAGCTGAAGCATTTAGAGGTCCTGATCGTCAACCTGTAAGCAACTTCTTACAACAAGTTAAGAGCATGCCAGGTGTTACGCAAGAAGGTCTAAAGACTGGGTTAATGGCATTTGAGAACATGGATCCTAGTCGCCAAATAACGAAAGCTGAGTTTGCGCGTGAACTATTACCATCAAGCTATGACATAGTGGACTTAAAAGGGTCAGCAGAAGACAATGTTCATTATCGAGAACAAGCAGAAGATTATGTAGAAGAGAACCCTGAGTTTATATATGACGCAATGGGCATATCTGAGAAGTATCACGACGAACTTGCTGAAGTTATTAGAAATGATACAGCATTTGAGGAATTATCAAAAGGCGCAAAGAAAGAGCTTAAGAAACAAAACATCAAGGACTATGATGATTTATCTCTTGCATATGACAAATCACTTGATGTTGCCATAGAAAATGCAATGGAGTACATGGCTGATATGAACGGTGAACAGCTTCGAAGCGAAAACGGCTACACATATGAAACTGTTCAACGACTTGTTAAAGAAAACAAGCAAGGGATATCACCAAATGTGCAATATACTGAATTTGGTGTGTCTCATCCTGATCAAGCTGAGCCATACAAACACTTTACAAACGCAGACAGGCTAATAGGTCATGTGCGAGGCACATATGGTGCAGACCAACCTTTGACAATTATGTCAACGCCTACAAGTGATTTTTTAACTAAACCTAATAGTTTTGTGATTGAAGAAATTCAATCGGATGCGCAAAAGAATTCTCAGCAAGTCGGCCATTTGCATCAGGTACATGGCATATTGTTTAAAGCAGCAATTCAGAAGGCTTTAGAGTCAGGCGCAGACACTGTGTATTTACCTACATCCAAGCCTATTTCGTATGTTAGACCTTCAACAACAGGGTGGGAAGATAGAGTTGATGAACGAGGTTTAGCAATGCGATCTCCTGTACATGAGTATTCTGCCAAAAGATTTGCACCGATTTACGATCAAGCAATTGTAAAAGAAGGTCTCAAGCCTTTGCTAAAGATCCCAGGCGTCACATCTAAAATGGTGAATGGTTACCATGAGATTAGTTTTACTCCAGAAGCTAAGGAACACATCCTTAACGGGCCAGGTCAAACAATCCCAGGCTACAAAAAAGGTGGTAGAGTCCATCAGTTTCCCAGCGTCGAGCAAATGAAGCGTGAACTTATGATGCGGAGAGCATAACTATGGCAACAGAGATGCCGATTCCACAGGAATTTAATCGTTTTGTCGGTCCTCAGGCAGAGGACGAAGAAGAGAAAGACGATCCTTCAATCTTCGAGATGTTCGACGAGGACAACGATGTCGAAATGCAGCCTGATGGCGGTGCAATCATCAAGATGTCTGAGGACAGATTTAAAGGGCCTGAAGATGATCCTGACTTCTATGAGAACTTGGCCGATGTTCTTGACACATCGACTTTGTCAAGCATGGCACTTAAATACATTGACCTTGTCGAGAAAGACAAAGAAGCTCGTGAGGAGCGCGACAAGCAGTATGAGGAAGGACTACGCCGTACAGGTCTAGGCCATGATGCACCCGGTGGTGCACAGTTCATGGGGGCATCGAAAGTGGTGCACCCAGTGATGGCCGAGGCGTGTGTTGACTTCTCAGCACGTGCCATTAAGGAACTATTCCCACCTGATGGTCCAGTCCGCACCAAGATCGTAGGCGAGGTGACTGAAGAGAAGACCGAGCGTGCTGAGCGTAAGCGGGACTTCATGAACTGGCAGCTGACCGAGCAGATTGAGGAATATCGTGATGAGCTCGAACAGCTGCTTACACAGCAGCCATTAGGTGGTTCACAATACCTCAAGATCTGGTACGACGACCAGAAGCGTAGGCCTTGTGTTGAGTTCACGCCTATTGACAATATCTATCTGCCATTTGCAGCGGCCAATTTCTACACGGCTAGCCGTGTGACTGAGGTCAATGACATCACGCAGGAAGAGTTCGAGCTTCGTATTGACCGTGGCTTGTATCGAGATATAGAGATCTATCGGCCTAGTGAAGAACCGGAGCAAACCAAGCCACAGAAGGCAAATGACAAGATCGAGGGTAAAAAGAGCTCTGGGACTAACATCGATGGCATCCGTCGTGTGTATCACATCTATGTCTGGTTGGAGCTAGAAGACGACAGCTTCTCCAAAGGCGATCGTGCACCTTACATTTTGATGGTCGACGAAACGCTGACGGAGGTTGTAGGTTTGTACCGCAACTGGGAGTTTGGCGATGAGACCATGGACAAACTTGACTGGCTGGTTGAATTCAAATTCATACCTTGGCGAGGTGCTTATGCAATTGGTCTACCTCATCTTATTGGTGGTCTTAGTGCCGCTCTTACCGGCTCTCTTCGTGCACTTCTTGATTCTGCTCATATAGCCACTGCGCCTACGATGCTGAAGCTGAAAGGCGCCAAGATTTCTGGACAAAGTCTGACCATCGAGCCTACACAGGTGACCGAGATCGAAGGTGCTCCGGGTGTTGACGATGTTCGCAAGATTGCAATGCCGGTGCCATTTAACCAGCCATCTGCGGTTTTGTTCCAGTTACTAGGTTGGCTAACCGATGCAGCCAAGGGTGTAGTGACTACATCCGAAGAGAAGATTGCCGATGCTAACAGCAATATGCCGGTTGGTACTACACAAGCTCTGATTGAGCAAGGTGCGGCGGTATTCAGTGCTGTGCATGCTCGGTTACATGGCAGTCAAGCACGAGTCTTGAAGATCCTTGGTCGTTTGAACCGCTGGTACTTTGACGAGCAACGCAAAGACGATCTGGTTGAGGATCTAGGTGTTACTAAGGAAGACTTTAAGAAGAATTCCGACATTGTGCCGGTGTCTGACCCACATATCTTTGCTGAGACACAGCGGTATGCACAGATTCAAACACTAGCAGCTAGAGCCACGGCAAACCCTGATCTGTATAACAGATTGGCAGTTGAGCGTAGGATTCTGAAGCAGATCAAGTTGCCTGACATTAATGAGGTGCTGCCTGATCCAGCTGACGTAAAAGAGATGAACCCTGCATTGGAAAATGTGGCAATGACATTAAATCGTGCGGTCGGAGCATTCCCCAAGCAAGATCATTTGGCACATATTCAGGTGCATCTAGACTACATGCAAGATCCGATGTACGGTGCCAATCCGATCATGGCCCCTATGTTCATACCTCATTGCTTAGAACACATCAAGCAGCACCTTACGTTGTGGTATCTGAATCAATTCGATGCATATGCAAGCACTGCACTTGGCAGACCGTTTAATGTGTTGAAAGAGCAAGAATTGCCGCATGAGGCTGATAAGCTGTTGGCAGCCGTTGCTCAGCATGTGCATCAGGATACTGGCACAACATTCCAGCAAATTCCGCCTATCATTCAGAAGGCTATTGCGGCAATGCAGCAACTCAAAGGCCAACAGCCACTTGACCCTGCAACACAAGCACTGGTACAGACCAGTATGGCTGAAACACAGCGTAGAGCCACTAAAGATCAAGCCGAGATGCAGATCAAAGCCGCTGAAATGCAACAAAGCAATCAGCAGTTTATGCTTAAGACGCAGTCTGATATGGCGAAGAACACAGAGAACAATCTGGTTCAAGAAAGAATCAAGTCGGCAGAGCTTACCCGTGACGCTGCTGATTTGCAACACGAGCAGCTAAAGACTGCAATCACGGCTCAAAATGCGATTCAGCAAACTTTAGGAGAACAGCAAAATGACGGAAGCTATTAACGCCCATAAGAAAATGGCAATGGGCATTACCGAAGGTAATGTGATGAAAAAAGGTGGCAAGGTTCAGAAGTATGCTGCAGGTGGTGCAGTTGCTGAGTCTAAAGCCGCAAAACTTCCTGCAATGGGTGACAAACGGAATTCCGGTGTCAACTTTAATGCAGGCAAGGCAAAAATTGCAACGATGAAAAAAGGCGGCCCTGCCAAAGGCGGTCTAACTATCGCAGTTGCTATCCCCGTGAAGAGAACGGCTGGCCGGAGTCGTTAATGGCTCTGCTAGCTGATCTCATTGGTCAGATTAACAGCAAGAAGCACGAGATACAAGTATCTTTGGCAGAAGGCAACGCGATGACTTGGGAAAGTTATCAACGGTTAGTCGGCCAGCACCTAGGCTTGGAAGAAGCCTTGATTATTATCAACAACCTTTTAGAAGAGGAAAAACGAGATGTCGCATGATATCGAGCAGACGCTTGAAGAAGCGTTTCCAGCCGTAGACCCACTCATGGCACCTTATGGGGCCAGAATCCTTGTGCAGCTTAGGGCTGTAAAGGATAAAGTGACTTCTTCAGGTATTTACATACCAGAAGAGACAAAAGAGACCGAGAAATGGAACACGATGATTGGAAAAGTCATCGCGATTGGTCCGCTTGCCTTTAAGAAGCGAGACACCATGGAGCCATGGCCCGAGGGTTCATGGTGCCAAGTCGGAGAGTATGTCCGAGTTCCAAAATGGGGCGGAGATCGTTGGGAGATTGACTTTACTGATGAAAAAGGTGCAAATGGTAAGAGTTTGTTCACTTTTTTCAATGATCATGAGATTATTGGCAAAGTTACCGGCGATCCTCGTGCAATTAAGGCATTTGTTTAAGTTTTGAAAGGAAACTGATATGACGCCTACAGATAAGATGGAGATGCAGATCGACGAGGCACAAGACGGCTCTGCAGTGGTAAGTTTACCTGCTGACGAGGAAAATCCTCAGGCAGAACCTTTACAAGGTGCAAAAAATGATGACAATGATACAGAAGATCAAGACGATGATCATGGCGAAGGTGCAAACACTGACGACCCTGAGCGCGAAGCTATACGCGAAGCTCGTAGGGAAGAAAGAAGGTTAAAGAAGCAACTTCACCGTGAGAAGGCTCGTGAATCAAATCATTTGATCTCGGCCTTAAAGAAGCAAAACTCTGAGCTTGCTAACCGTGTTGCCTCATTGGAGTCTAGGACTTCCGGTGCAGAGTTGGCACGATTGGACAAAGCCATTGACGATGCTGCTACCCGTGTTGAGTATGCCAAGATGAAGATGCAGGAAGCTGTAAACAATCGTCAAGGCGAGGCTCTAACACAGGCACAAGAACTTTGGTATGAGAATCAGCGGCAGTTAGAGTCTCTGAAGTCAATGAAGGACAATGCTAGCAAGCAGATTTCTCAGCCTAAACAGAACATTTCAACTCCGGATATTGCCGTCCAGCGGAACGCATCTGAATGGATGAGCCGCAACAGCTGGTACGATCCTCAGATGAAAGATCCGGATTCAAAGATTGCCCAAGCTTTGGACAAGACTTTGTCTGAAGAAGGGTTTGATCCGTCTTCGCCTGACTACTGGGAAGAGTTAGACGATAGGCTTCAAAAATATTTACCACACCGTTACAATGCGAGGTATAGTACGAACACGCAAAATTCAAGACCGAGGTCTGTTGTGACAAGTTCAGGACGCGAATCGTCAGGCAATGCAAAGCCTAATGAGTACAGGTTAACACCTGATCGCGTTGCTGCCATTAAAGAAGCTGGAATGTGGGAGAACGTCGAGCTTCGAAACAAAATGGCCAAAAAATACGCTGAATATGATCGTCAACAGAAAAGAGGTTAAACATGGATTCTCGCATTAAACGTAATAACAAAGCAGATCGTGAAAGTCGTGCTCAGCAAGATGCATCACGAGCTGCACCCGAAGAACAAATGGTTTCTTCCGAGGAACGTCGTAAGATGTTCCGCTCGGAGTGGCTTCAAGAAGCACTTCCGACCCCGCCAGCTATTGCTGGCTTCCACTTGTGCTGGTTATCAACAACCAACCAATATGATCCGATCCACAAACGCCTACGCATGGGCTACACTCCAGTAAAAGCTGACGAATTGTCTGGCTTTGAAAACTTCAGAGTGAAATCCGGCGAGTTAGAAGGTTTTGTTGCTTGTAATGAGATGGTGCTATACAAAATGCCAGAAGATGTCTACCAAGAGATCATGATGGAATTGCATCACCACGCTCCTCTTGACGAACAAGAGAAAATCAAGGTACAACAAGATCAGCTGCTCAATGCGAAGGACAGTAATGGTAAGCGTCTTGGCCAGGTTGAAGGTGACGGCATGAATTTTGACCAAACCTCTAGAGACCCTGTTTTTGAATAAGGCTCTAAAATTTAGGAGTACATATGTCAGCTACTAATGCTCCGTTTGGTTTGCGCCCATCATTCTTCCCAACTGGGTTGGAACGTGCTCAAGCAATTACAAACGGAATTACTTCGGGCTACAGCTCGAACATACTGAAGGGTCAACCCGTAGTTTACGGTACGACTGCTAACGGTGGTACGCTCGGTACGATCATTATCGCTGCTAACACTGGTGCCGTAACAGGTGCTTTTGCTGGCGTGGAATGGACCGACACTACTGGCCGTCGCCGCGTATCTAACTACTGGCCTGCCAGTACAAGCGGTACCAACATCGTTGCGTATTTCTACAACGACTTAAACATCGTGTATGAAATCCAAACCGATGCGACCATCGCGCAAACTTCTATCGGCAATGAGTATAACTTTAGCAACATTACTGCTGGTTCTACCACTACAGGCTTGTCACAGTGTACGCTTGGCGTATCTACTGCAGCAGGCAATGGTGCACAAGGACAAATGCGTATTGTTGATATCGCAGCTTATCCTGATAACAACTGGGGGGATGCTTACGTTATCGTTCGCGTTCAATTAGCAAGTACGCAATTCTTCGGTGCTTACACCGCGATTGCTTAATAAGGAGACTGACAAATGGCAGCCCCGATGAGAAGTACGGACTTCCGCTCGATAGTTGAGCCAATCCTCAACGAAGCATTCGACGGAGTCTATGACCAACGCGCCGATGAATGGTCCACGGTTTTCCGTGAACAATCCGGTATTCCACGTAACTACCACGAAGAACCCGTGTTGTACGGTTTCGGTGCAGCGCCTCAGTTACCTGATGGCTCTCCCGTAACTTATCAACAAGGTGGCGTGCTGTTCTTACAGCGCTATGTCTACCAAGTGTTCGGTTTGGCGTTTGCTTTGACCAAAGTTTTGGTTGAAGACGGTGACCATATCCGTATTGGTCAGGTATATGCGAAGCATTTGGCTCAATCTTTGGTGGAAACCAAAGAATTGCTAGCTGCTAACGTATTGAACCGTGCCTTTAACTCTTCATATGCTGGTGGTGATGGCGTGTCTCTGAGTAATTCAGCACACCCATTGGTAAGCGGTACATTTAGCAATTTGCTAGCTACTGCCGCTAACCTGTCACAAACCTCACTTGAGCAGATGTTGATTCAGGTTCGTCAAGCCGTTGACAACAACGGTAAGAAGATCCGCTTACAACCTGTCAAATTGGTTGTGGCACCTGGCAATGTGTTCCAAGCTGAAGTTCTGTTGAAATCAGTTCTGCGTACTGGTACCGCCAACAACGACATCAACCCGATCAAATCGATTGGTTTGTTGCCTGAAGGCGCATCAGTGATCAGCCGTTTGACCAATGCGTCAAACTGGTGGGTCCAGACCGATGCGCCAGAAGGTTTGAAGTTGCTCATGCGTCGTGCTCTCGAGAAGACCATGGAAGGCGATTTCGAAACCGACTCAATGCGCTACAAAGCAACTGAGCGTTATCAAGTGGGTTGGACAGATCCACGTGCCGTATTCGGCACACCAGGCGTCTAAAAACGCCGCAGGGGTTGGCTCACAAGGTCAACCCCTTTTTATTAACAATGTCTAAGCTTTTCAAGGAGAAAGACACATGCCTCAATATTCAGACGACCTGTTCTTAGGTCCAGCCGTGACTTACATGGGTACTGGTAATACCGGTACCACTTCTATCTTCACAGGTAGTATTGGAACAACAACTCTTACTGTAACTGCAATGCTTTCCGGCGACCCTTTGGTCGTAGGTCAGTACGTTGACGGTTCTGGTGTAACCAATGGCACTTACATTACCGCATTTGGTACTGGTTCAGGTGGCACAGGCACTTACACAGTAAGCGCATCACAAACAGCCGCAAGCACTACAATGTATGCTAACGGCAATGCATTGCTAGGCGATCCGTCACAAATGGATCTAGGTATTGGCCCATTAGGTCGTATCTATGTGTGGGACGTGATTCCACAAGCATTGGTTGCAAATAACATTGCAGCAACACAAACACCGGCAGCTGCTGGTTCACTCACACTTACCGCAGGTACAGCTGTTAAATCAGTAAGCACCAATAACGGTACAGTGTTGCAGTTAGATGTACCACGTGCAGTAAGCGTAACAACTGGCGCAGGTTCACCTACATCACGTAACTTTACTGTGAGTGGCTATGACTACTACGGTCAAGCTATGAGCGAAGTGATTGCATCAAGCGGTTCTGCATCAACAGCAGTGAACGGTAAGAAAGCGTTTTATCAGATTAGTGGCATTACAGTGTCAGGTGGCACAGTAGTTGCTATCACTGTAGGCACTACCGATATTCTTGGCTTACCTGTTCGTGTGACCAACGTGGCTTATGTAGCAAGTGTGAAGACAAATAGCACCTTGGCTCAAGACACAGGCACATTCGTGGCTGCTGCTACTGCAACTGCTACGACTACTACAGGCGATGTCCGCGGTACTTATGTGCCAGGTACAGCATCTGACGGTATTAACCGCACAGTAATGGGAATTCTGTTACCTGCAATTGCTGTTGGACCTAACGCAACTCGCGTTGGTGCTCTTGGCGTAACTCAAGCTTAAGGAGCTTAAATCATGGCAACAAGTTTTAAACGCGAACCTAAGATGATGACCACTGAGCCTTCAGTTGACGAAGTCAAGATGAAAAAAGGTGGCAAGGCTGACATGGCACAAGACAAAGCCATGATTAAGAAAGCCATGAAACAGCATGATGCACAAGAGCACAAAGGCGGTAAAGGTACTAGTCTTAAACTGCGTGCAGGTGGCATGTCTAAGATGAGCAATATGGCGCCAAAAGCTGGTCCTAACGTAATGGGCGGACTTGCTGGTGGTTTAGAAGCTACACGTCCTGACATGAAGAAGAACACAGGTGGTGTTCGTATGCCAGGTTATAAGAGTGGTGGACAAGCCCTTGCTGCTAAAGGCGATCGCTTTCAAACCAGCACTACTTTAAAGCCGCCAATTGACATCAACCGTAAGCCAACTTCTGCTAAGCAAGTCAAAGGCTTTAACACCAAAACAGGCGGTGTATCAGACACTACTGCAGGTGGTAAGCCAGCTGGCTTTAAGCGTGGTGGAAGCATTGCTGCTAAGGGTATGGCTACTGCTAAGAAGTACCAAAAGACTACAAACACAGGCAGCCCGATGCCTACTGTTAAAGGTGGTACAAAAGGCATTAAGCAAACCGTTGCAGGTTACAAAGACGGTGGCCATGCCTCTATGTCTTGTATGAATGCTGGTGGCTTTGCCACTAACAAGAAAATGCAAAAGTGCTAAATAGAGTAGGGACTTCGGTCCCTCTCTTCTTGGAGAAATAACATGGCTATTACTGCTACATCACAAACATTGTTTGATGGCGAACGAATCGCAATCATGAAGTTTTATGCAACGATGAGCACCACCGAAAATGAAACAAACGTTGTTAAGGTAAACCCTGCCAGTTTAACAGCATCTAGTGCAGGTGGTGCTTGCGATGCTGTTACGATTCTTAAAGTTACTGCTTTAACACATGGACTTGAAGTTCAGATGAACTGGGTTGCATCTTCTCCTGTTGTCATTGAAAATATTCCACAAAACAATGCATACACACAAGATTATTCTGCAATTGGTGGGTTGACCAATAATGCCGGTGCAGGAAAGACAGGTTCAATTTCATTTACTACAGCTGATGGTTCAGCAGGTGATTCATATACTGTCGTGCTTGAAATGGCAAAGCATTACGTAAACCCGTATCAGACTCAAGCTAATCCTTAGGTGAACTATGCCTTTGACAAAGTCTAAATCTAAAGCTGCTTTTAGTAAAAATGTCGAAGCAGAGATGCATGCCGGTAAACCACAAAAGCAAGCTGTTGCCATTGCTTATGCTGTAAAACGATCTGCCAAAAAAGAAGGCGGCAAGATTGGCTTGTGGGATAACATACATGCTAAGCAAGAACGTATTAAGCACGGATCTGGTGAACGTATGCGTAAGCCAGGAACAAAAGGTGCGCCTACTGCAATGGACTTTAAGACGGCAGCAGGTAAAAAGTCTGGTGGCGATGTAAAGCTATCTATCAGTAGAGGCGAAAAACGACCTACTGATCAAGGTGCTGGCCTTACAAAGAAGGGTCGAGACAAGGTGAACAGGCTTACAGGCAGCAATCTAAAAGCACCTGCACCACACCCAAAGTCTGATGCGGATAAAGGCAGAAAAGATTCGTTCTGTGCTAGAATGTCTGGCGTGGTGAAAAATGCAAAAGGCGATGCACCAAGAGCAAAAGCATCGTTGAAAAAGTGGAATTGTCCTGGCTGGTAAAGGAACATAATGTCAACTTCAGGAACAGTTGGTCAGACAGTCATTACTGTTCAGAATCTTATTGACAGTGGTGCTCGTCGTGCAGGCAAACTTGCCGAAGAATTGACATCAGA
>Ga0247723_1001657_pt1 | contig 12696 bp, 20 predicted proteins | sample MSEWelMarce5H_FC_FD_189079 | JGI IMG/M metagenome (GOLD analysis project Ga0247723, IMG submission 189079) | Subsurface sediment microbial communities from gas well in West Virginia, United States - MSEEL Well Study Marcellus 5H_FC | ecosystem: Environmental > Terrestrial > Deep subsurface >...
ATCCAAATCAGATTGGTGGACCAAGTGAACAATTCGAGACTTTGGCCCACACCAGTGCAGAGAATGTGGAAAGACAAAGGGTATCCATCGGAATACGGCAGGAACGAGATACCCCTAGCGGCACAGGTTGGTGGGCCGTTGAACCCCGAATGGGTCGAGTGGCTAATGGGGTGGCCGCCAGGGTGGACAGACTTAAAGCCATTGGCAACGGACAAGTCCCATTGTGCGCCGCAACAGCATGGAGAATCCTAAATGAACTATGAACACGCAAAAGTTATATTGGATCGGGTGCGGGATGGAATACCTTATCCTGCCCACACAATTCAAAAAGCACTAGAAATGACAGGTGACATTGATGGACACATCGAAGGAATGGATGCGGGAGTGCGAAGCACGAGATTGGATCAGGCGGTATCGGCAGAAAGTGATAGAGGAGGGGAAATCGGAAGCCGCTGGGTGGTGGCAGATGACCTTATCCGACATAGCAAAAAGGCGTGGTCAACCCGCCGCTGACCAGTTACGCAAAGACATGAACAAGCTAAAAAAATGAGATACGCCGCCCGAGTTGACGCAAACCAAGATCAAATTGTTGCTGCCTTGCGAGCCGCTGGCGCTTGTGTTTGGATTATTGGCTTGCCTGTTGACCTTTTGGTTGGCTACAAGAATCACACATTCTTGGTGGAAATCAAAAGTACCTCTAGAAAGCGTTTAACGAGCCTACAAGCCGACTTTTTTGAAAATTGGTGCGGAGGTACATTGGCAAGGATTGACAGCCCTGATGGGGCTTTAAGAATGATTGGAGTTTTAAAATGAAAGAACATTTTTGTCCAGCAGAACAATCAATGATTGCATACCAAGGAATTTGTAATTGGTGTGGTGAAACTGAGGGAAACATGACACAAGAAGTTTTAAAACTAGCCTTATATGCATTAGAAAATCCAAACTCAGGGCTTGTTCCGCACAATGGTGAGTGGCGTTCACGAGAATCCATTGCTATTGCCGCCATCAAAAAAGCCTTGGTTAAGGAAGAAAATTCATGAAACCCGAAGAAGCGGCGCAAGCCATTAGAGACAAAGCACCAGCTTACGGCGAAGCCAAAGCCCAAAGGGTTTACCTTGAGGAATTCCGCAAAAGCCAAAAAGCGCTGTTGATGAAAGATGCCTTGGAAATGGGGTATGAGGCGGCAAATGCCCAAGAACGAGAAGCCTATGCCGATCCAAAATATCACCAGTTACTTAAAGGATTGGCAGCGGCAATTGAAAAAGAGGAAACTTTACGGTGGGAAATTGAGGCGGCAAGGCTTGATATTGAGGTTTGGCGCACAAGGGAAGCCACAAACAGGGTGCAAGACAGGGCGCACCAATGAAATGCCCCGAATGCGGGACATGGACAATAGTCAAAGAAACGAGAATATCCACAGGTAACACACGCAGAAGGCGTTTGGAATGCGCCAATATGCACAGATTTTCCACATTGGAGACCATAGTTGATAGAAAAACATTCATACGTCAGAAGCAAGAAACTACTAAAACTGGTGGCGGGGCTTGATTGCCAAGCCTGCGGGTCGGGGCACATGGTGCAGGCAGCACACACAAATTGGGGCGGTGGCAAGGGTAGAGGCATCAAAGCTGATGACAACTTAGTTGCGGCGCTTTGTTTGAAATGCCACTACGAAATTGACCAAGGCAAGGATTTAAGCCGTGAAGAACGGCAAGAAAAGTGGCTACACGCCCACGTTGCCACGGTTGCAAGGTTATGCAACACTGGCGATTGGCCTGCCGATGTGCCTATGCCTACAATGGATAGCACGGGTGCAGTTGCCAATTAACCCGTTTTGGGGGTTTAACAGCCCCCTTTTTTTTGATATAGTGGCTTTATGAACGAAGAAGTTTCAGAATTTGTTGCCACCTTGTTGCATTCCAGCACGGTTACGCATTTTATGCATTGGTCAACAGACAGCTTTGCCAAGCACATGGCATTGGGAGAATACTATGCCGAAATTATTGATTTGGTTGACCAATATGCGGAAGCGTATATGGGGCGCTATGAGCAGCTTAAAAAGTTCCCTGATGAATTTCATCTCGAAAAAGACCCCGTAAAATATTTGGACAACCTCAAAGATTTTGTCGAGGAAGCACGAAAAGAGTTGCCCCAAGACACAGAATTGCAAAATCTTGTTGATGAAATCGCCGATTTGATCAATTCGACTTTGTATAAATTGCGATTCCTCAACTAAGGAGAAACCCTATGAAAGAAATGAACAGCAAATACGGTTATGGCAATCAAGCAAAAATGGCTGGCAACCCTGCCCCCGAAATGGTAAGCAAAGGAAGTGTTAAAAACAACATTCCTAAAGCCATGACTAACATGGTCGGCGCTGATAAAAAGTTTGATGGCGGCAAGTCAAATGGTGTTTGTTACACCCACGATCGCAAGTGCTATCAGGATTAAGCGTAAACCCACGCCAAGGCTAGTTGGCGGGGCTTACTGACCAAACAAAAAAAGGAGTTTTTGAGTGGCTGATGAACATTCTAATTGCGGCGGCTGTCGGTTTTTCCGAAGCCAGCAGATCATGGGCGTGTGCCGCCTATATCCACAACAGCAAAACAAGCACGAATCGGATTGGTGCGGTCAGCATGAGGCTAAAGTTGTCAAAATGTTGAATTTGCCTGTGTATGACATAACCACCGATCAAATGACCGCCCCAAAACGCAAATATGTGAGGAAAGCAAATGCTCAAACCTCTGCGTGACCGTGTGGTGGTCAAACCCTTGACCCGAAACTTGTCGGATATTATCTATGTCAACAATAAAGAGCCTTTTAACGAGGGCACAATTGTGGCGGTAGGGCCGATGGTTAGGGATTGCCAAGTTGGGGATTTCATCAAGTATGGGAACGGGGATTACCTTAACTGGCCCGTTCACCGCATTGATGACCAAGATTATCAAATCATTCAAGAGGCGGACATTTGCGCCGTTGTGGAGGCTTAAAAATGGCAACTAAACCAGGCTTGTATGCCAATATTCACAAAAAACAAGAACGCATAGAGCGCCAAAAGGCGGCGGGTAAAACGCCCGAGCGCATGAGAACGCCAGGCAGCAAGGGCGCACCTACTGCCGAGGCATTCAAGCAATCCGCTAAAACGGCGAAAAAGAAATGAAAAAGCACGACAAGCCCATACCCCATAAGACCACGGGCAAAGGGAAAACCTACAACCCAACAGAAAAGGGTGCAGGAATGACCGCCAAAGGTCGTGCTGAATACAACGCAAAAAACAATTCAAACTTGAAGCCACCAGCCCCAAACCCAAAGACTAAGGCTGATGCTGGCAGAAAAGCATCATTTTGTGCAAGAATGGAAGGAGTGGTAAAACACTCGAAAGGCCCAGCGGAACGGGCAAAAGCCAGCTTAAAAAACTGGAATTGTTAACAACCCTTTTGGAAAAAATAAAGGAAATATCATGGCAAATTCAATCGCAACAGGCGTAGCTTACGCAGACCCCGAGTTTGTATCAGTACAGGTTGGCACTTCAGCCGTACCCGTAGCTGTTACATCAAGCGGCATCATCAACGGCGCTTATGCCACAACCAGCGCCACAAGTGGCGACACCCGTTTAACCTACCAAAAGCTGACATTTAGTAGCACAGGTAGCGGTGAAACGTTTAGAGCGTTTAGCGTGGTTACAGGTGCTGGCGCTGCTACTGCTGGAACAATCAATGGATCACACATTAGCACATCCATTAATGGATCAGGCACGATTTCGGGTGCGGCAAATGCAATTCGAGCAACCATTGGCGGTACGTCAACAAACCCAGGCGGTACGTTGGCGGCGTTGCAATTGGACTCTGATTTTGCATCAGGCGGCACATGGTCAAACACATCATTTTTGCGTGTAACAAACTCAGGCACTGGCGAAGTCGGTAACTTTGCGGCGATGCCTGCGGTCAGCGCAACAGGCGTGTTTAGAGCCAAAGTAGGTTCACCAGTGGTTACCCATACCATTCCAGTGACCAGCGGTGGCACAACCTACTACGTCATGGTCAGTACGGTTGCCTAAATGCTGAAACATCCCGACATTGATGTGCAAGCCTTAGTCGAGATGTTGGAGGGGCAGCGTGACAATGCAATGGTGCAAGCCGCTGCCCTTTTTAGGGAAAACACTGAATTAAAGCAAAAGTTAGCAGAACATGACAACAGAACAGATAACAGCGAGACTTGAAGAATTGCGTAATACCGCCAAACAGCATGAAGCCGTGTTGTTGCAGATCAGCGGTGCAATTCAAGAACTGCAAAACTGGTTAACCCAAGAATCCAAGGAGAAGGCAAATGCCACTGATCAAATCAATGACCCCCAAGGCAATGAGTAAAAACATCGCCAAGGAAATGGAAGCTGGCAAGCCCCAAAAACAAGCCGTTGCCATTGCCTATTCTGTTAAGCGTGAAGCTGAGAAAAAAGCCAAAAAGAAGAAGTAAATGCCAACCCTTGCCGACATTTACAGCGCCATAAACACTGCCAAGCGTAAGGGGTCGGATTTTGTGCAAAACCCTGTTACTAGTTTGCAACAGATGGTTGGTAGCGCAAATGATCGGGCAAGGGATTACAACCAACAAATGTATTTGGCTGGTCAAGGCATGGGCGCACCAGCTAGAGGGCAACAAGCTACACCCGAGCAATTGGCGGCACAGCAAAGCGTTATGGACACAATGGCTAGTGCTTACAACCCAATGGGCATGACTTCAAAAATGCCAAATTATGGAACAACGCATAGACCAATGACGGTTGAAAGCGGGGCTGCAAGATTACATGACCTTACAACAGCATTCGATGACACAATTTATGGCAAAACCGCAGTTCAAAACTATGGAACTGGTGTGCCAGCCTTAGATCGTGAGGCGGTTAAATTATTTCAACAAGTAAGAAATAAGCCTGATGCAATGGTAACGGTGTATCGTGCAGTTCCTAAAGATGCAAAACAAACAGGAATTAACACTGGTGATTGGATTACTGTAAGTAAACAATATGCAATGCAACATGGTGAGGGAACTTTGGGTGGAAATTACAAAATTGTTTCCCAGCAGATACCAGCAAAACACATAACCACAAATGCTGATTCAATTTTGGAACAGGGTTATTATCCATAAATGTCATCTAAAATCATTTAAACGACAATTACTTAGGATTGGTAACAAATGGCAGAACGAGGCGCACAAATAGGAAATCAGAATGCTGCAAAGAGCAGGATGTTCTATGACAAGTTGCGCCTTGTTTTGACGCAAGAGCCACACCGCTTAAGAAGCATTGCCGAACAGTTGGTAAGGCAAGCCGAGGAAGGTGAGCCTTGGGCGATTAAGGAAATCATTGATAGGGTAGATGGTAAAGCGATTCAAGCCACAACCATTGAAAATGCTGATGGAACGCCCTTACTTGGTGGGATTCAAGTCACGTTCATAAAGCCCGAATGAGTGATGTATCAGAAGCCATTGCCAAGGCAGAATTCCCTGTAAAGCTACAAGGGTTGTTTCAGAAGTCCCGCTACAAAGTCCTATATGGTGGGCGAGGCGGGGCAAAGTCTTGGGGAATAGCTAGGGCTTTGCTGATATTGGGGGCAAAGAATCCAATCCGCATCTTGTGCGCCCGAGAGTTTCAAACCAGTATCAGGGATTCAGTCCACAAGCTGTTGTGCGACCAAATAGAAGCACTGGGCTTGCTTGGTTTCTACGAAATAACCCAAGCCAGCATTAGAGGGCGTAACGGCACAGAATTTAGCTTTGTTGGCCTAAAGAACAACGTAAGCAATATCAAATCGTATGAAGGTGTGGACATTTGTTGGGTGGAGGAAGCTCAAACCACTAGCCGACTATCGTGGAATATTCTTATTCCCACCATCCGCAAAGAAGGTAGCGAGATATGGGTTTCGTTCAATCCCGAGTTGGAGACTGACGAAACCTACCAGCGGTTTGTGGCTAAAGCCCCCGAGGATTGCATCACCATGCGGGTGAATTGGTCAGATAACCCTTGGTTTCCCGAAACCCTGCGGTTAGAAAAGGATGCACTTAAAGCTAGAGACGAGGAAGCCTACAACCAAGTTTGGGAGGGTTTGTGCCGCCAAACTGTTGATGGGGCTATCTTTGCCAAGGAAATGCAAGCCGCCGAAAAGGATGGGCGCATCACCCGTGTGCCCTACGATGCCACCAAGCCAGTTCATGCGGTGTTCGACTTAGGATGGTCGGACAGCACCGCCATTTGGTTCTTGCAGTTTGTGGGGATGGAGACCAGGCTAATTCGCTACATTGAGGACAGCCAAAAAACCATCAGTTATTACTTAGCGACCATGCAAACCTTTGGTTATGTGTACGACACCATTTGGTTGCCGCATGATGCTGAAAATAAAACCTTGGCAGCGGCTGGTCGGTCAATTGACGATATTGTCAGGGCGGCAGGGTACAAAACCCAAATTATGCCCCGAGTGCCAATCATTGACTCAATCAACGCCGCAAGAACAATATTCCCGAATTGTTGGTTTGACCGAGAGCATACCGCCGATGGTTTGGCCTGCCTGCGGCACTATCGATATGAAGTTGACCCCGACACAGGGCAATTCAGCAGAAACCCGTTGCATGACCATTATTCCCACGGGGCTGACGCATTCCGCTACATTGCCCTTATGATTAAAGAGCCTGCCAAGCGCAAGAAACAAGCGCAGATTGCCACAGTTGGCAGTTGGATGGGATAATTTGGCAATGGATAAAAAGGGCTAATCATGGCTGACTATCAAGCACAAACAGCAAATTCCGACACACGCATCAATGAAGCCATTAAATTTTGGCGATTGGTCAATGATGCAGATTCAACAAACCGAGCCGAGGCGTTGCAAGATGTAAAGTTTGCCGCTGGCGACCAATGGCCTGTTGAGATTCAAAACAGCCGTAACGTAGAAGCCCGACCTTGCCTGACCATCAACAAGATTGATGCCTATATTCGGCAGGTCACCAATCAACAGCGCCAGCAACGCCCCCGCATTAAAGTCCATGCGGTAAATAATTTAGCTGACTACAAGGTTGCCCAAGTTATTGAGGGCATTTGCCGCCACATTGAAGTCAATTCCAACGCCGACACCGCCTACGACACCGCCTTTGATTACGCCGTGCGAATGGGTTGGGGCTATTGGCGCATCAATACCCGCTACACAAGCGAGGATTCGTTTGATCAAGAAATCTACATTGACACGATTGACAACCCATTTACCGTGTACTTTGACCCCAATTCTTTATTACCTGATGGGTCGGATGCCGAGCGATGCCTAATTACCACGGTGTTGGATAAGAAGATTTTTAGGGAAATGTACCCTGGCGCTAATGATGGCGCATCTTTTGCCCAACGGTCAACAGGCGATGACACCGCAAGCTGGGTTACCAAAGAAGATATTCGCCTTGCCGAATTTTTCTACATTGAGCGTGAACGTGCCAAGTTGTATTTGCTGAGTGACGGGTCAACCCACTTTGCTGATTCCAATACCTTTTTTGAACGTGTTGATGCCGCAGGCTTAACCGTTATTGACCAGCGTGAATCATTCCGCAAAGCTGTTAAATGGATCAAGATGACCGCAATGGAAGTCTTGGAAGAAAAGACTTGGGCGGGTAAATATATTCCCGTTGTGCCTTGTTATGGCGCACAAGTTATTGTGGATGACAAGCGCAAAAAATATGGATTGGTGCGGTTTGCCAAAGACCCGCAGCGGATGTATAACTTTTGGCGCACCAGCATGACCGAGAGTATTGCCCTTGCGCCCAAGGCTAAATGGCTGCTTGCCGAGGGTCAGGATGAGGGTCACGAAAACGAATGGGCATTGGCTAACATCAAGTCAAGCCCTGTTCTGCGTTACAAACAAAAAGACATTGAAGGCGTACCAGCCCCAGTGCCTACACGCCTGCAACCCGAGCCGCCGCCAGTTGGCATTATGGAAGCCGCCAACGCTATTTCTGCCGACTTGCAAATGGTGTTGGGTATTCTTGACCCCAACCAATTGCCAAGTGGCAATATTTCGGGTAAAGCCTTGGCGGGTCAACAAAATCAAGTGGATTTGAGCAATTTCCACTTTTACGACAACATGACCCGCAGCATCAGGCATACGGGCAAGATTATTTTGGACTTAATTCCCAAAATTTACGATACCCAACGGGTTATGCGGATTATTGGCACTGATGGACAGCCAAGCATGGAGACCATCAACGAGCAGAAAAGCACAGATGATGGCGTTCAAACGGTGCTAAATGATGTGACAGTGGGCGAATATGACGTAGTGATGGATACAGGGCCAGGCTTTATGAGCAAGCGCCAGCAAGCCGTAGATGCAATGATGCCGCTGATGGCAAAGCCCGAATTGTTCAACGTTGCAGGCGATTTGGTATTCCGAAACATGGACTTCCCTGGCGCTGATGTAATTGCTGACCGCCTTGCCGCCATGAATCCTTTGGCGCAAATTGATGAGAAATCCGATGTGCCGCCCCAAGTGCAGATGGAACTGGCGCAAGCCAAGAAAACTGTGCAGGATATGCAAAACCAAATGGCGGCAATGCAATTGGCTATGAAGCAACGTGCCGACATTGAGGGCGTGAAACAACAAGCCGAAACCCAACGTGAACTGATGAGACAAACCGCCAAGGCGCACAACAGCGAATTGATGGCAGAAGTCAAGGTAAACGACCAAAACACCCGTTCCATCACAAGCCAAAACAAAACCGAAATTGAAGCTATTGTTCAGCTTATGTTGCACCGCATGGATACCAGCCGTTTAATGGCAGAAATTGAGCGTAGAAATGCTGATCAAGCGGCATACGCACAAATTGCCGCACAAGACATTGATTTTGGACAAAACCCATTGCTTGAGCCAGCACCTATGCCGCAGGGCGTACCGCCAATGGCGCAGTGATTGACGATTTGATGATTTCGGGCTATATTGCCCAAAACCTTACCCGTCAGGTAGACGGGGCAAATTCTTAGGATTAAACCTATGTCAGAAGTACAGGATGCGTCACAAGCGCCGCCAAGAGTAGCCGCTAACGTGGTTACTAATGAGAACATGGCTGAATTCGTTGCCAATAAACTTGGTTTAGCTGATCCAGCGCCTAGCGAGGCTACAAAAGTAGAGCCGCAAGAGAGCGCCCAAGGACAGAGTGAATCTAGCGAGAGCGACAAGGATGCAACATCGGTAGAGGATCGAAAACAGAATCCGAAGTTGGAGAAAAGGTTTTCAGAGATTACCAAGCAACGGGAGGCGGCACGGGCAGAAGCCCAAGCCGAGCGCCAAGCAAGGGAAGCACTGGAAGCAAAGTTGCGGGATTACGAATCAAAGGCAAAGCCTCAAGCCGAGCCTACTGGTGAGCAAGAGCCGCAGCCTGATCAGTTTTCCGATATGTATGAATATGCGAAAGCATTGACTGACTATCGGGTAGATCAGCGATTGAATGAGGAAAAGCAAAAGGAAGTTCAGGCAAAGGTTCAAGCCGAGCGAGACCAATTGGTAAACACTTGGGCAAAGCGGGTTGAATCAGCAAAAGGCGAGATGCCCGACTTTGAGGCGATGGTTGGTTCTGCTGACGTTGTTGTGAGCAACGAAGTGCGGGATGCAATTTTTGAATCAGAGGTTGGCCCTCGAATCCTGTATCACTTGGCTGAGAATCCTGAGATCGGTGAACAACTGCAAGGCATGACTTTGACAAGAGCCTTGGCAACAATTGGGAAGCTGGAGGCAAGGTTTGAAAAGACTGAGCCTCAGACAAAGACTACCGTTGGAAAAAGTAAAGCGCCAGCGCCGATCAACCCGATCAAAGCGTCTGCTAATGGGCCAGTTACAGAACTTGACTCAAACCGTCAATTTCATGGCAACTATCAGGCTTGGAAAGCGGCACGACTTGCAGGGCGAATCCGCTGACAAACCAATCTTTTTATAAGGAAATGAAATGAGCAACAATCTGCTTACCATCTCCATGATCACCAACGAAGCGTTGATGGTTTTGGAAAACGAATTGACTTTCTCCTCTGAAGTCGAGCGCAACTATGATGACCAATTCGCCGTTACTGGCGCAAAAATCGGTGCAACTTTGAACGTTCGCCGCCCTGGTCGTTTCATCGGTACAACTGGCCCTGCTTTGAACGTTGAAGATTTCAACGAGACTAGCGTTCCAGTGACTCTGAGCACACAATTCCACGTTGATACCCAGTTCACCACTCAGGACTTGGCTTTGTCGTTGGATATGTTCTCTGACCGTGTATTAAAGCCTGCTGTCGCTGCTGTCGCCAACAAAATTGACTTTGATGGCACAACAATGGCAAAGCTAAACACTGCCAACATCGTTGGTACTGCTGGCACACCTCCCACATCATTGTTGACCTACCTTACAGCCCAAGCCTACTTGGACAGCGAAGGTGCGCCCCGTGATGGTCGCCGTTCTTGCATTATTGAGCCTTTTACAGGCGCAACAATCGTGGACAGCTTGAAGGGCTTGTTTGTTCCCAATGACCGTATTGGTATGCAATACAGCAAGGGCATGATGGGTCGTGACTCTGCTGGTATGAATTGGAAGATGGATCAGAATATTGCCGCACAAACTTTCGGCACTTACACTGGTACAGCAACCATCAACACTAGCACCGATGGCGGCATCTTGACCTCAGGCTGGGCACAAACCTCCACCTTGACTTTGAGCAAGACTGGTACTTTCACGCCTAACGTTGGTGACACTTTCACCATCGCTAACGTGTTTGCGGTCAACCCCCAAAACCGTCAAGCCTACGGTAGCAACAAGCTGCGTAATTTCGTTGTGACCGCTATCAGCGGCAACAGCGTCACCGTGTCGCCTGCTGTTATCTCTGCTGGTCAGTTCCAAAACGTGTCCATCGTCAGCCCTGGCGCTTCCGCTGTGACCCCGTTCAACCAAGCTGGCGCAGTGTCACCACAGAACATCGTGATGCACAAAAATGCTTTCACTTTGGCTACCGCTGATTTGGAATTGCCTGATGGCGTTCATTTCGCTGGTCGTGCAAGCGACAAAGACTTGGGCTTGTCACTGCGTGTGGTTCGTCAATACACCATTAACAACGATTCAATTCCAACCCGTGTGGATGTGTTGTATGGTTGGGCCCCGCTGTACCCCGAATTGGCTTGCCGAGTGGCTTCCTAATCAAACCCATTAAGAAAGGAAACTAATCATGGCTACTATCAATCCAGGTGCAGCACAAACCACTTCTAACCACCCATCCAATCTTGCAACCAACCAAGCCTTGCGCTTGATTGCCTCTGCACAATCGGTAAACCTTAATTCTGTTGGCGATACCGTTGCTAACATTTTGGTTGCGGGTCGAGTTAGTGTTCAAAGCATCATTGTTACCAACGCAAGCGTTGACTTGACCACAGCACAATTGGCTATTTACACAGCCCCTGCCGCTGGCGGTACAGCCGTTAAAACAGCTTATGCGTTGACAGGCAACACCACAGCAGCTAAAGCCGTTGTGACTGCGGCAACATCAACCGATGCAATTACAGGCTTAAACCTGTATATCCGCAACACCACAGCGCAAGGCGCTGCCGCAACCGCTGATGTTTTCATCTACGGTTACGACCTGACTTTCCTGCCTTAATATTGGCATGAAGTAACTGAGAAGGCCACTCCCAAAAGGGGTGGCTTTTTCTCTTTTGAAGCATATAATTTGATGAACTGAAAGGGATTGTTATGTCCAATATTTCTTACCTTGACGCAACCGCCTTGGTCAAAAGTGCGCCAGCAAAGTTAAAAGGCATTTTTGTCAGCGCCGCATCTAGTACCCCCACAATTACTGTGTACGATACCCAAACATCGGGCACATCGGTCAAAGTTTTGGACACATTCACGCCTGTGGCGGCAACAAATTACAACTTTTACGATGGTTTAAACACCGCAAATGGCATTTATGTTGTCATTAGCGGCACTGTTAAATGCACCGTTTACTACGAGTAAACCATGACCACAGCGGTCACGCAGACCACTAACTTTGTTCCTGTTCAAGGGGTTTTTGCGCCCGAGCCTACCTTTGCCCTGCAATATTTTGTCGGGCCTGCTGGAACGCCGTTCTATGGCCCTGAGAATGCCATATTCACAAACATCAGCACGGTTACTGGCACGATTGCAACTACGCCCGTGGGCGATACCGACATTGCCAACAAAGGCTATGTGGATTCGGTGGCGCAAGGGCTTGATGTAAAGGCTTCATGCGTTTATTCGACCACTGGCAACATTACTTTGTCGGGCTTGGCGGTGCAAGCAAATGGCGATTGGGCATCCACATTAACCGCAGGCGATAGGATTTTGGTCAAAAACCAAGGTTCAAGCCAGTTCAACGGTATTTATGTTGCTGCGGCTGGTGCTTGGGCACGATCTGCTGACATGAATACATGGGCTGAAGTCCCATCAGCGTTTACTTTTATTGAATCAGGGACAACCCTAGCGGATACGGGTTGGGTTTGCACATCCAATCAAGGCGGCACGATTGATGTAACGCCAATCACTTGGTCACAGTTTTCGGGTGCTGGTTCGTATTTGGCTGGCGATGGCTTGCAATTGGTTGGCAATACATTTTCTGTTAAAGCCAATGGCACAACTTTAGATGTGTCGGCTAGTGGTGTAAAACTTAGCGATACCTATGCGGGGCAAATCAGCATT
>Ga0247723_1001658_pt1 | contig 12676 bp, 21 predicted proteins | sample MSEWelMarce5H_FC_FD_189079 | JGI IMG/M metagenome (GOLD analysis project Ga0247723, IMG submission 189079) | Subsurface sediment microbial communities from gas well in West Virginia, United States - MSEEL Well Study Marcellus 5H_FC | ecosystem: Environmental > Terrestrial > Deep subsurface >...
TCTGGGAAGCATATCAAAGACGGGTATGTTTGGACGTTCAACAGCAGAACCGCCTTTGCCAAACTTTTCCCATATCTGACAGCAAGTCAGATCAAGACGGCATTGCAGAAACTTTGTGAGAGCGGGCTGGTCATAAAGGGCGAATACAACGCATCAAGTTATGATCGAACAAACTGGTATGCGCCGACCGAAAGCGCAAAATGGATCAACCTTGCCATTGGTCAAGAATCGCCAATGGGCTGGTCAGAAAAGGCCAATGGGCTGGTCACTGAGGGCCAACCTATACCAGATATAAACACAGATCATAAACCAGTTGGTAAACAAGATAAGGCGGGCAAGCCGCCCGTGGTTAATGATGCATCAGAGATTTTTGATTGTTTGACAATGTGGGCTTCAGAAGCTGCTGTCAAAAGTTTCATCGAGTATCGCAAGAAATCCAAGAGCAAGGGCTTGACCCTAACCGCAGCCAAACGGCTTGCAGCCACCTTACAGGAGATTTTCAATGCAGGAGAAAACCCCGATGACGCACTTGGTCTCGCAGAAGAACGTGGATGGCAGACAGTTAAGGCCGATTGGTATTTCCAATCTCAGCGAACTGACAGAGGAACAAATCGACAAGGGTCTGGCATGGCTGCGGCATTCGCCACAGTGGCAGCAGAATGCGCTGCCAGAGAAAGATACCGTGCTGAGAATCCAGAAGACCCTAATGACACCATGCTCTGGGGTGTGGATCTCAGCTAGAGTGGCTGCGCTTCTCAGCCCTTACTATGAAAAGGACATTCCCCAATCGGTGCGCGAAATGGAAGCCAGAGATTGGGAACAGGCTCTAAGCGGCTTTCCCCAGTGGGCCATTGAGCGCGCCGTGCGCTGGTGGAAATCAGATGCCAACACAGACCGCCGGAAACGCCCGCTGGAGGGTGACATCGTGGCTCGGTGTAGGGTTGAGATGGATGGCGTAGCATCGGCGTCTAAGGTGCTGGAGATGAAGCAGCGCGGCATTGAGCATAAGCCAGAACCGCGTGAACGGCTGACAGCAGATCGCGCTGCGGAAATCATGCGCGATGTTGGCTTTGGCGTGAAGCGGATGGAATGAAAATAGTTTGCGCTAAGTGCAAGAATGTTGTTTACGCGGTTTGGCGCAATCTATACGGTGATCTGACAAGAACCAAACAAGGAGAGAAGAATGCTAACCATGACAATCGCCGGAAACGTAGGCAAAGACGCCGTGCTGCGAAACACGCAGGGCGGTGATCCAGTGCTTGGGTTTTCCATCGCCGTTGACGGCGGCAAGGACAAGAACGGCAACAAGCGCGACAGCACTTGGGTGCAATGCAATGTTTGGGGCAAGCGGGCTGAAAGCCTAAACAATCACATCACCAAAGGCACGAAGCTGGTTGTGTCTGGTCGCCCCGGCGTCGATGTTTACGAAGGCAAAGGCCGTCTGACGCTATCGGTGCAAGACCTGACGTTTATGGGCGGCACAAAGGAACGCAGCGAACAAGAGCCGCAGCAAAATAGCCGCGATGATCTTGAGGACTCGATCCCATTTTGAGCGAGCGCATGGAATATAACATCGTCAAAGACCAGCGCGGTGTCCTGCACACCATGCTGGACTCAATGAAGCGCGGCGACGAGGTGGTATATCACATAGGTGAATACGCCGCAGGCAAGCACAAGGCCGATGCGTTGGAACTCTACAACCAAGGCAAGTGCATCCTTTACCAGCGCAAGTTGGGCGATGGTAAGTTTGCCTACATTGCCCGCAAACCAATAAAGCTGTGAGGGTTTGGCAAGTGGGTGATCCAGTGGGAATGGGCGAGGTCTACTTGCCAAGCAGAGACAGCAAAGAAGCATACAATGCAGCGTGTAATGAGGAATTGTTAGACAGCGCTGCACGATACGCGATGGAACTGAGGACAGTTGAGGCAAGACGGGATTTCATTGCAACTTGGCGCGAGAACCAACGCAATGCACTCAAAGCAAAAATCAAAACCTTATGGGAGAAACGAAATGACTGACCTGATCAAGTGCGATGATGCGCTGTTGCCTTGCCCGTTTTGTGGAGGTGAAGCCTCAGATGACGGCCTTAGGAAATGGTCAGAAGCGTTGCCTGACACGCATTGGGATGATGGGTCAGAAATTACTAAAGCGTATTTCTGCAACTGCATATCATGCAGCGTGACAAACATTGTTTGCAGTGTTGGGTATCAAACAAAAGCCGAAGCCATCGCCGCATGGAACACCCGCGCCGTGCTGGCTGAACTGGAGGGGAAAGAATGAGTGACGATCTGATCAAGCGGCTGCGGGCTGGAGAGCATTGGCCCAAAACTTCCGCTGACCGCATCGAAGAGTTGGAGGAGAGCAACAAAGAACTGACGCTGCAACTGCTTGCTACAAGCGGACAGGCCGCAGATGCGTTGGATAAACTCGCCAAGGCGGTGAAGTCGCTGCGGGATGCCACTCAAATGCTATCGCAATGCACATTCACAACGATCAGAATAAACGGACAATATCTTGATCGGCACGAAGTCATAGATGAAGCCAATACCGTGCTGGCTGAACTGAAGGAAGAAAAATGAAACTACTTGCCATCTTACTCATCACATGGATCGACGGATCACAGTCTGGCTTTAAAGTGCCAGCATATATGACTTGCGGCGATCTGATGGACGAAGCCCTAGCCTTGGCTAAGGAACATTCCATGAGGCATACGCAAATGCGCTGCATCTACACGGATCAGATCATCGTCAGCCCACGGCCTATGCCACGCCCAAAGGATTTGTCTTGATGATTGTAGAAATTCGGGGCCAAAGGTTTCCCACAGTCCGCGCAGCTGCGGCAGCGATGGATGTGACAGAAGAAGCAGTCTATTCAGCACTGGCCCGTGGGCGCATGGACATGGTGGGTCTAGGCACAACAAAAAAGCGACCCGTCACCATTGAGGGTGTGCATTTCCCCACAATGGCCGCAGCGGCAAGAACGCTCGGCTTTAGTTCATCGCACTTTAAGCGGATCATAGACTCAACTAACCCAGCAACCATCTTGCGGATAAAGGCAGCAGCCATTCGCTACAAGGAAAGCATCAAATGAACCGCGAAGAAATCTTACAGACCGCCATGAAGTATGTGACTAAAGACCGCGATGCCACGCATGGTGATGCAGAAGACAACTTTAACAACGTAGCAGACCTCTGGTCATGGTGGATGCACGGGCGTGAGATATGCACCGTCAATGGCTTCGACGTTGCCATGATGATGACGCTGTTCAAAATTGCCCGTATCAAAGGCAACCCAGATCACGTCGATTCATATGTGGATGCAAATGGATATTTGGCACTGGCAGGGGAAATCCAATGCATGGAGCGTTAGACCGCCAGAAGGACGAACAAATCCTCATGGCGCTGCACCTCGTCGAGAACGTGGGCCTAACCCACAAGGATGCGGCACATCTGGTTGGAATGACCAAGAATGCCTGCATCGGCGCCATCGCACGGGTGCGGAAGGAACCGACAGGCGTCCACAGCATCATCAGGAACCCAGCCAACAAAGACCGCAGCCAAAAGCAGCTATGGTGGTTTGATCCAACGTCGGAATTTGGGTTATCAGTGCTTGATAAGGTTGCCAGATTGAAACAGCACCCAAACTGATGTAAGATGCCGCAGCGACCGATACCGCTATGTGTCGAGATGAGGAAAGAATGAAACTGATATTTGAAACTTGGCCAATCGAACGCTGCATCGAGTATGCGCGGAACCCAAGAAAGAATGACCATGCAGTCGACAAGGTAGCAGCGGCCATTCGTGAGTTTGGCTTTCGTGTTCCGATCTGCGCAAAAAGTAACGGAACCGTAGTCGATGGGCATCTGCGTTTGAAAGCAGCCAAGAAGCTTGGCCTGAAAGAAGTCCCAGTTATCCTTGCCGACGACATGAGCGATGCGCAGATCAAAGCGTTCCGCCTGAGCGTCAACAAAGTAGCGGATTTGGCCGAGTGGGACAACGAACTGCTTGGCTTGGAGTTCATGGACCTGAAAGAAATGGGCTTCGATCTTTCCCTGACCGGGTTTGATGAAGACGAAATTTTAGGTTTTACTTCAAAAACAAAAGATTTGTACCCTGATTCAAGCGCCAAGGAAATTGACCCAGATGATTACAACATGGGACATCAATGCCCCAAATGTGGATTTGAGTTTGACGATGACAAATAAACCAGATTGCGCATGGAGGTTAGCAGACTTGGACTCTGTTCCCAAAAACGGGCTAAAAGTAATGAGCACTTTTGCTTGCGGCGGCGGGTCCAGCATGGGTTACAAACGGGCAGGTTGCGAGGTCGTTGCAGCCAATGACATTGACCCTGAAATGGCTTGGCACTACAAACTCAACATCAACCCAAAACATTATTTTTTATGCCCAATCAAAGATTTGCTGACTGCAGAACTTCCACCAGAATTGTTTGATCTTGACATCCTTGATGGTTCGCCACCTTGCAGCACTTTCAGCATGGCTGGCAGCCGTGAAAAGGGATGGGGCAAAGACAAGCACTTCAGAGAAGGCCAAGCAAAACAGGTGCTGTCTGACCTGTTCTTTGACTACCTTGACTTGGTAGAGCGGTTGCGGCCAAAGGTTGCAGTTGCTGAGAATGTCAAAGGAATGTTGCTTGGCAATGCCAAAGGCTACACAAAAATGGTCATGGCACGGTTTAAAGAGCTGGGTTATCGTCCGCAGTTGTTTTTGCTGAACAGTGCTGATTGTGGAGTTCCGCAAAAGCGTGAACGGGTTTTCTTTGTGGCTATTCGTGATGACATTGCTGCGCCGCTACTAAGGATTTCCCCCAAACATCGGTGGATTAACTCAGGGGAAGCTACACAGGATTTACAGTTTCTTACTGTTGAAGAGGTTAAAGACACAAAGGCAACAGGTCTTGATTTAAAGGCATGGAGCAAAACTTTAGAAGGAGGGTGTTATGCGGACTATTTCAAAAAGTATGAAGGCAGAAATAACGCTTTTTCACACCAAAAAATTAGTAGCAAGAAGCCTTCTTGCACGTTAACCGCAACCTTTGACAACTTTACTCACTGGAGTGAGTGCCGAAAGTTAACTTACCGCGAATGGAAACGCCTCGGCAGCTTTCCAGATGATTACCAAGCCAAAACTGACAAGATCGGCAAGTACATGATTGGCATGAGCGTCCCGCCAAAGATGACAGAGCAAGTTGCACGCGCTGTGATTGACCAATGGCTTTTGCCAACTGCCCATGCAGAGACAGGCCAGACATTCACAGACCTTAGTGCAGGTGGCCGCGCATGAGGGAAATCACCTTACAAAACAATGAGGCTGAAGAACTGGAACGCATCCTAGATGCAATACTGATTTCTGGGGCCTTGAGTGAAGGAAACACCAAGCGCACAATCAAGCGCGTTTCCATGAAGCTGCACTGGGCCAAGGAAAAGTGTGAGGCATCATGACCGAGCGCAAGAAGACAGGCCCAAAGGGTCCATCCAAGCCAATGACCAACAAAGAGTTTGAGCAGCTGATCAACATGATCCGCATCGCCTGCACAGCCGAGGAAATCTCAAGCGTTCTGGGCATGTGTGAAGACACGCTGAACACCCGAATTGCAGAGCGTCAGATTGATGGCGTCCACAATTTTTCGGGGCTATATAAAAAGCACAGCGGCGAAGGCAAGGCATCGTTGCGCCGAATGCAATGGAAGTCAGCGCAGGATGGCAATGTGACTGCTCAGATATGGCTAGGCAAGCAGATGTTGGGTCAACGCGACAAGCAGGAACTGTCTGGGCCAGATGGCGGTGCAATGCAGATCGAGATCAAGCGGACCATTGTTGACCCGACGCCATGAACCTAAACATCAACACGCCTCGCTGGGCTGTGCCAATCCTCAAGAAAGAACACGCCCGGTATATTGGCGCATTCGGTGGGCGCGGCTCTGGCAAGTCAACCTTCTTCGCTGAGTGGATCGTTGAGCGCTGCGTGATGAAGCGCACCGATGTGGTCTGTGTTCGTGAGGTGCAGAGGTCACTAAAGCAATCCGTCAAGAAGCTGATCGAGAACAAGATCCAAGAACTTGGCGTTGGGCATATGTTTGAGGTGCAGCAGGCCGAGATCAAATGCCCGCACGGTGGTGTCATTATTTTTCAGGGGATGCAGAACCACACAGCCGACAGCATCAAGTCGCTTGAAGGGTTTGACATTGCTTGGGTGGAAGAAGCGCAATCAATCAGCCAGTTTTCTCTGGACCTGTTGCGCCCAACAATCCGCAAGCCCGGATCGCAGTTGTTGTTCAGTTGGAACCCACGCTACGAGGACGACCCAGTTGAGACGCTGCTGCGTGGCAACAACGCGCCGACCGACAGCATCGTGGTCGAGGTCAACTATTCCGACAATCCGTGGTTTCCAGACGTTCTGCGGGATGAGATGGAATACGATCTGCGCCGCGATCCAGACAAGTATCTGCACGTTTGGAAGGGACAGTATGTTCGCAATAGCGAAACCAGAGTGTTCAAGAACTGGGTCATCGAGGACTTCGACGCGCCGCCAGATGCTGTCCATCGTTTCGGTGCAGACTGGGGATTTGCATCTGATCCGACAGTCTGCGTTCGCTGCCACATCATAGGCCGCAAGCTATATATCGACTATGAGGCGTATCAGGTCGGCTGCGAGATCGTTGACACGCCATCGCTGTTCATGTCCATTCCAGAGGCTGAGAAATGGCCTATGGTGGCAGACAGCGCACGGCCTGAGACAATCAGCCACATGCGCAAGAACGGCTTCCCAAAGATACAATCAGCCGTCAAAGGCGCGAAGTCTGTTGAGGAAGGCATTGAGTGGCTGAAGTCGTTTGACATCGTTGTGCATCCACGCTGCAAGCACACGATTGACGAACTGACGCTATATAGTTTCAAGACCGATCAGATGACTGGCAAGATTCTTCCAGTGCTGGAAGACCGCGACAACCATGTGATTGACGCGGTGCGCTATGCTCTGGAAGGTGCGCGGCGGGCCAACGCACAGCAGAAGCCAAAGGCCCGGCCAGTGGTCACGATGATGCCGATGGCAAGGTGATTGTTTTATCCGCCAAAAGCGCCTATAATGGCGCGAAATGAATTGCGAGGAACTGCCGTGGCAAGAATGACCAGAAGCGAACGGCTTGCAACAGTGCATGAGGATGCGCTGCAAGAGTTCGATGACATTCAAAGCGCCATGCGTGAAGGCCGTCTGCAATGCCTTGAAGATCGTCGCTTTTATTCCATCGCCGGGGCGCAGTGGGAAGGCAACCTTGCCGAGCAGTTCAACAATAAGCCGCGCTTTGAGGTCAACAAAATTCACCTGTCGGTGATGCGGATCATCAACGAATACCGCAACAACCGCATCACAGTGGACTTCGTTAGCAAGGATGGCACGTCAGACGATAAGCTGGCGGACACCTGCGACATGCTGTTCCGTGCAGATGAGCAGGACAGCGGCGCCGACGAGGCCTATGACAACGCCTTTGAAGAGGCTGTTGGCGGTGGCTTTGGTGCTTTCCGTCTGCGCACTGAATACGAAGACGAATACGACTCTGAGAATGACAACCAGCGTATTCGCATCGAACCGATCTATGACGCCGACACGACTGTGTTCTTCGACATGGACGCCAAGCGCCAAGACAAGAGCGATGCCCGGCTGTGCTATGTGCTGACGGCAATGACGCGCGATTCGTATAAGGCCGCTTGGAACGATGACCCCGACACATGGCCGCATGAGATCCACCAGAACGAATTTGATTGGTCGACGCCTGACATGGTGTTTGTGGCCGAGGTTTTCCGCGTTGAGGAAGCATCGGAACTGATCCGCACGTTCCGATCCATCGACGGCGAGGAAACCCGCTATAGCGAGAAAGACTTCGCTGACGATCCAGAACTTGAGAACATGCTGACGGCCACGGGTCAGGTCGAGGTGCGCCAGAAGCGCGTGAAGCGCCGCCGGGTGCATAAGTATATCATGAGCGGAAACAGCATTCTGGAAGACAGCGGCTATATCGCCGGGTCTGAAATCCCGATCGTGCCTGTGTATGGCAAGCGTTGGTATATCGACAACATCGAGCGCTGCATGGGTCATGTTCGCATGGCCAAAGATGCGCAGCGCCTCAAGAACATGCAGCTATCCAAGCTGGGCGAAATCTCTGCGCTGTCCACGACAGAAAAGCCGATCTTCGCAGCCGAGCAAGTCGCGGGCTATGAGATCATGTGGGCCGAGGACAACCTGAAGAACTACCCCTATTTGCTGATCAACACGATGACGGATGCGAATGGGAATGAAGCACTGGCTGGACCTGTGGCCTACACCAAGCCGCCACAAATCCCGCCTGCACTCGCTGGCCTTCTGGCAATCACCGAGCAAGACATCAACGATCTGCTTGGAAACCAGCAGAACGGTGAGCAGATGGTTTCCAACATCTCTGGCAAAGCCGTGGAGTTGATCCAAAGCAAGATTGACATGCAGACCTACATCTACATGTCGAACATGGCCAAGGCTATCAAGCGCTGCGGTGAAATCTGGCTCTCGATGTCACGCGATGTGATGGTTGAATCGGGCCGCAAGCTAAAGGGCATTGGATCGCAAGGGCAGATGTCCACAGTCGAACTGGCCAAGCCTGTGCTGAACCCAGACACTGGCGCGGTGGAATACGAAAACGACCTGAGCAAAGCCAAGTTTGACGTTGCGGTTGAGGTCGGGCCATCGTCTGAATCCAAACGCGCTGCCACTGTTCGGTCGCTGATGGGCATGATGCAACTGGCGACCGATCCTGAGACCCAGCAGGTGCTTGGCTCGATGGCGATGCTGAACATGGAAGGCGAAGGCATTGCTGATGTGCGTGACTTCTTCCGCAACCGCCTGATCAAGATGGGTGTGGTTAAGCCGACCGAGGAAGAACAGCAGGCGTTGTTGGAGGAACTGCAACAGGCGCAGTCGCAGCAGCAGCCCGATCCGCAGGCGCAGTATCTGCAAGCAGCGGCAATGGAAGCGCAGGCCAAAGCAGGTCAGGCGCAGGCCAATACAGCATACACCTTGGCGCGGGCTGAAGAGACCAAAGCCAAGACCGTTGAAGTGCTTGCTGGCATCCAGCAGAAAGAGCGCGAAAACGTAGTGAACACGGCGAAGGCACTTCAAGAAGTGGTATCGCCCGGAATGCGGCAACCGCCCAGCCGCACATTCTAATGGGTGAGAATTGTATGAGGATCGAATGGACGAAGATAAGGCAGAATTTGACGACGATCTAGATGAAGTTGAGGAGCCGGAAGTCGAAGAACCTGAAGAGGAAGAAATCGATACTGAGGCCGAGACTGAAGAAGATGATGTTGTTGTCAGCATAGATGGGGAATCGCCTGACCCAGAAGACGAGAAGGAAGTTAACGCTCCCACTTGGGTGCGTGATCTTCGCAAATCGTATCGTGAGGAAAAGCGTCGAGCGAAGGAACTTGAGCAGAAGGTGCAGCAGCTGGAGCAGCGGACACAACCCGCGCAACAGCCACTAGGCCAGAAGCCCACGTTAGATTCGGTTGACTACGATACCGAGCGTTATGAGACGGCACTTGCGGCGTGGTATGAAAAGAAGCGCCAGCATGACGACAGGCAACTATCCGTCCGGGCTGAACAGGAAGCTGTTCAGAAAGGATGGGAGAAGAAGCTGGAAGGGTATCATTCGGCGAAAGCTGATTTGAAGGTCAGGGACTATGACTTCGCAGAAGAAGTTGTCCAAGACACCCTAAGTGTCATGCAGCAGGGGATGATCGTGCAAGGTGCGGAGAACCCCGCTTTGCTCGTTTATGCTCTGGGCAAGAACCCAAAGAAAGCGAAGGAACTTGCTTCTATAACCGATCCCGTAAAGTTCGCCTTTGCGGTGGCCAAGTTGGAGACCAATTTGAAAGTCACAAATCGCAAGGCGTCATCCACGCCGGAAAAGAAGATCAGCGGCACAGGCCGTCCTTCTGGAACGGTAGACAGCACCCTAGAACGGCTGAGAGCAGAAGCTGAACGCACTGGGAATTACACGAAAGTGACCCAGTATAAGAAGCAGAAGCAATCGGCGTAATCTCATAAAGGACACGCCAAATGGCAAACTCGTTTTCTAAAGAAGAGCGCGTAGCGTTCGAAGACATCCTCTCCGGCTTTAACGACGCACTCGTTTTGTCGTCGTTGGTCACCAAGTATAACACCAATGGTCAACAGATGGAGCGTTCGTCGGACACCATCTGGCGTCCAGAACCCTACATCGCACAGTCGTTTGATGGGTCGGACGCTACGTCCAACTTCAAAGACTCGACCCAGCTTGCTGTGCCTGCAACCATTGGCTACCAGAAGCACTCGACGGCGCTGCTGACCGCAAAAGAACTGCGCGACCAGTTGCAGGAAAACCGTCTGGGTCAGGCTGCTGCTCAGAAGCTGGCTTCTGACATCAACGTGGCCGTGCTGACTGTTGCTTCTAACCAAGGCACTATCGTTTCCAAGCGCACCACCGCTGCATCGGGCTTCACTGATGTTGCAGAGGTTGATGCTCTGATGAACGAGCAGGGCGTGATGATGAGCGACCGCAACTATGCGCTGTCCACCCGTGACTACAACGGAATGGCTGCTGACTTGGCTGCGCGTCAGACCATGATCCAAATCCCGACCGAAGCATATCGTCGCGCTTACGTTGGTGAAGTGGCTGGCTTCCAGACCTATAAGATGGACTATGCAACCCGCCTGACGGCGGCTGCTGGCACAACTGTGACGGTCAACGGCGCTAACCAGTATTACACCCCCAAGGCCACCTCGACGGCTGCGACGGGTGAAGTTGCAAACGTGGACAACCGCTACCAGAACCTGACCATCGCTGTTGGCGGCGGCACGGTGAAGGTTGGCGATGCGTTCACCATCGCAAACGTCTTTGCTGTTCACCACATCACCAAGCAAAGCACTGGCGTTCTGAAGACCTTCCGCATCACCGCAATCGTCTCTGGTTCGGGCGGTTCGGGCGTGGTCACGATCAGCCCGCCGATCATCTCCAATGGCGGTTCGACCGATGCCGAAGCGCAGTATAAGAACGTGACTGCAACGCCTGCAAACGGCGCGGCTATCACCTTCCTGAACACTGTGACCGCAGCAGTTAACTGCTTCTGGCACCGCGATGCAATCGAGTTGCTGCCTGCATCGTTGGCGATCCCAACTGATGCTGGTGCTGACATCATGCGCGCAACGACCGATCAGGGCGTTGAACTGGTGATGCAGAAGCAGTTCGACATCAACACCCAGAAGACCAAGTATCGTTGGGATACTTTGTTCGGTGTGGCGATGTTGCAGCCCGAAATGGCTGGCATCCAGTTGTTCTCGCAGACCTGATAACAACGGAGAGGGGGTTTAGGCCCCCTCTCTTTTCATAGGGGAATGACATGGCGCTTAAAAAAGGTTACAGTAGCAAGACCATCGGCTCCAACATTAAGGCGGAGATGAAGGCCGGAAAGCCCAACAAGCAGGCGATTGCTATTGCTCTCAGCACTGCTGAAAAGGCCGCAAAGAAAGCGGGCAAGCCGTCTAAAGCGCCCAAGAGGAAAATGGCATGACTGTTATGCTCTACAAATCGCCGGGGCCGCATAAGTTTCATGGGGGCGATTTTGATTATATCGTTGTGGATGAGGCTGACGTTGATGTGTGCTTGGCCGAAGGCTGGTGGCTGACAACAACTGAGGCCAGCGAGAAGCCTAAGCGTGGCCGCAAGCCAAAGGTTGAGGAATAAATCATGGCCTACACGAAGCGCGACATCATCAACCAAGCGTTTGCCGAAATTGGCATGGCCGATTATGTGTTCGACCTGCAACCGCAGCAGCTTGATAATGCGCTTCGCCAGTTGGACATGATGATGGCGACATGGAACGGCAAGGGCATTCGCATCGGGTATCCGCTGCCATCATCGCCCGGTGGCAGTGATCTAGACGAAGTGACGGGCGTGACCGACATGGCTCTGGAAGCCATGTATTTGAATTTGGCCATTCGGATCTCCAGTGGCTACGGCAAGACCGTCAGCCCAGAGACCAAGGCCGCTGCAAAGTATGCTTACAACCAGTTGCTTGGTCGGTCGGCGCTGCCGATTGAAATGCAGATTGGCAATCAAACTGTTCCATCGGGTGCTGGCAACAAGGGCTGGCGCTACTACAACAACCCCTATTTGCGTCAGCCTACCGATCCTTTGACGGTTGGCTCTGATGGCATTCTTGATCTGGAGTGAATCATGGCTAACATCAATCAGCTTTCGTCTACCTCGACATTGCAAGGCGGCGATCTTCTAGCCGTCTGGGCGCAAGACAACGGCGACACGCGAAAGGCTTCCCTGACGCTGGTGTCAGACTACATCGCTGGCACGATTGATCTGCCTGTGGACATCAGCCTAAGCCAATACTCTGCTCCCAGCGCAACGGGATTTACGGTGGCGATTACGGCTGCGAACACATGGCTGGTGTTGAACCCAACCAACGCATTTGCAGCCGGAACGATTGTTCTTCCCACTGGTGTTGCAGACCTGTCAATGGTTTCAGTTGTCACGACCCAAGCTATCACGGCGCTGACGGTTTCCGTGTCTGGTGCTGCTGTGGTTGGTGCGCCGACATCCGCTGCGGCCAACACGGCTTTCACTCTGCGCTATGATGC
>Ga0247723_1001659_pt1 | contig 12675 bp, 22 predicted proteins | sample MSEWelMarce5H_FC_FD_189079 | JGI IMG/M metagenome (GOLD analysis project Ga0247723, IMG submission 189079) | Subsurface sediment microbial communities from gas well in West Virginia, United States - MSEEL Well Study Marcellus 5H_FC | ecosystem: Environmental > Terrestrial > Deep subsurface >...
CTCTAATTTGTTGAATGATAAGAAAATAAAAAAACAAAAAGAATAGAATTTTTAGAGATAATCTGTGAAAATCTCATTGATATTATTTTTGATTTTACGGTAATCAGGATAATCTGGGCCATATACTGTTAAACAATCTAAGTTATCCGCAAGTAGTGATATGTATGACCCATAATATTCTAATAAACCTCTATTTCCACGATTTGCTTTATCTCGTAAATAGTCCTCAATTATTCCATGGAAGTTAGATGCGACTGGTATTGTAAACCGTTGAGTCATTGTGTCCTTTTTGAATCTATGAGGTATTGAGTAAAATTGACCGTTACCTTCAACGTATTCTTGTAATTCATTCCAAATTGAATCAATCGAGTCACTTTCATATGCTGAGGAGTAAGCATTACTATGGATACTATCTAAGTTGCTATTAAGGTCTTGAAGTTCTTCGGACAAAAGATGAGACATAGTTTCTTTGTCGTCCAAAATTGTTTCTACAACAGATGAATCAATCGTTACATATTCGGGATGTCCTTGTTCAATGGCAATTTCGGAAAGAACTTCAGTTTCAGGACTAATTTGAGTATTTTCTAATGTGTTAACGATGTAATCTGCCAATATTTTATGATTCTTTGGATTCAATTCAGAAATAACGTCATTATAAACTGAGTCTGTTGTGTAATCAAACCAATTATCAAATTCACCATTTAGAATTTCTTCAACCATAGATCGAGATAAACCATTTCTTGGACTATCACAAAACAATTCTGCTAAGTCCGATTGGTCTGAAAGGTCTAAAAACACTCTACCATCTTCATCTATTTCCAAGTCAGTTAACTTATCCATTATGAATTGATTAAATTTCTGAGGACTAGATTTTTTTAGGAAAAGTAAGAGTTCATTTTGTATTTCTGAATCCTCAATGTCTAGTTGGTCTAAATAACCTCTTTTATCCAACACGGCAAAAAATGTTTGAAAATCTCCAAAAAAAGATTTGGCAAGATCTCCTCCGTTGTGTAAATCATCTATAAGTACTTGAAAATCCATATCAATAAATATAAAAAGGGACAAAAAAATTGTCCCTTTCATATATCCCTCTTACTTAAACTTATTTAGAAGTTTTATTTACGTTATAATACTTCTCTACAGTTTTTTTGATAGCGGCTTTAACACTTTCATTTTGTTGTTCTTTAGCTAATTGAGTTGTTGCTTGCTGCTGTTGTGTTTGAGGCTGTGACTGATTGTTTTTACATCCGCATCCCATAGTTACGATAATTTAATTTGTTTATGTTTATAAATAGTTCCTTACATTAATTATATTGCGTAAAGATATTTATTAAATAAAAAACTGATGAAATTTTCGATGACAGAAGGATTACTACTTGAGCAAGATTCAAATAAGGGTTACGCGGAAATGCTTGACGCAAAGGCTAACGTTCTTTATGAGTGGTTGATTGAAAATGGGGAAGATCCTGATGAAATTTCTATTTCAGATATTGAGCATAGGGGTTCTTATTATGACACAGACGAATTTGAGGTAAATGGTGTTGATGGAATTTTTGCGGTTGGAACTGAAGATGAGATGATTTCAAGTTCGACACAATATCTCAAAGACTACATAGATGAAATGGGGTATGAAGGGTTTAGTGAGTCATTTTTGGAACAATTTATTGACGAAGATGAAGTCGCAGAATACGCCAGAGATTTCTACGATCAGGATGTTTATGATAATCCTGAAAGTTATTTGGATGAAAGTAGAAGAATGTTATCTAGTCAACAAAAAGAACAAGTAGATATTTTTGAAATGAGAAAAGACCGACTCGGTAGAAGTATTGAACAATTCTTGAAGGGTTTGGGTGGAGAAAATGATGAATGGTACCGTGGAAAAATCAAAGAGTTGGAAGGGATTATTGAAGAATATGATGTGGAAATTGAAATGATAAAATCAGACCCTGATGGTGGTTTTCCTGAAGAATTAGTTAGTCAAGTTATTGATGATAATGTACGAGAGGTTAAAAGAAATCCTATGCAATTTATAGATGATTTTGGGTTAGAGGTTTCAAACTTCATCAATAGAAGGGAATTCATCCAAGAAGTTATAGATACTGACGGATACGGACACACCCTTAATAGATATGATGGAAACGCTGATGAGGTTTTTGTTGACGGAGATTTATTTTTCGTGATGAGAATTGATTAAAAGTTTTTAACCATTATTATTTTTATATGGGTAGAAAGAAAAAAATATCATTCCAATTAGATCCTGAATGGCTTTACAAAGAGCCATTGGATTTTGAGTACAACAAATATACCTTGTTGGACTATCTACAAAAATGTGATAAGAGTTTCGACAAGTTTGAACTATACCCAAATTTCGTAGAGTTGTCATTACATTTGGCAAACATTCAATCAATTTCCAAGGAAAATACACTTTTGTTAACGAACAAAAAGTTTGAATCACCCGATGATGAAATATTGGTTAAAGAATTGACTCCAAAAAAACCAAGAAAATTGAGTGATAAAGAAGAAAATGAATTGGATAAAACTCTGAAATTTTCGGCTCCAAAATTGTTTGATGCTTTCAATATTGCCAAATCAATTTGGAACATAGCATTTGAATCCATAGATTTATTTTTGAGAAAAAATAAAAACAATTTAATTGCGGGTTCAGGATATATCTTTTTTTATCGTAAATCGGAAGAAAAATTATATGTTTGGGAGTATGAGATTAAATCTGATAAGAAAGATAAATCCACAAATCGGACATATTTGAGTTTAATCTCTGAGGGAGCGGTTGATGAGAAAACACTCACAGAAATAATTGAAAGTAATTCAAAATGGAATGAAACTACATTTTATAAAAACCTACCTATATTCGAGATTAAATGTTCTCAAAATTTTCCTTTTGAAGAGACGATGGTTCCAATCATTAAGCGAAAAGTTATGTCTTATATTTTTCAAGTTGTAAATTTTGAAAAAATTAATAACTTTGACTCTACAGACTAAATTTATTATATTTTCGACATGAGTCTAAACAAGCGATGGGTAATTCTTGACCAATGTGTCTCTGCCCTAAAACAAGGTAAATTAAAAGAATATTTCGGTAAGAGTGATATGTTATATTTTGGTGATACAACTTGTGTCTCGATTTACAACTTACATGTTGAGGGAAAAACTGATGAAGAAATTATAAAATTAATCAAATTATAAAAATGGAAGTTATGAACAAAAACTTAATTAAAATGTTGAAGACCTCAGCCGAGGCAGATAAAGCGAAAGCACTTTTGACTTTGGACTTATTGGGTAACACTGGTGTTGGTATTGGAGACCATTCAACCAAAGATTTCTATAGTAACGCTGAAGAAGCATTATCAATGTTATCAGATGCTGATGACAGATTGGAGACCATCGAAAAATATTTTGGAAAGGGTTAAAAAAATTATAAAAAAAATAGAATGGTTTTTTGATATCTATTTCATTTGGATGTTGTATAATCCAAGAAATTATGACAGATACGTTGAATACATTGAAAAAAAGTGGGGGAATGACAATGAAGAATGAAATGGTAAACCATCCTAATCATTATGGTGGTGTGGACAATGCTTACGAAGTAATTAAAGTATGTGAAGCGTGGGATTTGGATAAAGATGCTTACTTGTTTAATGTTGTAAAGTATGTCGCTAGAGCTGGAAAAAAAGATCCGGCAAAAGAACTCGAGGATTTGAAAAAAGCCGCGTTCTATTTGGATAGAAAAATTAAAAATTTAGAAAAATGATAATTTGGTTAACAGGTCAACCTGGATCAGGTAAGACAACCCTATGTAGAAAAATGATGTTAAACATGGGTTCGGATGTATTTCATATTGATGGAGATGATTTAAGGGATTTATTTGAAAATAAGGATTACTCTGAAGTTGGACGTAGAAAGAATATTGAACTTGCACAACAAATCTCAGAATATCTTCATAACAAAGGTAAACACCTATTTGTTTCCTTAGTGTCTCCATATAAAGACCAAAGAGATAAGTTCAAATCAAAGATGGGTAATAATCTTATTGAAGTTTATGTTCATACATCAGAAATACGTGGTAGAGAAAGTTTCTTCGTACAAGACTATGAACCTCCAACAGAAAATTATATAGATGTCTGTACAGATAATATCACAATAGAAGAATGTATTAATAAAATCATGAATTTGAAACTATGAGTAAGGTTAATATACGATATAATACAAATGCAAGATCTGATAAAGATTTACATTGGAGAGTTCTCATCGATGGTTTTGAACATTTAGCGTCTAATGTTGTTATTAATTGTGCGAGTTATACAACTAAAGATATAATAGAAGGAGTTGGAGAGAAATGGCACATAACCTGTGATCCAAAACAAATCCAATGGATAGATAAAGAATGTATATTAATTTAATATAATGAAAAAAATTCACGTAGAGGGAGACCCAAAACTAAAAAATACTGGTGGAAAACAATATTCCATGCTCGTGGGGAGATATCAACCTTTTCATGACGGACACAAATGGTTAATGAATCAATGTCTTGAAGAAGGGAAAAATGTTCTTATTTGTATAAGAGATATTGAACCTGATGAAAAGAATCCATTCACGTCCCAACAAGTTTATAAAAACATTTCTTATGAACTTAAAGATTTGATTTCAACTGAAAGAGTTAAGGTCATGGTAATTCCTGACATCGAATCCATTAATTTTGGTAGAGGTGTTGGATATGATATTATTGAACATGTTCCACCTCAAGAAGTTGGAGATATTTCGGCAACAAAGATTAGAGAACAAATGAGACAAGAAGGAAAACTATAATGACAATAGAAACAAATAAAATTATTAACGGGGATTGTGTTGAGGAAATGGGGAAATTACCTGAATCATCTATTGATTTAGTTGTTACTTCACCTCCATATAACGTTGGTATTGACTACGATACTCATGATGATAATCAGAGTATGGAAGACTATTGGCAATTTACCGAAAATTGGTTATCACAATCATTCCGTATATTGAAAGATGACGGAAGAATTGCGGTTAATATTCCTTATGAAATTAACGTACAAGATAGAGGAGGTAGAGTTCTTTTTATGTCTGAATTTTGGGCGGTTATGAAAAAGGTTGGGTTCAAATTTTATGGATTGGTTGACCTTGATGAGAATTCACCCCATAGAAGTAAAACTACCGCTTGGGGGTCTTGGATGTCTCCGAGTAGTCCTTACATCTATAATCCAAAGGAGTGTGTTATATTGGCATATAAGAAAGACCGAATCAAGAAAATTAAAGGAGAACCACAATGGAAGTCGGAAATGGTAGACATTGAACAAGAGGATGGAACTTTTAAGACTAAAGCGGTTTATCAAGACGAAGATAAAAAAGAATTTATGTCTTTGGTTTATGGTCAATGGGAATATTTTGCGGATACTAAACAACAGACAAAGGCGACATTTTCAATGGATATTCCAGTCAAAGCGATAAAAATTCTTACCTATAAGAATGATGTTGTGTTAGATCCTTTCACTGGGAGCGGAACTAGTTTGGTCGCGGCGGAAACGTTAGGACGCAGATGGATTGGAATCGAACTTAGCCCTAACTACACTGAAGTGGCACGTACAAGAGTTAAACATTTTGTTGACCAAAAGAAACAAGGTGTACTAGACTTTGGTTAACATTTTATCACAGTAAACATAAAAAGGTCTACAAGACCTTTTTTTTGTTTATAATGATATTTATAAATAAAAATATTAATGGCGGAGATAATCATAAATGAAAGCCAATTTGAATTAATCAAAGGTGAATTTGAAAAGCAATCAAAATTAAAACTTGCTGAGGACAAGTGGAATAATTTTTCTGATGAAGAAAAAAACTTTGTTGTTGAATTTTTGAAGGTTACTCACCCTAAAAAATCAAAGTTATTAAAAGAAGCTTGGTACAATACATTGGGAGATATTGTAGGTATCTTTGACCCAACAGGTGTTGTTGACTTAGTCAATGGTATATCTTACTTAACTCAAGGGGAAACTTTATTTGGATTCTTATCGATTGTATCGGCAGTACCTTATGCTGGTGACGTGGTGGCAAAACCTGTATTAGGGGCTCTCAAATTAGGGGCTCCATCTGCCAAGGCTCTCAAAGCAGTATTAAAAACTGCAGAAGCGGGTGATACGGTCAAAGCGGGTGCGGATTTAGCTAAACTTGCGGACACAGGGGGTATTGCTGGAGCTTTTGTGAAAGGAATGGAAAAAGTCGGCCCAGCACTAAAAGACATCGTTCAAAGAGTTCCAGGTGGTTTTATGACAAGCGGGCTTAAAAATACTATTTTAGGTTGGATTGAATTATTCTCAAAGGCTGGTAGACAAGCTAAACAATCCAAACAAGTAACAAGTTATTTGGCGAGTAGATTACCGAGAATGTCACCTGCGGTTGCCGCCAAAAAATTAGAAGACTTATCGAAGGCTATAAAATCTTCACCTGGCGTTTTTACAGGATACAGAACAACGAAAGGATTATTTTCTTGGAAAACTGTTTTCGGTGGAATGCCACAATTAATGGGTAGAAATAAATCTGTTAGGGCACTTATGAGACAAAGTAAGTGGTGGTTAGGATTTTTGGATTACATTGGTTTAGGGAACTGGGTTGGACCTGATGAGTTGGTTGAAAAATTAGGTGGAGAAGAAGCTATGAGACGAAAGATGGAAGAGTACAATAAAACACCTGAAGCGGAGCAAAACTTCCAAGATGAATACGGAGCTGAAGAACCTCAAGAAGCTCAACAAAATCAAAGTTCGTCATCTACGGATAATAAATCAAATTCTCCTGATTTAGATCCTTTTGCTAAATTACTGAGAAGTCTTTTCACTGGACAAATGAACCCTTTACCAATATAAAACAAAAAAAATGAAAGAAGAATTTATTAAAAAATTAGTACAGATACAACTTCAATGGAAGTTTTTACACTGGCAAACATTTGGAGACGCAAAACACAGATTGTATGGTGAAATATATGATGGACTTGGAGACCTTATTGACGAATTTACTGAAGTTATGATGGGTAAATATGGTAGACCTGAGTTCGATCCTGAATTTGCTCTTATGTTTCAAGATATATCATCACTCAGTATCCAAAATTTTATGGATGGAATAACTGAATTTTTGGTGAGTTTTTCAAATCAACTTGATTCGAAATATGATACTGATTTGTTAAATATTCGAGATGAAATGTTAGCTTTAATAAATAAGTCGAAATATCTCATAACATTGAAATATTAAATTGGGTTGATTAGAGTTCAATGAAAAAAATATTAAAAGAGAGCGGAATAAGGGACATAAAAGAGTTAAGCAAAAGATATCCCAAAGCAGAAATTTACTTTCATCAAGACTTGGACGGTGTTACGACTGCCATTGCCATGAAGAAGTATTTGGAAGATAATGGTATTGATGTTGTTGATGCCCATGTAATTCAATATGGAGACAAAGAATTCGCGGTGAAGAAGAATGATGCTCAAGGAGACACAATGCCAGTTCTTGTTGATTTTGCTCATGGTAAACCGATGTTTGTTATTCACACTGACCACCATGATAGACAGGCTGGTGCCGAAGACACAAAATCCACCTCTTTTAGACAATCACGTTCAAATGTTGAGACATTATCTCAAGTAGTTTCGCCAAAAGAATTATTTCCATCTTCAGATATCCTATTAATCAGTACGGTAGATTCTGCGGACTTCGCTAGAAAAAACCTAACACCTGAAGATGTTGTAAATTATTTATACCGATTCGATAAAGAAAAATCTCTTCAATCTAATAAGATGTTATTGGGATTGGTTATAAACAAATTATTGTTGGCGTTCAAAAACAAACCAGGTTTCTTGGAAATGTTAGTTATGGATTCTGAACCTTCTTTGTTATCTATCCTTAACAACATTAAATCTTGGATGAAATCTACAAGTGCTCCGTCTCCTGAAGCATTACAAAAGAATGCTTCCGAATATACTCAACAAATGAAATCATTTCCAGTTGTAACGGATAATATTATTTTCCAATATGGTGGAGGTAGTATGTTCAAGCCTGGGTCATATGATAGATATACTCCTTATAAAAATAACCCTGAAGCGGATTTTTTGATTATGGCATGGCCTATGGGACTCGTTCAAGGATCTTGTAATCCTTTCAAAAAAGATAGGGAACTAAAAGGTGTTAATTTAGGTGAAATTGCCCAAGAAGTTTTGAGTAAGTGGGAAGACCAACTGAAACAAAAAACTGTACCACTTTCAACAATTAAGTGGGTGAGTGAAACTAGTGTGGGACCTGAAAGTGTTGGATTCACATTCAAAGATTTCAAAGCGTTGTATGGTGAAAAAATAATGTTCATGGAAAATGGTGAACAAATCTTAAATAAGATTGGATCCATGATGGAAAAACCTTTCAAGGATTTGACTGAAGACGAAATGAACCTATTAGATAAAATCGGTGTAAACGCTTGGGATTTAATACAGGCTAACTCAGGAGGGCACAAATGTATTACAAATATCTCAGGATTAAATTATCTTGGAAAAAGTACAAGACCTCCAAAGGGAGGTTCAAGATACGGAGAATCGGAAGATTCGCCAACTGTCAAGTTTACCAAAATGATTGCTAATCAATTTCAGAAGGTATTGAAGGAAAAGATTGAATTGTCTAAAACAAGTAATTGATAGTATCACCTGGTTTAATACCTAACTTCTGACAAGCACCTCCACGTAATTCTAATACAATATTTCCATTACCGCAATAAGATGGACAATCATCTTGCCGGCACGGAGGACAATCGTGATGAATGTTGACAATCACATTGTTCTTTATTATGATTATATCAAGGGGAATGATACAGTTTTTCATCCAAAAACATTGTTCTTTTCCTCCCATCAAAAACAACATACCTTGTTTGATGTGTGAAAATCTTTTACCCATCATTCCAATTCTTTGAGATTTTGGGTCGATTAATGTTGTAACTTCGAATCTGTGATTATTTATTGATACGTCCATAATTATATAAATACAATTTAAGTTGAAATGTACTCAGGTGTAATATTAAAATACAAGGATAAGTGTTTACTGTGTAAACGAAATGGTGAGGATTCGCATCCTAATCAATGGTTCATTCCTACAGGTAAAATTGAACGAGGTGAAACTCCACGGGAAGCTGCTGTTCGTGAACTATACGAAGAGACTGATTTTGAATTATCAGAGAACGATATTGATTTCATTGGAACAATTCCTGTAATCGAAGATGGTGTGAAATCTGATAAGGACTTTATCTATGTGTTCATATCTGAACTTACTGATGAAATATTACCCGACTTGGATTCGGCGGTAGACGGACATGAACATACCAAATGTGGATACTTCACATTCAAAGAAACAAAAAAATTGGGGTTGGAATCCAATTTACAAACAATATTGAAAAAATATTTTGAAGTAGTTTGATTTTTTATCAAACTTGTCTATATTTATAAAACTGAATCGAGAGATTCAACACCCCCACAAAAAGTTTCATTTTAGTTTGATATAATAAAATATTCTTACTATGTTTGTGAAACATTTGTCCCACAAATGAGAGTTCGAGAGAGAAGGAGTTTGTGGGACTTTTTTGTCTGAAGTTCTTAACTCGAAATATATCGCAGGATAGAGCAGTGGAAGCTCGTCAGGCTCATAACCTGAAGGTCGAAAGTTCGAATCTTTCTCCTGCTACATCAGACCGAATAGATTAAGTTTGGTCATCAATGTGGAGGGTCGTAAACCCTCTTATTTTTCTCACTTCCCCTACTAAAAAAAAGTAGGGGATTTTTTTTTATATTGTTGGGATTTAATTATATTTGTAAAACAAACGACGAAGATATGAACATGGCATCCCACAACATCAAGATTCAACACGAAAAATTTGGAATCCTTTTGAATGAGACCTTTGTGAATGGGACTCAGTTCAAGTTGTTCCTTAAAATGATTCAGGGAAGTATTGAGTTGAAAAACGATTTGACTTTCTTTAATGGTGTGGATTTTTTTGTCCACGTACCTTACAAACATTTGGTGGAATCAATCATTACTACAAATGTGGATACTTATACACTAGCGGAACATCTTATCAACAAATCTAAAATCGAGGCTGAGGTAACAAAATGATAACTATCGAAAAAATAAAGAAATGGTCAAAAGAACATCCTAACGGGGGTGGTAGAATGACAAACATCTTCAACCGTAAATACGAGTTATCTATTGTTGGAGGTAGAAAAGGTCTTTATGGGGATTTCGAAAACACTTTTGAGATTGCGATATTCGATACTCAAGATCGTAGATTCATCACCAGGTTCTTTTTTCCTGAAAATGGACATGATGTTGTTGGTTATGTGAGTGGGAAAGACTTGGAGGATTTTGCTAACATGATTTTCAGAAACGATGATTTCCAAGTTAGATGAAACTTGGTGGTGGACGCTTCACAAACCTGTGAGCCCAATTAAAGGAGACTTCGGTCTCCTTTTTTTATTTCCAGTATTCTGCGTTTTTTGTTTTGTTGGTAGGCAGAATGTTCATCGAATTTGTATGTAAAGATATTGCTGGTTCATCAGAATAACTTAAACAATACATTTGATGTGGTTCTACATCAAGGATTTGATGACCTTCACCAGAAGATAGTATTAAGTATTCAGAATCCAATGACGAAAATTCATCTTCAGACATAATTGGGTTATCGGTTCCAACACTTAGTTCACATTGGTCTTTTATTCTTTTATTCCAAGTTGCGATAAAAACAAATCGTACAACAACTTCATCGGTATCGATCTCCCCTTGTCCTTCACATTCACTACATTCTACTTGTCCGTTCACATCACATTCATCACATTTTACAACTCCTCTACCATAACATTCGGGACAATCGATTCTCTCTTCTCCAAAACATTCATCACATTCTTCATCTGAATTTGAGTCGCAATATTCACAATCTATTTCTCCTTCACCTTCGCAGTTTTTACACTCGATTTCATGGGTTCCACCACAATATAGACAATTCATCTCACCAGCTCCTTCACATTCTTCACAAGTTTTCGAGTATTGTTGTTCGGATGGGTTTGCCAATTCGGCAAATGATAAATTGTTTATCATTTTATCACCCATATCAAAACCTTTTGTCATTTTGTATGAGTAAATGTACAAGGTTAACTTGATTAAGTTGTCTGGACCTAAATAACTAAAATAATCTGACTGAGATTTGGCAATTTTCTTTAACCTGAAATACAAGTCCTGAATCGAATCAAATTTTTTGATTGAATCCTCAAGTTTTAAGGTAATTTTTTTTAATTTCTCGTTCATAAATTAATCTACAGGTTCCATTTTGAAAGACATCGTAAAAATATGTCTTTCTTCGAATTTATAATCTATTGAATCTATCCAAGAAAAATCGACCAAATAATGTTCTGATTTTTTTATTTTTCCTTGTCTTGTTAAACCCCAACTTGAAATGTATTTGTTTTCGAACAATTCTATTACATGTTTGAAATCCGAAGGAAGTGAAACTGAATCGTGAGATATTGGCATTAAATAATCAAATTTAACATACAAAAAATATGCATAAAGATCCCTTTCGCCATCTTTTAATCTAAATACACTTTCATATTCAATATCTAAGTCTAATTCAAGTATTTCAAATTTGCCTGAAGATTCCATAGAAATCAAGTATTTCAATTTTTCTGCGAGTATTTTCTGATTGAATGCCATATTTCAATAAATATATTTAATTTTTTTTTAGGACAATTATAATTGAATTATAAAACTACATATTATGTCAATCAAAATTACTTTTACTGAAGAAGAGATTTTATCAACATCAAACTACTATGAAATGGGTAAGAAAGTCCATGATAGATTTTGGCAAGCAAAGAGGGACTTAGAAGGACCTCGAATTGATGATGAACATGTTGGTCTAACTATTAATGAAGATGGACTGGTGACCGCAATAAATCGTCCTGATGACTATGATACTTGTATTGTGTGTGGAAAGATAACTCCATACCTCAAAAGTACAAATATAAATCTTAGATACGGTTATATCGAAGGTGCTGGACAGGCTTGTCCTCACCCTGATAATTGTGATTAATTTTTTTTCTAATTCCTGATATATATGTAAAAAAAATACATATATTATAGATGGAAAAATTCAATCCCTATCACCAACACTTACTTGTTAAATGTTGGGCAACTAATCCTCCTAAACAAGAGGAAGAATTAAACAAATGGTTTATAAACTTGGTTGAAACGGTGGGGATGAAAGTTGTGGCTGGACCTACAAGTGTATATGTTTCAGATCCAGGTAATGAAGGATTAACAGGTACCGTGACTTTGGCAACTTCTCATGCTTCCATTCATATTTGGGACAATTTGGAAATACCGATGATTCAGTTCGACATTTACAGTTGTAAATGTTTTACATTGGAACAAGTCATGGATTGTTTCAAACCATTCGGACTTATTAAAGCGGAATGGATTATGATTGATAGGAACGATAAACCAACAATCATTTCAGAAGGAAGTTGGTGGAAAAAATAAGTGGTTAATTTTAACCACTTATTTTTTTTTATAGATTATTTTCTTTACTTTTAGGGGTTGAAACTCACTAAAAAAAAATATGAACAAATT